>Ga0207891_1001412_pt1 | contig 10999 bp, 6 predicted proteins | sample LinPmetageLP50_FD_184061 | JGI IMG/M metagenome (GOLD analysis project Ga0207891, IMG submission 184061) | Marine viral communities from the Pacific Ocean - LP-50 (SPAdes) | ecosystem: Environmental > Aquatic > Marine > Oceanic | place: Pacific Ocean | collected 2011-08-27 | reverse complement strand
AGGAAATTCGCCTTCTAATAAAACGGCCAACGGCGTTTCGCCAGCGTTAAATTCTGAAGGGTTGGGTCCTTCGTTGATGATCTGTAGGTTTCTAGGGATTTCGGTGTCAAAATCAACCTTGTAGGGCAGTCCTACTAATTTGGTAGCTGGAGAACTGGAAAGCAAGACCGTTTTTTTGACGCCGTTTTCTAAGGTGTCGATGGCGCTTGCATATTCAAATTTTACGCCTTCCAGGTTGGTCACAATGGGATGGTTGTTGGCACTCGAACTCAACGGATAGAAAAACCACGGATATTTATTGTACTGCGACTCATTTTCGGTACCCGTAGCGAGCACGATAGGGGCGGAGTACATGTCATTTACTAAATTCGCATTGATGCGCACACCATACTTAAAAAACTGGTCGTTGAGATTAAGATCCTGGGGTACGATATATTGCTCCACGCTGCTGCTATCAACCACCATTTTTGTTGCGTCTACCAGCCATAAAGAAGCGCCACCGTTCATGATATATTGATCCAGCACATATTTTTCTGAATCGGTAAAAGCTTCGGTGGGTTTGGCAACAATAACAAGATCAAAGGTATTTAATTGGTCGAGCGTTCTTTGTGGAGTGAGCGCAACCGAATCTAAGGTAAAAGGTGCTAGGTTGTAGTATTCACGGAGCGTCCCTAGAAAATCGGCGAGATAAATATCCTCGAGTTCGCCGTTTCCTTTTAAGAATGCGACCCGTTTGCTTTTGGGTTTGGTGAGTTTGTTAAAACCATCGGCAAAGGCATATTCTAAGTTCTGTATGGATGCATTTACACGTTCTTGAGAGGTGGCGCCCAACTGATTTTTAAGCAACGGAATAATGACACTTTCTTCCCGATAATATGCCACGGCCCACGGATAGATAATACCTGTACTTACCTTGCCGTTTTCCCGGACTTCCACTTGGGCGGCTTTTATGCCTTCTTTGAGATAGGAGAAGCTGCGTCCTTCGCGGTTGTAGGCATCCACTCGGTTTTTCCACTCGCTTTCGGTTATTTTCTGTTCGGCAAAAAGTTGTTTCCCTTCGGTATAGTTTTGGGCGGCACGGTTAAAAGTTTCTTCGGCCGCTGCCATAGCTTCGGTACCGTTGATGAATTCGTATTTTACATTCGGATTCTTATCTGAAAATTCTTCCAGTAATTGTTGTGTTTCTGCCTGTAACCGTTCAAATTCTGGCGGAAAATCACCTTCAAGATATACATCCACATAAATAGCATCGTTTACCGATTCTACGGTGGCGATCGCAGCTTCTGAAAGTGTATATCGGTTATCCTGGGTTAGATCAAAACGATGGTAGAAATAGTTTCCGATAACATTCAATACAACGACCGCTCCGATAAGGAGAAGCAAGTTTTTTGTATGTTCTTTGTTATGTTTCATAAATAGATTGCCCTGTTATTTCTTCCGAAGTTTAACTACCGTAAATCCTAAAAACAGAACGGTAATGCTTAAAAAATAGAGGATATCACGGGTATCGATAACACCCCGCGCAACACTATTAAAATGTGCTTTCATCCCGAAAGTGCTCCATATCGCACTTGATGTACTATCTGAAAGCCCTTCAAAGCCATAATAAAGAGCAAAGCACAAAAAAATCGCGATGATAAAAGCTACTATCTGATTTTGGGACAAGGTCGAAGCAAAAACTCCAATAGACGTGTAGGCCAACACTAAAAAGAACAGTCCTATATAAGATCCTAGTGTGCTGCCCACATCCCAATTACCTGCTGGGTTTCCTAAAGCAGAAATTGTGATGATGTATAATAAGGTAGGTAAGATGGCCAGACCAATAAGGAGCACAGCGCCAAAATATTTACCAAGGACGATGGTGCGTACCGAAATAGGTTTGGTGAGTAAAAGTTCTAGGGTACCCATTTTTTTTTCGTCGCTAAAAGCGCGCATGGTCACAGCAGGAATTAAAAAAAGCAAGATCAAGGGTGCGAGTTCAAAAAAAGCAGAAAGGTCTGCAAAACCTGCATCTAGAATATTGAAATCCCCGGGGAACACCCAGAGGAAAAGTCCGTTTGCCACTAAAAAAAGCCCAATGACCAAGTACCCAATCGGGCTGGCAAAAAAACTGGTTACTTCTTTTTTAATAAGTGCAATCATATTATTATGTAAGTTCGGCTAAAACATCCACGCTCCATGCCTGTGCTTTATTTTTAAACTTAGGCTTTGTTTGCGACCAGACACTTTTAAATAATTCGCTATGTCGATACGCATCAAGCGCAGCCACAGTTTCCCAACGGCTATAGGTGAAAAAGATTGTATGCTCGTTCTTATCCCGAAGCAGTTTTAGGTGCTTACACCCGGGAAATGTTCTTATTTTTTCTTTAATCTCTTCAAAATTGGTCAGGAAGGCGTCGATCTCTTCCTCCCTAAATTCCATCTTGACTATGCGTGTAAACATTTTAGTTTGTTAAATTGGTTAATTTAAAGGTATCTAAAAACGGCTGCCGAGTGATTTCGCTTTTCAACGAAATTGTATCGAGGTGCATATTGACTATGCGTGTAAACATTATATCTGAGTTATTGGGTTAATCAAAGTTAATGGTAATCGTATCCAGAAAGCGCAAACCAAATAGGGTAGAAGCGCCTCCTACGGTCATAGGGTTGCTTTTATAGATAGAGAGTTCAAGGTAGTTGGAGGAATTCCATAGTGCTAATTTTTTACCATCTTCCTCCCGTTTTTCGGCAGGAGTATTAAAATTAATGGCGCCGCTGTATGTTTTAAAAATTTCGGTAAAAATAGCAGTTCTGGCTTGGATTTTAAATTCGCGGCCTTTACCCACTTCTTCAAATAACTTTTTTGTGACGTTACAGATAACATTTCCGTAGTTGTCGATATAAATTACATTTCCTATAATTTGATTTCCCTTTTGGTTTACAACGGGTTTAATACCTTTTAGTTCTGTTACCGCGTCGATCGTTTTACCGATTACCTCTAAGGTGCCACCCCGCGCTATATGGCAAGCCACTTTCACAAAAACATCCAGTACAGGAAAATTGGTAATGATACGATCGTGGATATTGATCTCAACAATCTTTTCAGGCTTAATCTCGTTAGCCAGCATCGAAATGATCCCATTGTCCGCACATACAAAATAATGACCGTCAAGAAAGACCGCTAAATGCTTGTTTTCAGGGTTTAACTCGCTGTCTATCCCTATAATGTGGATGGTACCCGGAGGAAAACTATGGTAGGCATTTTGGATCACATAGGCAGCCTCGGTACTATGAAAAGGCGAGATGCAATGTGAGATATCAACAATTCTTACTTCGGGTAGCTCACTATAAATCGCTCCCTTAACAGCACCCGCAAAGTGGTCTTTCTCTCCAAAATCTGTCGTTAAGGTAATTATGGGCATTCAGTAATTGTTGATATTTTGTTCATGTTTGTCATACAAAAATACGCTACTTTTATAATTGTAAAAACTATATTTACACTTAGTATAAAATCTTATAAACATCTTAAAAATTAGCTGCTTTTGAACGAACTTATCATCGAACTCACAGAAATAAGCCCAAGAGACTTTTTTGGACTTCAAAATGCAAACATAGATCTTCTTAAAAAATATTTTCCAAAACTTAAAATAGTCGCCCGTGGCAGTAAAATTAAAGCCTACGGGGATGAAGCAGTACTAGACGAATTTGATAGACGAATTACCATGCTTTTAGAGCACGTGGCGAAATACAACAAGCTGGATGAAAATGTTATTGAGCGCGTGCTGTTAAGCCGAAACAAGGATGAGTACGAGACCAGTCCAGAAAGCAATGAGATCTTGGTGCATGGCGTAAGCGGTAAACTAATTAAAGCACAAACGGCAAACCAACGTAAATTGGTAGAACTAATGCGCAAGAACGATATGGTTTTTGCCGTGGGTCCTGCTGGAACAGGTAAAACATACACCGGTGTTGCGTTAGCCGTGAAAGCATTAAAAGAAAAACAGGTTAAACGTATTATCTTAACCCGTCCTGCGGTAGAAGCGGGCGAGAATTTAGGTTTTTTACCAGGCGATTTAAAGGAAAAACTAGATCCCTATATGCAACCATTATATGATGGTTTACGGGATATGATCCCAAACGAAAAGCTTGACATGTACATAGAAAATGGGACCATTCAGATCGCTCCTTTAGCCTTTATGCGCGGAAGAACCTTAGATAATGCCTTTGTGATCCTCGATGAAGCACAAAACACGACGCACGCGCAAATGAAAATGTTCCTGACGCGTATGGGAAAAAACGCCAAATTCATGATTACCGGCGATCCGGGACAGATTGATTTACCGCGTCGCGTCATATCTGGTTTAAAGGAAGCGCTTTTGGTCCTCAAAGATGTGGATGGCGTAGGGATGGTCTATTTAGATGATAAAGATGTAATTCGTCACCGATTGGTAAAGGCAGTTATCTCAGCGTATAAAAATATCGAAAATGTTGATTAATTTTCAACTGATTTGCGAATAGCGATCGCTACCGAAAGCTAAGTTTATATCAGAAATTATTTTAAAGAGGAACACCCAATATTTTAGTTTAATACATAGGTATGAATACAATCACAGAAACCAACTTTAATTTTCCAGGGCAAAAAGCAATCTACCACGGCAAAGTTCGTGAAGTGTACACCTTAGAAAACGATACACTATTAATGATCGCGACCGATCGGTTAAGCGCTTTTGATGTTGTCATGCCCAAAGGGATCCCTTATAAAGGACAAATCTTAAATCAGATCGCTACCAAAATGATGTTAGCGACCCAGGATATTGTTCCCAATTGGTTAACGGCAACACCAGATCCTAATGTTGCGATAGGGGAGGCTTGCGAACCTTTTAAAGTCGAAATGGTCATCCGTGGCTATTTGAGTGGCCATGCGGCTCGTGAATATAAATTGGGTAAAAGACTATTGTGTGGCGTCATCATGCCAGAAGGGATGATAGAAAACGATAAATTCCCTGAACCTATCATCACGCCTGCAACAAAGGCCGAAATGGGCGATCACGATGAAGATATTTCACGTGAGGATATTTTAAAAAAGAATATCGTTTCTGAAGAGGACTACCTAATCCTAGAGGATTATACAAAGAAACTTTTTCAAAGAGGAACCGAATTAGCTGCAGAACGAGGCCTTATTTTAGTGGATACCAAGTATGAATTTGGTAAAACGAAAGCAGGTAAGATTGTATTGATAGATGAAATCCACACGCCGGACTCTTCCCGCTATTTTTATGCGGAAGGTTATGAGGAACGTCAACAAAAGGGAGCACCACAAAAACAACTGTCAAAAGAGTTTGTCAGACAATGGCTTATTTCCAATGGTTTTCAAGGAATGGAAGGACAGCCAGTACCAGAAATGAGTGATGCCTACATCGCCACAGTTTCCGAAAGGTATATCGAGCTATATGAAAATATCACAGGCGAAAAATTTATTAAAGCAGCTACCGATAATATCATGGACCGCATAGAAAAAAATGTACGTCACTATCTTAACAATTAATACAGGCTACTTTGGTTTTAAGATTCATAGTATAAAAGGCATTGATTTTAACCTTTATTTATTGTTTTTAGCAATTAATTATCAAAACAGTGCTTTTTTTTTAACATTTTTATCCTTTATCTACGGATTCATCAATAATTCCCTTTATTAATTTTAAATTTTTTCAACAAAAAATTCTTAATTTTTGTTAAAAGGATAAAAGGTGATATAGCCTCATAATAGCCGTTAAATTTCGGTGCAACAGTCTCCTAGCGATTTAGTGGGCTTTGTTGTTGATATTCAACCTTCTTAAAGGAAAGTTAAACTTTTTAGCTTTCATCGATTTTCACATTTAGCCGAAACCAAAGCTCAATTCTTTACGTAGATTTATTGTAAGTCAGAATGCTCGATTTCCTCAGGAGCATATTATTAACCAATTAAATACATTCTATGAAAACAATTTCTACTCGAAACTTCTACATTTTAGTTTCATTTTTATTAACGACCTTAATTTCGGCTGGGCAAACCACATACATGGTTACCAGCGCGAGTGATTCAGGACCTAATACGCTTCGTCAAGCAGTTCTTGATGCGAACGCGAATCCTGGACCAGACATTATTAGTCTCGGTTTTGTAAGTCCGGCTCTTACATCAGGAACTATTACTATTACAGAAGCAGTTTCAATTACATCTTTTGGTGTAAATATCAATGCTGTGAATAATAATGATAATATTTTTACAATCTTAAATGCAGGTGATGTAGCTATTACAAGCGTGACCTTTAGAAATGGTACAGCAGCAAATGGTGGTGCTATTTACAGTGAAAATACAAACTTAGATATTAACGGTTGTTCATTTAATGACAATACAGCAAATGGTGCCCCTGGAAGTGGAGGCGCAATTTTTAATACTGGTACAGGTATTCTTGATATTAATGGAGGATCTTTTAGAAGAAATACGGCTAACAGAGCAGGTGGAGCTATTGAAGTTCAATCTACAGGCAATTTAATAGTTGCTGGGAATACAGTTTTTCAAAACAATACAGCTACAGGACCTCCTGGTAATGGAGGAGCCATACACATAACAGGTGCTGCAAATTCAACTATTACAGGAAGATTTCTTACAAATAATGCAGCAAATGAAGGTGGTGCGTTATGGAACGGAACAGGAACAATGACCCTAACAGGTTGTGATATTGATGGTAACATTGCTAGTGGCGCTTTAGCGGCTAATGGTGGTGGAGGTATCTTTAATAATGGAGGAAATTTAATTGTAAATAATTTATTAGCTGGGTTTTTTCCTAGAATTACACGAATTATAAATAATAGAGCTAATGGAGCCGCAGGTTCTGGTGGTGGTATCCATAGTAATGGAGGATCGGTTACTATAACAAGTAATGGAACGTTGCCTGCAAGTCGTATCGTGCTTAGAGGAAATCAATCCATCCGCGCAGGTGGAGGTATTGAAATCTCTGGCGGTACATTAGATATGACAGATGTTACATTGGATTCAAACGATACAGGTGTTGCCTTAGGGGCAAATCCTGGAAATGGAGGAGCACTGCATATTAGTGGCGCTTCCGATACCAACATTATTCGTGGTATCGTTTTAAATAATATAGCTGCCTCTGAAGGTGGTGGATTATGGAATGGATCTGGAGCAATGACCGTTACAGACACGCAAGTTTCAGGAAACGAAGCAAGTGGAGCTATGAGCGACAATGGTGGTGGAGGTATTTACAACGAAGGTGGAAACCTTATTGTTGATGGAACTTCAGTTATAGATGATAATAGCGCAACAGGAACTGCTGGTTCTGGTGGGGGTATCCTTACCAATGGAGGTAGCATAGTTGTAGACGGTATTACTGTTTCAAACAACTCAGCTAATAGAGCTGGTGGTGGTATTGAAGTTGTTTCTGCCGCAGGAACATTTAATTTTGATAACCTAACGCTTTCTGGAAACATAGCAAATGGAGGAACTGCCCCAGGTAATGGTGGTGGATATCACATAAGTGGAGCGGGTATAACCGAATTCACTAATAGTACTATTAATGGGAACACAGCTGTAGAAGGTGGTGGTCTTTGGAATGGTCCAGGAACTATGAACGTAACGGGATCTAATACTATAAGTAACAACATTGCAACCGGTGATCTTGCCGAACAAGGTGGTGGTGGTATTTACAACGATGGCGGTACTTTAAATATTCCAGGTGATTTTTTCGGTTTTGCTAATATCTTTGGAAATATGGCAACTGGAACTTCAGGTTCTGGTGGAGCTATTTTAAGTACAGCAGGTACTGTTGAAATTTCTGGAGCTTTTATAATAAGCAATGCAGCTAACCGCGCAGGTGGTGGTATTGAAATTATAGATGGTACTGCAAACTTGGTTAACTTAAACCTTAGTAGCAATGACGTAGATGGAACAGCAGGAACTGCCAACCCAGGTAATGGTGGTGGAGTTCACGTAACTGGAAACGCAGCAACAGTATCGTTTAGTGGTATTGCACTCTCAAATTCTGCTGCCAATGAAGGTGGTGGACTATGGAATAATGGAGGTGTTATGAACATTTTAACTCCCGCTTTTGGAGGTTTATTTACTGACACGTTTATTGATCAGAATACTGCATCAGGTGCAGCTGCCGATAATGGTGGTGGAGGTATCTACAATAATGGAGGAATTCTTAATGTAGACCCAAACACGGTAATCACAGGAAATATTGCCGACGGAGCCGCAGGTTCTGGTGGTGGAATTTTGAGTAATGAAGGAACATTGAATATAGATGGAGCCATTGTTCGAGACAATCAAGCAAATAGAGCTGGTGGTGGTATCGAAGTGATTTCCGCAGTGGGAACATTCCCTTTTGATGATTTGACTTTATCAGGAAATACAGCAAACGGTGTAACTGCCCCAGGTAATGGTGGTGGATATCACATTTCGGGATTAGGTACAACGATTTTTACAAATAGTACGGTTTCAGGAAACACAGCCGTAGAAGGTGGTGGACTTTGGAACAACGCTGGAGCGATGATTGTAACAGATACTGAGGTTTCAGGAAACACAGCAACTGGTGCCGATGCAGATCAAGGTGGTGGAGGTATCTACAACGAAAGTGGAGCCCTTACCGTTGATGGTACATCTTTAATAGATAGTAATGTAGCAACAGGTAACGCTGGTTCTGGTGGAGGTATTCTTACCAATGAAGGAACTTTAGTTGTAGACGGAATTACAATTTCAAACAACCAAGCCAATAGAGCGGGTGGTGGAATTGAAGTACGTTCGGTTGCAGGAGTTTTTACTTTTGATGCGCTTACCTTAGATGGAAATAGTACACCACTTGTAACTGCAAATCCAGGAAACGGTGGTGGATACCACATTACTGGTGCAGGAACTACAGTTTTTACAAACAGTACGATTACCGGGAATACTGCTGAAGAAGGTGGCGGACTTTGGAATAATGCTGGTGCAATGACTGTTACAGACACCGAAATTTCAGGAAATACCGCTACAGGTGATGCTGGAGACAATGGTGGTGGAGGTATTTACAATGAGGGCGGAGCCTTGGTTGTAGACGGAACATCATTTATAGATAATAATGATGCAGTTGGAGTTGCCGGATCAGGTGGAGGAATTCTTACCAATGAAGGTACTTTAGTTGTCGACGGAATTACAATTTCAAACAACACATCTAATAGAGCAGGTGGTGGTATCGAAGTGGTTTCTTCAGCAGGAACATTCACTTTTGATGCGCTTACTCTTACAGGAAATACAGCAACAGGTGGAACAGAAGCTTTACCAGCACCAGGTAACGGTGGTGGATATCACATGAGCGGTTTAGGTACAACAACATTTACAAACAGCACGATTACAGGGAACACAGCCGTTGAAGGTGGTGGACTTTGGAATAATGCTGGAACTATGAATGTTGTCACTTCAACTATAGATGCAAACACTGCAACAGGAGATGAAGCTACCAATGGTGGTGGTGGAATTTTCAATAGTGGAGGTACATTAAATGTTGATGTTACTCCAGTAACAAATAATTTAGCTAACGGTCTTGCCGGTTCTGGTGGAGGAATTCACAGTACAGGTGGAACAGTAACGTTAACAGGAACGGTTCTTACAGGAAACCAATCAGTGAGAGCTGGTGGTGGTATCGAGATTTCCGGTGGAGATTTAGTAATGGATGCAGCTACCCTTGACGGAAACGGCACAGGAGTAGCATTAGCAGGAACTAACCCAGCGAACCCAGGTAATGGTGGTGGACTTCACGTAGGTGGAACTGCCAATTCAACTATTACTGGTGGAACAGTAGATAACAACGTAGCTGCTGCCGAAGGTGGTGGACTATGGAACGGTGGAGGAACAATGGATTTAATCGGAGTTCCCGTAACCAATAATACAGCAAGTGGAGCTAATGCCGATAACGGTGGTGGAGGTCTTTACAATGATGGAGGAACCTTGAACGCTGATGCAGCAACATTGGTAGATAGTAATATAGCTGACGGGACTGCAGGTTCTGGTGGTGGAATTTTATCTACAGGTGGTTCAGTTAACCTTACAGGAACGATAGTGACCAACAACCAATCGAACAGAGCGGGTGGTGGTATTGAAGTTGCCGGAGGTGATTTGACCATGGACGGTGTTACTTTAAATACCAATGACACAGGAGTTGCCTCTGGTGCTCCAATGCCAGGTAATGGTGGTGGACTTCACGTAGGTGGAACAGCCAATTCAACCATCACAGGTGGAACAGTAGACGGAAACGTAGCAGCTGCCGAAGGTGGTGGACTATGGAACGGTGGAGGAACAATGGATTTAATCGGAGTTCCCGTAACTAACAATACAGCAAGTGGAGCTAATGCCGATAACGGTGGTGGAGGTCTCTACAATGATGGAGGAACCTTGAACGCTGATGCAGCAACATTGGTAGATAGTAATATAGCTGACGGGACTGCAGGTTCTGGTGGTGGAATTTTATCTACAGGTGGTTCAGTTAATCTTACAGGAACAACAGTGACCAACAACCAATCGAACAGAGCGGGTGGTGGTATCGAAGTTGCCGGAGGTGATTTGACCATGGACGGTGTTACTTTAAATACCAATGACACAGGAGTTGATTCTGGTGCTCCAATGCCAGGTAATGGTGGTGGACTTCACGTAGGTGGAACAGCCAATTCAACCATTACAGGTGGAACAGTAGACGGAAACGTAGCAGCTGCCGAAGGTGGTGGACTATGGAACGGTGGAGGAACAATGGATTTAATCGGAGTTCCCGTAACCAACAATACAGCAAGTGGAGCTAATGCCGATAACGGTGGTGGAGGTCTCTACAATGATGGAGGAACATTGAACGCTGATGCAGCGACATTGATAGATAGTAATTTAGCTGACGGGACTGCAGGTTCTGGTGGTGGAATTTTATCTACAGGTGGTTCAGTTAACCTTACTGGAACAATAGTGACCAACAACCAATCGAACAGAGCGGGTGGTGGTATC
>Ga0207891_1001406_pt1 | contig 11019 bp, 10 predicted proteins | sample LinPmetageLP50_FD_184061 | JGI IMG/M metagenome (GOLD analysis project Ga0207891, IMG submission 184061) | Marine viral communities from the Pacific Ocean - LP-50 (SPAdes) | ecosystem: Environmental > Aquatic > Marine > Oceanic | place: Pacific Ocean | collected 2011-08-27 | reverse complement strand
AAGTTCCTAAAACATCACTCGGCATCAAATCTGGCGTAAATTGAATTCGGCTAAAGTTTGTCTCCAGGCTTTTAGCAAATAATTTTGCGGTTAAGGTTTTGGCCACGCCGGGCACACCTTCAATTAAAACGTGACCGTTAGAAAGCAGGCCTGCGATTAAGAGTTCTACAAAATCGTTTTGACCTACAATTACTTTGGCCAGTTGGTTTTTTAAACTTGAAACCGCTTGTTTAAGATCGTCCAGCGGGATGCGACTGTCAAAATCTAAAGATTCGTTTTCCTTATTTATTTCGTTTTCCATTGGAATGTGATTTAAAATTATTTATTGCCTCAGAAAGTTCATAAAATTCACTTTTACCGGCACTTTTATTATTTGAGAGCTTTTCGATTTTCTCAAAAAGTTTCTTTCCTGAAGCTACGCTGTTTCCAGATTTTGCCGCCAGTAAGGTATAGAATTCTTCGTCTATGGTTTTTGTTGAAATTTTATATTGTAAACGAATATATTCAAGAAATAAATTGACTTTCTTAGAGATCAATTCTTCATATTCTTTTTCTTCTAAATAAAGATTTCCAACAGTTTTGGCATATTCGTAACTCTGATTTTTTAAAGGATCTACCACCGGAATAGACCGCTGTTTTCGTTTTCCTTCAAAAATAATGAACAAAACGCAGCCGGCCAGCAGAAAATAATAGGCCCATTTAAGGCGGGTATCACTTAGTAAAATATAAAGCGGGGAAGAATAATATGTTTTTCCGGCTTTATAATAATTATCCAAAAATACCTGGTTTCCCATTTCCATATAAGCCAGGATATTTTCGGCATATTCGTAATTCTTATTGCTTAGTAAAAAGTAATTCCCAAAAGCTTCAGGGGTATTATGCAGGTAAATTTTCCCTTTTCCAAAACCTGACCTTATAAAATTAGGTTGACTGTTTTTTTCATCTCCCTGGATATTAATTTTTCCCAGAACTTCGATTTGCGCACTGTCTTTTTGATGAAAGTAAAGTGACGAAAATTCATTTTTAAACTTAAAATCGTTTTCTTTTTTTAAAGCTGAGTTTTCAAAATTCAATTGTGGTTTTGAACTTAGATCGTTTTTAGGAATAAAAACCTTATTTTCTAAATGAAGTGTATCTAACAACTCGGGACTAATTCCCCTGGCAGATATAAAAAGATGATTTCCATTAGAAACCCAATCAAGCAATTTATTTAACTCATCCTGGTCAAAATACACGGCATTATTGAGGAAAAAATAGGTGCCGTTTTCCAGGCTATCAGATAGTTTTTCGAATGGTGGAACGTCAATTTCTTCAAACTTCCAGTTTTCAGTATTTTTCCAGCTATCATAAAAAACAAAACTTCCCAGTGGGATTTTATCGTCACTCATATAACTGGGCGTCCAGTTTACCGGTTCAGGTTCTGTAGCTTCCAGGTAAGTGAGAAAAATTACCAAAAGCAGGAATGCAGCAAAGAAGAGTTTTGAAGTCTTACCCATTATTTCCGCTTTTTAGGTTATTTTCCATTTGGCTGAATTCCCGGTTTACTTTTTGAAAACGCGATTTAGAAAGATCAAAATCCCCATACCAGATAAAGTCGTAAAGTCGGGTGATTTTGGTGAACTGATTTTTAATTTCAGCTTCGTTTATTTCGTTAATATAATCTTCGTTTGTTTTTTGAAATCTATACTGAATATGATCTTTTTGATCCAATAAACGCAGGCTCTTCAAATATAAATATCTAACCGCTAACCGATAATTTTCGTCCCGAATTGCTTCATTAATTAATGAAGAAATATCAGCCGATTTCACGATATCTTCTTCTTTTTTAAGATTTACCCTTCCGGTAATAGGTTCCGCCATCACGGCATTCCCGGGATTTAAGCGAATAAAAAGCCAGGTAATTAAACCAAGGACCAAGATTAGGAATATATAAGGTAAAGCTGAAAGAACTGCACTCCAAAAAGCGTTGGTTTGGTAATCGCCAAAAAGCCATTGTAAAAAGGCATTCCATTTAAGGTTAACCCAACGTTTTAAGCGTGTCCACCAGGAATCTTCTTCAATTTTTTCTAAATAGTCAAATGCTTTATCCGCTTTATAATTTTTAATTTTTTCAGTATCAAAATCAACCTTTTCCAGAGTTTCTTCAGAAGAATTCTGAACCACTTCCGTAGAATCAGTCATCGCTTGTTCCTGCGGAATTAAGTTTCCGAAGAAAATAAAACTGAAAAGAAGAAAGACTTTAATCATTAATCGTTTTTACCAAGATTTTCAATGCTTTCGTAGGCGCCGGTAAAGTATTTTATTTCATTGAGGTTATAATAAACAAAAGCCACCCCAATTGGCGTAATGGCGTAAAGCAGGTATTGAATGGCAGACGCAATTATGGTTAAGGTGAGATAAACCCAATCAAATAATTCGGTAACATTTGTTGAAGAAGCCGAATTTTCTTCCATAATTGTGAACATTTTTACAAAAGTATAAATGAGCACCGGCAGTTGAAAAATAAGGCTGATGATATACACGATGAGCCAGATTAAAAAAAGGCTTATAAAACTCATCCACCAATTATCTTTTACAAGATGAAAACCTTCAGAAATACTACCGCCAATACTTTCGTTTTTAAAAACAAGTACCGCCGCCGCAATACTAAGCGGAACACTTAAATAAATTCCCGGGAGGATAAAAATTATAAGTCCGGCGAAAATCAAGATCCAGGTAACGGCGCCAATGCCAAACATTTTTCCTAAATCCTTTTTCACACCTTGTTTAACTTCCTGGTGCTTGGCTTCTCCATTATTAGTAACGTAAGATTTTATAAAATGAAATGCCGCCACGTTCATTACTGAGAAATATAAGAGTAAGCCAACCATCAATAAACCAAAACCAATAAAAAACCCACCATCCTGATTGAACATTAGAGAATTGCCAACCGTGGTATACGAATAGTAAGATACGGCAGCGATTAAAAGCAGAAACGCCGGCCAGGCAATTTTTATAACACTTGTAAAATAGGCTTTATAATTTTCACGAATAAACTTAAACGTATAGCTTATAATATCGCCCAGCTCTCGCTGTTGCTTAAAATCAATGTAATCCTGCTTCATGAATTTGTTGTTTTTTATGTAGAAAAATGGGGTGAAAAATATAGTAAAATAGAATTAGTGCCAGGGAGCTGCCAATAATTAAAATCGCCAGCCAATCGGGCATTTGGGTTAATCGGGTTACGAAGCCTTCCAGAAATCCCGCCAGGATAAAAAATGGAATGGTACTAATTACGATTTTTAATCCGTTTTTAACGCCCTTTACAAAAGAGGTAAGACGAGTGTAAGTTCCGGGGAAAAGTATACTTTTTCCAACTACCAGTCCTGCGCAACCCGCAATAATAATTACTGAAATTTCAATAGTCCCGTGAATCCAAATTGTTCTGGCAGATTCCCAAAGTAAGCCCTGATCGTAAAAGAAATATTGAAAGGATCCGAGCATTACTGCGTTTTGCATTAAAATAAACACCGTGCCAATTCCTGCGAGGATTCCCATACTAAAAGCCATTAGCGAGACCCGAATATTATTGATGGTAATTCCCAGGAACATATCGGTTTCAGACATTTTTTTATAAACCGCCATAGGATCTCCTTCAGCAATGTTCTGTAACGTCATATTCACATAGGCATCGCCTAAAATACTTCTCACAAAAGTATGATCTGATGCTGCTGAAAAAGCACCCGCAGCCGAAAAAAACGCGAAAATTAAAAAACTTAGCAATAATTGTTTCTGAAACTTATAGAAAAACAATGGGAATTCTTTCGTGAAAAAGGTGATAAACCGGTTTTGTGATTCTTTTTTATTCTTATAGATTTTTTGATGCGCTGAAGCGGCTAACTGATTTAAATAAGTGGTAGTATTGCTTTGAGGATAAAACGTTCTGGAATAGCTTAAATGATCGCTAATTTCAATATAAATATTAGAGAGCTGCTCTGGTCTCAGTATATTTTTATTTTGAAGCAGGCTTTCAAATTTAAGCCATTTATCCTTATTTTGCTTCACAAATGCAGCTTCTCGCATGGTTTTTCTATTATGACTCAAAGAAACAGATTAAATGGATAATTTTCAAATTGAAACCGCTCAAAATATAAGTATTAATCAGAATGTTGCGAGCGTGGGCGATCGTATCCTTGCTTTTATCGTAGATGCTTTTATAATTGGGTTGTATATAGTAATAAGTTCTTTGGCTTTGGCCGGTACGGGGCTTGATGCCGCAGGGCAATGGGTTTACTACCTTGTGATGGGCTTGCCTTCGCTTTTATATTATTTATTATGGGAGAGTTTATATAATGGGCAAACCCCGGGAAAGGCCGCTTTACAAATTAGGGTAGTGAAATTAGACGGCAGCAGACCCGCTTTTGCCGAATATTTAATTAGGTGGTTGCTTCGATTTATTGATATTTCTATTAGTAGCGGCGCTATTGCGGTGGTCACTATTTTATTAAACGGAAAAGGGCAGCGGTTGGGCGATCTCGCTGCAAAAACCACGGTGATTTCTGAAAAACCAAGAACAAATTTAAATCGTAGTCTGGCTGTAGATGTTCCTGAAGGTTACCAACCAAAATATCCGCAGGTGAGTGTTTTAAAGGATGCAGATGTACAAAATATTAAAAACCTCTATCAAACTGCGAGAAGAAGTCATAACCACCGACTTATTCTGTCACTTTCAGAAAAATTATCAGAATTACTGGAAACTCAACCTAAGGAGTCTCCAATGGAATTTATTCAGCAGGTAATTACAGATTATAATTATTACACCCAGCGGGCCTAATTAATTATTTCAATATCCATTTCAACGTTATTAATTGGCCATTCAGATTGGCCGGTTTCAACCTCTTCAATTTTTTCGGCAACCTCCATTCCTTTGGTTACACGCCCAAAAACAGTATGGTCGTTATTTAAATGTGGGGTTCCGCTTTCTTTCATAACAATAAAGAATTCAAAAGGCGAAGAAGCTTTACTCACATTTTGCTCACTATATTTTGCTGCGGAAAAAGCTCCGTAAGTATGTTTATGGCCGGCATCAAATTCACTGGGAATTAAATAATCTCCAATTTGTGAGCGTTGACGGGGAGTAGTAACATTATCTGAATTTCCTCCCTGAATCACAAAGCCGGGAGCAACACGATGAAAAAAGGTACTGTTAAAATAACCTTCTTTTACCAGCATTATAAAATTGGCGCGGTGTAGGGGAGTATCTCTAAAAAGTTCTACTTCAATATTGCCAAAACTGGTAATTATTCTCACCCGGGTTTCCGGATTTTCTTGCCCGTACTGGGTTAGAAATGGAATTAATTCTTCTTGCGCAATGGGAAACTCTTTGTTGCTTTGAATAGAATCGCTTTGGTAAGAGGATTCTTCAGCTTTACTGTATTTTGCTCTCAGTGAATCTAATTTGGAAGTTTTTTGATTAACTTCTTCTTTATCTAAAGGCTTTTCCGAAGCATTTTTACTGGAAGATTCCTTATCTTCACAACTTGCAAAAAAAAGAATTAGAAAAAGATAAACGAAAGCAAGCGAGTTTTTCATGGATTTTCAGGATTTTAAAGACAGGATACCAAAATTAAAAAAAATTGTCCTTCCGGGAGAAAAGGCGCATCATAAATTAGTGCCCGGCAACCGCATTGAAGAGATGAGAAATCTTGATATTAAAAGCCTTAAGCCTAATAAAGCTGGTGTTATGGCGGTTTTTTATCCCGATAATTTTGGAAAAACTCATCTGGTTCTAATCTTAAGAAAAACCTATAAAGGCGTTCATTCTAATCAAATTGGATTTCCCGGTGGTCGAGTTGAGCCTGAAGATGATAACCTGCAACAAACTGCTTTACGTGAAACAGAAGAGGAAGTTGGAATTCCCAGGAATAATATTGAAGTAATAAGAGAGCTTACCCGTTTGTACATTCCGCCCAGTAATTTTTGGGTACAACCTTATTTAGGTTTGCTGGAAAAAACTCCAACTTTAATTCCGCAGGAAAGTGAAGTAGAACGTATCTTAGAGGTAGATTTAGATCATTTTTTAGATCATTCTAACTTTGTGAAACAGGAGTTGAGCACAAGTTATTCCAGTAAAATGGTTGTGCCTGCATTTAGATTAAATGAACAAATTGTTTGGGGAGCTACGGGAATGATGTTGAGTGAGATTCGGGAAATCTTTAGAAAAAGCTTTTAAAATTTAAGAATTACTATATTTGCCCGGCTTAATTTTTACTCGAAAATCGAGATTTAAAATAGTGCCCAGCTAGTTTCATAATTAAATTATATTTTTTCATTAGGTTTCCTAATTTAATCGAACTGGAATTATACAAAAAGTAAGAACTGAAAATTAAACTATGGGATTATTTAAAAGAAATCCATTTGGGCATTTTTTATTTCTGAAAAAGTGGCTTATCCGTATCTTCGGATTACTTAGCCACCGCCGTTATCGCGGTTATAATGAACTTAGCATTGAAGGCTCAGATATCATTAAAAACCTTCCCGATAACAATGTACTTTTTGTTTCTAATCATCAAACTTATTTTGCTGATGTAACTGCAATGTTTCACGTTTTTAATGCAAGTTTAAGCGGACGGGTAGATTCCATTAAGAACATAGGGTATATCTGGCAGCCAAAACTCAATATTTATTATGTAGCGGCTAAAGAAACGATGAATGCCGGATTAATCTATAGAATTATGGCTTATGCCGGTGCCGTGAGTGTTGAAAGAACCTGGCGTGCAAAGGGCGAAGAAGTTGAGCGAAAAGTAAATCCAGACGATACAAAGAATATTGGAATGGCCCTGGAAGATGGCTGGGTAATAACTTTCCCCCAGGGAACCACCAAACCATTTAAACCCATTAGAAAAGGAACGGCGCATATTATAAAACAATATAAACCGGTGGTAATTCCTATTGTGATTGATGGTTTTAGGCGTTCTTTTGATAAAAAAGGAATCAGGATCAAGAAGCGCGGTATTTTGCAAACTATGCAAATTAAGGAACCGCTAGACATAGATTACGAAAATGATTCTGTTGAAGAAATTGTGAGCAAGCTTGAGTATGCCATAGAACAGCACCCTTCTTTCCTTAAGGTTATTCCTTCTGATGCGATTAAAGAAATGGAAGAACTAAATAAGAAAAGGGCATATTAAAAAAGTTATCCCAACCCCGAAAACTCAACAATTGCAACCCAGGCGCTATTTTTACCTTATTAAAGTTCAGTATTTAGGCTATCGTTTACACGGCTGGCAAAAGCAGCCAGATGTAAAAACAGTAGAAGAGTTAATCACAAAAACTCTGCGTTATGTGATGCCTGAACAAAAGTTTAAAATTTTGGGCACCAGTAGAACCGATGCTATGGTTTCTGCTCAGGAATCGGCATTTGAGTTATTTTTAGATTACGAACCACTTACAGATCTGGATGAATTTTTAAAAGAATTCAACCAGAATTTACCACAGGATATTCGGGCGCTTGCCATTACTGAAGTAGATGCAAAATTCAATATCATTCAGCATCCAAAACTTAAGGAATATGCTTATTTATTTAGTTTTGGAGAGAAAAATCATCCTTTCTGTGCGCCATTAATGGCTAATTTTCAATTTGATCTTGACATTGAATTGATGAAAAAAGGAGCAAAGCTTTTTGAAGGAAAACACCAGTTTAGAAATTACTGCGTGCGGGTTTCAGAAAACAGCACTTTTGAGCGTGAGATTATAAAATCTGAATTAGTTGAAAATACCGAAATTACCGCCAGCTTTTTTCCTGAAAAATCCTATATTTTTCATATTCACAGTGCAGGTTTCCTAAGACACCAGGTTCGTTTAATGATGGGCGCTTTGCTGCAACTTGGTAGAGGTGAATTGACACTGAAAGATCTGGAAAACAGCTTAAAACCCGGCGTTGAAATGCAAATGGATTACATAGTACCGGCCTCGGGCTTGTTTTTAAATAAAATTGGGTTGGAAGATTATTAAACTTTCGCTTCTTCTTTTTCTAAAACTGCCAAAGCCAGTCTGATCGTGCCGTAATCTATTGCTTCTTCAAAATGTTCAAAATATGGTTTTAAACCTTCCGGATTTTCAAGTTCAGTTTTGGCTTTTTCAATAGCTTTAAAATCAGCTTTAGAAATATATTTCATAGGATCTAACGCTTCATTTTCGGCATACAATTTTGCTAAATGCGAATAAACAGTAGTAATCGCCAGCTCTCGTTTTTTCGCAATTTCTTCCAGGTTTAAACCTTCATTTAATAAATCTAAAGTAGCCTTGTAGGTATTTGCTTTTTTACGTTTTTTAGTGCTACGTTTTTTTTTACTAAAAGCGATGATCTCCTTTATGAATTCGTACCCGTAATCCTGCATTTTCTGCCTTCCCACACCATTTATTTGAAGAAATTCCTCATCGGTCATAGGGCGGGATTTTTCCATTTCTTTTAAGGTAGCATCGTTAAAGATAAGGTAGGCAGGAATTTCTTCTTCCCGAGCAATTTTTAACCTTAACTGTCTTAGTCTTTCAAATAGAGAATTATCGGCAGTTTTTTCTGAAATTTCTGTCTCTTCACGGCGTTTCAGTTTTTTACGGTCTGGAACTTCAGCAAGCTGGACTTTTTCGCCTTCAAACAGAACATTTTTAGCCAATTTGGTAAGTTGTAAATTATTACCTCTATGAAAAGCGATTTCTACATAACCAAGGTTGATAAGCTGAATGATATACTGCTGCCAGTGGTGCCAGGAAATATCATTGCCAATTCCAAAAGTTTTAATTTTCTGATAGTTTTTGCTAATAACAGCTTCATTTTGTGAACCGCGAAGCACATCTATAAGCACAGTAATCGGTTCGTTTTCTTTTAGTCTGAAAATACACGAGAGTGCTTTTTGAGCGATCACCGTTCCATCAAAAAATTGGGGTGGATTCTTACAAATATCACAGTTACCACAATCTTCCTGTTTTAATTCTCCAAAATAACTCAGCAATATTTTTCTACGGCAACTTAAAGCTTCAGAATATTGCTTCATTCGGTCTAGCTTTGCAAGCTGCACTTCTTCATTTCCTGAATTGGAAGCGAATTTTTGCAACTGCACCACATCGGCATAACTATGAAAAAGCATAGTGTCTGAAGGCAATCCGTCTCGCCCTGCACGACCAATTTCCTGGTAATAGCCTTCCAGGTTTTTTGGCATATTATAATGAATCACCCAACGGATATTTGATTTATCGATGCCCATTCCAAAGGCGATGGTGGCACAAATAATCTTTGAATTATCATTGATAAAATTATCCTGAATTTCAATACGTTTTTCAGCAGGTAAACCGGCGTGGTAAGCTTCGGCTTCAAAACCTTTTCGCTGCAGTTTTTCAGCAATTTCCTCGGTGTTTTTTCGGCTTAGGCAGTATATTATGCCACTTTCCTTCTTTCGGTTTTTAACGAAATTGGTGATTTGCTCAAAACGTTTAATGCCGGGTCGAACATCTAAACTCAGGTTTTTCCTATCAAAAGAAGCAATATGCTTTTCGGCGTTTGGAATATTTAATTGTCGGCAAATATCTTCGCGCGTAGCTTTATCGGCCGTAGCGGTTAGCGCGATCATTGGAGTAGTGGGAAAGCGATTTTTTAAATAGCCTAGTTGCGTATAAGCCGGTCTAAAATCGTGTCCCCAACTGGAAATACAATGTGCTTCATCTACCGCAATCAAACTTATTTTGCCGTCGCTCATAAAACGGTCTACAAACTGCAGACTTTCTGGAGCAACATAAAGTAGTTTTAATTCTTTGGAATCAATTTTTTTAAAGATCTCCTGTTGCTGGCTTTCGGTTTGGCTACTATTTAAAAATGCCGCTGGAACGCCATTAGCGGTAAGTCCGTCTACCTGGTCTTTCATCAAGGCGATAAGTGGGGAAATCACCAGGGTGATTTCTGGAAGTAAAATGGCCGGAAGCTGGTAACAAATAGATTTTCCGCCACCGGTTGGCATAATTACCAGGTTATCTTTGCCTTCAAAAACCGAATCGATAATCTTTTTTTGAAGCGGTCTAAAATTATCGTAACCAAAATATTCTTTAAGCGTATGTAAAACCCGGGTATTTTCCATAGCCGCAAAGTTAGGGCAAAGTGACAATTCTCAAACCCTGTTGCGCTTAAATTATGGGAAAACACTTATTTTTAAAATTAGGGAAACTTAATTTTAAAATATTGAGATATATACTAAAGGTCGTAGGCTACATAAGCCTGGTTAATCACTTTAAAAGGCGCGTCTTGATTTGAAACATTTTCAAAAGCCTGGTAGTCTATCCAAACAAAACCATTGTCGCCCCAGGCTTCTCCCCAGGAGTTTACTACTTTAAAAGCGCCAAATTCATCATTAAAGCCAACTACTAACATCGCGTGACAGGTTACATCTTCATAATCTACAGCGTGTTCCCGGTATGCCGATAGCCCAAAATTATCGGTTTTACCAAATTCTGGAGAAAGCACTGCGCCAATAACAATGGGTTGTTGTTGGGTAATTAAAGTTTTCATTTCGGCTAGCATATTTTCCCCGCTTAAACCTTTATAATCAGCTATTCTTGCTTCTTCGGCGGCTGCAATTACAGCTTCGTCGGGTTGGGTTTCGCATTCATTATCAGTATATGGGAAAAGTTCTAAAGCCGCGACTCCCTGTTCTTCTATTAAAGCAAGAGTTTCAGGAATTGAAGTTCCGCCGCATTCATCGGTGGTAATTTGATTATAAGTATAAGACGGACTAAAAATATTTGCTTCAGAATAAGGTAATCCAGATTCAACTTTTTCCTGGAAAGATTTCAAATAATAACTCGTAGCCCAGGAAACGCAAGACCCCAGCGCGCCCTGATCGCCAACCGGGGGAAGGTTTTCAGAAAGATCAAAAGCTGCCGGTAAGCTATCGGGAATAACGAGGCTTTCCAGTAAATTTTCAGCATCTATATTGTAGTTACCATTTCCAGAGCATTCAAGGCCGGTGGAATAAACCTCGCCATCTTCAGAAA
>Ga0207891_1001404_pt1 | contig 11026 bp, 9 predicted proteins | sample LinPmetageLP50_FD_184061 | JGI IMG/M metagenome (GOLD analysis project Ga0207891, IMG submission 184061) | Marine viral communities from the Pacific Ocean - LP-50 (SPAdes) | ecosystem: Environmental > Aquatic > Marine > Oceanic | place: Pacific Ocean | collected 2011-08-27 | reverse complement strand
TGGATCAAGGCTAAGGTTGAATCGTTTTCTGGATCCATTTCGTTCCAAGGGTACATAATAAAGCAAACATTCATAATAGTGGTTGGTTTAAGTAATAAACCATAAAAGTATGAATTATGTTGGTGTTTTTAAAGGATTTGATAAAAGGTTAACGGGTTGCCAGAAAACACCCACCCAAAACTTCAATCCTAGTATGAGAAACATGACCGTTAAGCTTCATGAAGCAATATATTAGAGCTACCGAAAGATGAACAGAGGAAAGACTCTATTACTTTAGACTGAAGCAATTAAATAAAACTTAATTTGGACTAATTACAAAATTGTCAAAGCCAAAAACATCTGTATCACCATTTTGATCAAATGCCAAAATTAATTGAACTGTTGAAGTACCTCCAGAAACGGGCACTGAAATTGTACCCGATGCCGACTGATCTGCCATTCCTGGATTGATAAATTGTATAGTAGCTTGTGGTGTTCCATCGATGACTAGCGTGTAAAAAGCATTATCGCCTGTATCTAATCTAAAGAACTGGTAATCAAATGAAACTGTAACACCTCCCAATGCAGAAGAAACATCAATCGAATTAAAGGTTATTGTTGCGAGGCCGTTAGTACCATTATCTCCTTCATCGTCTAAATCCCGTATTCCTAAAAATTGATTTGTTAAGGTGGTAAGATTGCTAAAAATACTGTTTGATGCGTCCGTTATCCCGTAGAATCCATCTGTTCCATTATCAAAAAAGGGTATATCTGAAACATATCCCCAAGTGTTACCAAGATCAAAATTTTGAACCACGCCAGTAAATGCGACACTATTAAGACAGTGGATATTTTCCCAGGCTGTTCCATTCCATATCTGCAAGCAATTTGTTTCCTCTAAAAAGATTGTCAACCCCTTATCGGTAGATCCTGGGGCTATAGAGTTTCGGTTTAGTATGGTGGGAACGCGCGGTGGCATTAAGCCTCTGTAAGAGGTTCCGCCATCTGAAGTACTACTAACGTCTAGCATCGATTTAGTGTTAGGAGTTGTGGTACCAATCCCGACTTGAGCGAACAAGCTGAAACAAAAAAGAAAAGCAATACTTGTAAATGAAAATTTCATAACTATGATTTTTTAAATGAATCATAGCGTAAGAGATAAAAGCAAGTTTTGGGAACTACTTTTAACTGGGAAGAATGATAAATATACTTTAAAAATTTTACAACACAATGACAGCTAGCAAATTAGTTGCAATTTGAAATGATATTATTCAAGAAGTACCGCTCTCCTCCTGCCTTTTTAAAGACGTATCACAGTGCTGATTGAATATTCAGGAATTGTAAAATGTAAAAAGATATTTCAAAAAGTTGTACTTTATTTACGAATCTAAGTCAAAAGTTTCTGATGGGTTTTTAGGATCCTTATAGTGCAACATCCCTTCACCATCTGCAATAACTGAAGATACAGTCGCATCTCCTGTTACATTTACAACGGTTCTAAGCATGTCGAGTATTCTATCTACCGGAAAAATAATAGCAATCCAGGCCGGATTTAATCCCACCGAATCCAGTACAATTATCAACATCACCAATCCGGCACTTGGTACCGCTGCAGAACCTATAGAGGCGAGCGTTGCTGTAACAACAATGATTAATTGCTGTCCAATGGTTAAGTCTATCATATGTAACTGCGCTAAAAACACTACAGCAACCGCCTGATACAAACAAGTACCATCCATGTTTACAGTCGCACCTATGGGCAATACAAAACTTGTGATCTTTTTATCTACACCCAGATTTTCCTCTACACACTCCATTGTAACTGGAAGTGTCGCAGCACTACTCGATGTAGAGAATGCTAAGGTCTGTGCAGGGCTAATTGCTTTAAAAAATCCGAGATAAGGTATTTTCTTAACGAACAACTTTAAAATAAGTGGATACGCAACAAAAATCATAAACATTAATCCAGCAACTACAGTGAGTGAGTACCAGCTTAAACCTTTAAAAATTTCATATACCTTACCAATATCATCCCCTGCCATTTTGCTCACAACTCCAGCCAATAAAGCAAAAACAAAGAACGGTGCTGCCTGCATTACGAGGTCTACCATTTTAAGAAAGACTTCCATAATGCTGTCTACCAATTTGGTAACAGGAGCGGATTTTTCATTCGGAATAAACAATAAACAGACACCAAAAAATAGTGCAAAGAATATAATTTGAAGCATTAACCCATTGTCTGTTAAAGACCTAAAAAAGTTTTGCGGTACAATATCTACAAGAGGCTGTAAAGGACCAGCTTCTTTGGTCATATTTGCGGTTTCCATTTTTTCGGAAACAGCAGCATCCTTTAGTTCACTTTTAGTAAGGTCTGTGATTCGTTGTGCACGTTCAAAGAACATAGGGTCCTGAAGGTAATTAATACCGTCTTTAATCTCATATCCTTGGTCATTTGCCCAAACCTCATAACTAATTCTGTTATCTATACGGCTATCTTCATCTACCAAAGCTCCAGGCTTTACGATATTCACTAGAGTTAAACCTACTGATACTGCGAGTACGGTGGTAAGCAAATACGCAAGTAACGTCTTACCTCCCATTCTCCCTAAACTCGATGGATCCCCTATGTTTGCAACACCGCTTATCACAGAAAACAACACCAGTGGCACTGCGATTAATTTTAGAAGATTAATGAAAATTGTCCCAAAAGGTGCAATCCAATTAATAGTGAAATCGCTCCAACCCAATTTACTCGATAAGAGCGCCCATATGACCCCTAAAACTAGTCCGATAATAATTTTCCAGTGTAATGCTAATTTTTTCATAAGTATGTTTAGAATTGTCTAGTCCTCTTTATGAGCTTAAGTTGTATTTTAAAACAGAGGAAAATCTGGGCTACAATTTAGATAATTTATTCAGTAACCAAAAATCTGCTAAAACTATGGCTGCCATGGCTTCCACAATGGGAACAGCTCTGGGAACCACGCAAGGATCATGTCGTCCTTTACCTTGCATTTCTATCAAATTTCCCTGAGCATCAATGGTTTGTTGTTTCTGCATTAGGGTCGCAACAGGTTTAAATGCAACATTAAAATAAATATCTTCTCCATTGCTAATACCACCTTGTATGCCCCCACTATAATTTGTTTTAGTACTTCCGTCGCTATTAAAGGCATCGTTATGTTCACTACCGCGCAATTTTGTTCCTTTAAAACCGCTGCCGTATTCAAATCCCTTTACGGCATTGATAGAGAGCATTGCTTTCCCTAATTCTGAATGTAATTTATCAAAAACAGGTTCTCCTAGCCCTATTGGTATATTTTTCACCACACAACTTACAATTCCGCCTACAGTATCGCCCTGTTTTCTAATGTCTTTTATATGCGCTTCCATCTTTTTCGCCATAACTGGATCTGCACAGCGTACGATGTTTTTTTCAATTTCTGAAAAATCTAAATCCTTATAATCTTTCGTTAGCTGAAGTTCACCAACACCCGAAACATAGGCCGTAATCTCTATTTCTTTAAGTAATTGCTTGGCAACCGCGCCTGCTACGACCCTACAAGCGGTCTCACGAGCCGACGATCTACCACCACCACGATAATCACGCACCCCATATTTTTTGTCGTAGGTATAGTCCGCGTGGGAGGGTCTATACGTATCCTTTATGTGGCTGTAATCTTTAGACTTTTGATTTGTATTCTGTATCACGAACCCTATGGGTGTACCTGTAGTGACCCCCGCAAAAATTCCTGATAAAAACTCGACCGAATCCTCTTCCTTTCGCTGTGTTACTATAGCAGATTGCCCGGGTTTGCGTCGCTGCATTTCTGCTTCAATGGCCGAAAAATCTAGGGTTAATCCAGCGGGGCAGCCTTCAATAATGCCTCCAATTGCCACACCATGAGATTCGCCAAACGTGGTCAATTTAAAGATGGTTCCAAAGGTATTTCCTGCCATGGGTCTGTTTTCAACAAATGTAATTCTTACTACCCAATATTAAAAATAAACCTCTCGCTTAATATTAGGATAACATTGTTTTGAATTCTTAACAATCAAAAAATTGAAACATAACATTCCAATAAATCGGTTTCGCTGCTAATTTTAAAACTTTGCAAAAACTATTCCGTTGAAAAGAAAAATAGATGTAGTGGTACTCAGCGACATTCATTTAGGCACGTATGGCTGCCACGCTAAAGAAGTACTTCATTATTTGAATTCTGTAAAGCCCAAAAAACTCATTTTAAATGGGGATATCATTGATATTTGGCAATTTAAAAAACACTACTTCCCCAAATCACATCTGCTCGTAATTAAGAAGATTGTCGCACTTGCTACCAAAGGAACACGGGTCTATTATATAACTGGAAACCATGATGAGAAATTGCGAAAATTTAGCGATACCAAAATGGGGAATATCCAGATCATTGATAAGCTCACGCTCAATCTAGATGGAAAAAAAGCATGGTTTTTTCATGGAGATGTATTTGATGCTTCCATTCAGCATGCAAAATGGATCGCTAAACTAGGGGGTTGGGGCTATGATCTGCTCATCCTATGTAACCGATTTATAAATTATTTTTTGGTTCGCTTGGGAAAAGAAAAGTATTCCCTTTCAAAAAAAATAAAGAATAGTGTAAAAGGCGCACTAAAGTTTATAAGTGATTTTGAAAAAACAGCGACAGACCTTGCCATAGAAAATAACTTCGATTTTGTCGCTTGTGGTCATATACACCAACCTATCATCAAAGAAGTGAGCAATGATAAAGGGAGATGCACGTATTTGAATAGTGGAGATTGGATTGAAAACTTGACCGCACTCGAATATAAAAACGAAAAATGGACTCTATACACCCACAACGATAAACAACCTATTTATTTGCCTATAGAGGAAGAAATAGAAGAAGAGTTTAACGACCCCCTCAATGGGTTGTTTTCTGCTTTCAGCAAAATATAGTTTTTTATATAAGGGCTTGGCGTAAAATGGTTACGGGATGTAACGCAATCCGGTCTGTACCATCTTTAATTTGATGTCTACAACTCGTGCCATTTGCCGCAATGATTACTTCATCAGAAGCCTTACGCACGGCAGGAAAGAGGCGCACCTCCCCTATTTGCATACTTACTTCGTAATGTTCCTTTTCGTACCCAAAGCTACCCGCCATACCACAGCAACCGCTTAATATGAGCGTCGGACTGTAGTTTTTGGGTAAGTTTAGAATATCGAAGGTTACTTTTTGATTACTCATTGCTTTCTGGTGACAATGCCCATGAATTTTAATCTTTTTTGTTTCTGAAGTAAATGATTCGCTCGTAATCTTGCCCTTCTCAATTTCTGAAGCCAAAAATTCTTCAATAAGGAAGGTGTTTTTTGAAATTTCCGTAGCAGCAGTAACGTCGGTTGCTAACCGAAGGTACTCATCTCTAAAACCTAATATAGCCGATGGTTCTATACCGAGCAAAGGCTTATTCACCGAAACTTTCGCTTTTAAAAAAGCTACGTTGGTATTGATTTGCTCTTTTGCTTCTTCTAAAAAACCTTTGGAAAGCAAGGCACGTGCACTGTCCAACTGGTCTACAATCGTGACTTTATAGCGTAATGCTTGTAATAATTCGAAAGCGTCTACTGCAATATTTGATTCTAGATAATTACTGAATTCATCTACAAACAGCAAGACTTCACTTCTATATTTAAAAATTTCAACTTCTTGTTTTTTAATGTTTTGAAATAGCTTACTGAAACTTTTAGTTGAAATACTAGGCAGTTGTCTTTTTGAACTTACATGACTCACATTCTTTATGAAAGCTGAGGTGAGTCTATTGGTAAATAAAAAATTAGAAATTTTCGGAAACTGTGACGCCTTTTGATTGAAGTAACTACTTTTTCCGAAGAAAGTATCCGCTCTTTTCGTTCCGTTTTCTTGTCGATACTGGTATAGAAATTCCATTTTTGCTGTTGCCATATCAACATTACTGGGGCATTCGGTACTGCAAGCCTTACAGCTTATACAAAGATCAAAAACCTCTTTTAAAACTTCCGAATTAAATTTATTGGATGTCGTGCCATTTGTAAGCACTTCCCGAAGCACATTGGCACGGGCGCGTGTGCTGTCTTTTTCATTTTTTGTGGCTTGATAGCTTGGACACATGGTACCCGCATCTGAAGCAGATTTTCTACAATCCCCGCTACCGTTGCACTTTTCGGCCAACCTCAAAATGCCGCCAGAATCTTCAAAATTAAGCAACGTTTTAACATCAGGTTCTTTTCTACCTGGCATATAACGCAACGATTCATCCATTTTATAAGGATCCACGATTTTACCGGGGTTAAGAATATTGTGTGGATCAAAAACCGATTTGATTTTTTTCAGTAATTGGTAATTCCTTTTGCCGATCTGAAGCACTATAAACTCTGCTCGCACAATACCATCCCCATGTTCGCCAGAAAACGAGCCTCCGTATTTCTTAACTAAGTGCGCTACATCTGTTGTAATCTTCCTAAAAAATTGCACGTCTTCTTGCCGCTTTAAATCTAGTACGGGTCTTAAATGCAGCTCTCCTGCTCCTGCATGCGCATAATACACTGCTTTCTGCTTGTATTTCTTCATCAATGCAGTAAACTCATTTATATAGCTTGGCAAATCCTGTAAGGCGACTGCCGTATCTTCTATACACGCTACTGCCTTTTTATCCCCTACCATATTCCCTAACAATCCCAATCCGGCTTTTCGAAGTTCTAACGCCATCGTAATATTGTCACCTGTTAGCGTCGGGCTGCTGTAGCAACTAGCCGATTTTTGTAAGGTAGCTTGTAACGCTTGGATTTGATTTTGCAAGTCGGTCGTTGTATCAGCCTTTAGCTCAAGTAATAAAAGTGCTTTTGGACTTCCTTCAACAAAAAAACGATACGGTTCATATTTCTTGTTTTGTTTGGTACAATCTAAAATCACATCGTCCATCATTTCGCAGGTATGAAGCTTGTGTTGCATCACTAATGGAACGTCCTGCAAACAACTCTCTAATGTGTTGTAATGCGCCACCACCATGGCTGTATTAGTAGGTGGAAGGGGATCTAACTGAAGTGTAATTTCGGTCGTAAATGCTAAGGTGCCTTCGCTCCCACACAGCAAGGTACAGAGGTTGATATCCTTTTCAGTCTCGATAAAAACTGAAGTGTTTATCAAACTATCTAATGCATATCCTGTGTTGCGACGGTGAATTTCAGGTTTCGGGAACTGTTTTTTTATTTCCTGTCGAACATCCTCTGGTCGTAAGAGGTCAAACAAGGTTTTATAGATGTTACCCTCTTGGTTCGTTTGTTTTGTTTTAGCCGAAAACGCTTCCGAAGAAAGCGATGAAAAGCTCACTTCGCTACCATCAGCAAGTATTGTCTTTAATTGTATCACTTTATCGCGTGTGACACCATATTGTATCGAGGTTGTCCCGCTACTATTGTTACCCACCATCCCTCCTATCATACATCGATTTGAGGTGGACGTGTTCGGTCCAAAAAACAATCCGAACGGTTCTAAGTAATAATTAAGTTTATCGCGTATTACGCCAGGCTGGACCGTAACGGTTTTATTTATTTTATCTAAGGAGATGATTTCAGTAAAATATTTTGAAACATCGACGACAATACCTTCTCCAACGCACTGACCCGCCAAAGAAGTTCCTGCTGTTCTCGGGATCAACGAGGTTTTATGATCTATAGCAAACGTTATGAGTTGTTTGATTGCAGATGCATTCTTCGGAAAAGCTACCGCTAATGGAATCTTTCTATACACCGAAGCATCTGTTGCGTACATACTTAAATGCAGTGGATCGAAATGAAAATCGCCAGCAAAATCTTCCTTAAATTTCTGAAGAATTTTTTCCATCATAGTATCGTAAAAATAATTAATAGTTGACCGTTACTTACTATTATGTTGGGATAATTTAAGCATAATCTTAGTAATCCATTAACATGACACGCTGTTAATTAAGGCTAAATTCGCATTATAACAAACAAATAAAACAATTATGAAAAAATTATTGATTCTTTTAATAGTATGTGCTGCTTTCACATTTCAAGCACAGGCACAGGACCAATCGGCACTTATTGCAGATAATGCTATAGGTCTTAGGATAGGTGATAGTGATGGTTTTGGTACCGAAGTAAGTTACCAACGTGCCGTAGGTGGAGACAACAACAGATTAGAGTTTGATTTAGGAATACGGAGCAACAAGAATTTTGATGCTTTTAGAATTACAGGATTATACCACTGGGTATGGAATATTGACGGTGGTTTTAATTGGTATGTAGGTCCTGGAGCAGGTTTGGCTTTTGTTGATTTTGACAACGATCGTTTTAATGATGATCGCGATGATAGTGAAACATATGCGTATGTTGCAGGTGACATAGGGATCGAATATAATTTTGATTTCCCGCTATTGTTATCATTAGACTTTAGACCAGAATTAGGTTTCGGAGATTTTAATGATGATATAGATTTTGACATCGCATTAGGTGTGCGATATCAGTTCTAGAATACAAATAGATAAATTATTAAATGCCTCGAACTTCGGGGCATTTTTTTTGGCTATAATACCATTGCATACTTTATAGGCAGCGTTTGCTTTTGGAGAGCAATCATGACAAACGGACTGCTCATGACTGTCGTAACAAGTTTCATAGGATCCATTTCCTCATCCACAGGCATAACAAGAATTTGATTTTTTTTCTTTTCCACCCGCGCTATCGTAATGGGAGCCCCTCCATAGGAAAGTTCCTGAGTGGCGTAAAAGAAAACCACTTTTACATTAAAGTCAATTGAAGGAACAGGATAACCTGGCTTTCTAGTGCTGTTTAAACGATTAAAAACTTCCTGCAATTCTTTCTGGGAAGTAATTGTTATTTCGGCACCTTCGTTATAATTACTGTGAGAGCCGTTCACAATGGTGGTAAATGGAATGGTTTCACTTTGAATTGGTGATTCAACAGTGGATTTATTCCCATTGCAATTCAGCAGTAAAAAAAATAATGGGAGACAAATAATGAAACCAACTTTATGAAACATACGACATCGCTTTTTTATAGACTTCCTCGTAGAGTGGCACGATGTTTTTAGTATCAAATTTTTTAGCGGCTTCTTTCGCTTGATTTTTAAACTTTTGAAGCGTTGCATCATCCTTTAAAATAGAAATTGCATTTTTAGCCATTTCAGAAACATTTCCAACTTCGCTTAAATATCCGCTAAAACCATCGATATTAACCTCTGGTAGGCCACCAGTGTTGGTAGAAATGACGGGGACGCCATTTACCATTGCTTCTAATGCGGCGAGACCGAAGCTTTCTTTTTCTGAAGGCAAAAGGAAAAGATCGCTAAAACATAATATTTTATGTATTTCACTACTGTTACCTAGAAAAACCACCTTGTTTTCGATCCCTTTTCTTATACAGTACGCCTCGCTTTCTTCTTTTTCAGGTCCTTCCCCCACAATCAATAATTTTGACGGGATTTTCTTCTGTATTCTATAAAAAATCTTGACGACATCTTTAATCCTTTTTACGGGGCGAAGATTACTAATGTGTGTGATGATACGCTCGCCTTCATCTGCCATTAATCCTCGCTGGCACTCAGTAAACGGATTATCATGCTTTGAAATATCTATAAAATTAGGCACCACATGGATATCATTTTTAATATCAAATAAACGTAAAGTATCATCTTTTAAACTCTGGGAAACCGATGTCACAACATCACTATTGTTAATGCTGAATGTCACTGCGGGTTTATAAAAGGGATGACTTCCTACTAATGTAATATCGGTACCGTGCAAAGTGGTTACCATTGGGAGATAAATACCTTCCTCTGCCAGCATTTGCTTCGCCATATAACCTGCATACGCGTGTGGTATCGCATAATGAACATGTAAAAGATCAATTTTATGGAGTTTTACCATATCAACTAATTTGCTAGATAGTGCAAGTTCGTAGGGTTGGTAATGAAATAAAGGATAGTCTGGAACCGAAACCTCATGAAAATGAATGCTCTTAGACAAAAGTTCTAATCGTACAGGTTGTTTATACGTAATAAAATGAATTTCATGACCGCGTTCGGCCAAGGCAAGTCCTAATTCTGTTGCTACTACGCCGCTTCCACCAAAAGTTGGGTAACATACCACTGCTATTTTCATAAATCTTACCCGTAAAGGATTTTATTTTTCTGCCGTTAAACTAGTGTCAACATTTCTATAATCTATGGCATCATAGATTACCTGCTGTATATTACTTCGCAGATTACTACGTATTAAATTTCGGTTTTCTGCATCTGGATAGGTTCTGTTAGATAAAAACACATAAACAATTTCTTCTTTTGGATCGGCCCAAGTAAAAGTCCCTGTAAAACCGCTATGCCCAAAACTCTCCGTAGAAACACAACCACAGGTTGGTCCGGATTCGCCTAATTGAGGTTTATCAAAACCTACGCCTCTTCTTACATTGTCATTACAGTAATAGCATTTATTGAATTCATCCATTATTTTTGGATCAAAATACCGTTTGCCTCCATAAAATCCTTTTTGTAAATACATCTGCATGATCTTCGCGACATCGTTTGCGTTGCTAAATATTCCTGCATGACCACTCACACCGCCTAGCATCGCCGCTCCTTGGTCGTGAACATAGCCATGAACTTTCTGAAATCGGAACGATTTATCCTCTTCCGTAGGGACAATATCTGCTGTTGTGAATTTATACAACGGATTATAGGTTGTGTAATTAGCACCTAAGGACTCGTACAAATTGCGTTGTACTACCTTATCCATGGAGGAGCCATAAAAGTCTTCGATATATTTTTTAAGTAAGTAATATCCCAAATCGCTATACCGATACCCTTTTCTTTCTCGCAATTCACTATCTCGTATTATTTTATAGATACTGTCGCTGTAATCACGGCGCATATACAAATCTTTCGCTACTTGTATATTAAAATTTTTCGTGGGAACTTTAGAATAATACTCCTCTGACGGCTTTTTTGTAAGCGTATCTAAGGTATGTATGTAA
>Ga0207891_1001402_pt1 | contig 11031 bp, 9 predicted proteins | sample LinPmetageLP50_FD_184061 | JGI IMG/M metagenome (GOLD analysis project Ga0207891, IMG submission 184061) | Marine viral communities from the Pacific Ocean - LP-50 (SPAdes) | ecosystem: Environmental > Aquatic > Marine > Oceanic | place: Pacific Ocean | collected 2011-08-27 | reverse complement strand
TGATTACCTGGTTGGCACTTTTCAAGGAGGACTACAAAATTTTATCAGTAACCGTCTAACCGAAAAGGGCGAACCTTCAGGTGATTTTATATATGAAAATAATCAAGACCCTACAGGATATTTTCAGGTAGGAGTTTCTATAGATCCCTTTGCTAAGAAAGAATAAGTAACTATTGAATTATAAAAATTGTGAACTACCATGGTACGCGTGATTAATTTCATTAAATTTAACCATGCTATCACTAGAAAACTATATACGCGATATACAGGATTTCCCAAAAGTGGGTGTTGTTTTTAAAGATATTACTCCGTTGCTCGCAAATGCAGAGGCAACTGCTTTATGTCTTAACGAATTACTTCGATTGGTCGAAAATCAAAAAATAGACAAGGTCGTTGGGATTGAAGCACGCGGATTTTTCTTCGCGACCTTGCTGGCTAAAGAACTCAACGCAGGTTTTGTGCCCATACGCAAACCGGGGAAACTGCCTTATGAAACCTTAAAACAACCTTACACCTTAGAATATGGCATGGATAGTTTAGAGATCCATGAAGATTCCATACAAAAAGGAGATAAGGTCTTACTACATGATGATGTTTTAGCTACAGGAGGAACTGCAGCAGCAGCTTGTAAGCTTATTGAAAAATTAGGTGGCGAAATCGTACAGTGTAACTTCTTGCTCGAAATAGAATTTTTAAAGGGTGCTTCAAAATTAAAGCGTTATGAGCACAGATCGTTGCTCACTTATTGATCCACTGCATTTTTTGTGACCCAGAGTTTGTAGCCAAAAATAGCCATCTGTAGCTTCGAGGCTTTGGCGAGATCTACATTTTTTTTGGTAAAACTAGGGAGTACCGCCTTATTGAATTTTGCTAGTGCTTTAAAAAATTTCTTTTTCATGTATTAAAGATAGCAACTTAATCGCTAATTATTAAAAAATATACGGCTCGTTTCGATTTAATTAACACCAAGCCATATTTCGTTAGCTCGTCTAGGCTTTGTTCGCCGCTTTCTTCAAACCAAGCTACTTTAAGATCATAAACAGCTGTATAACCAGTCTCATCAATAACGGGTTTGTTGAGGTTATTTTCATAAAAACTTGCTAAATCTGCCATAGGTTGCCCCTGTAATGTGATGCCTTGACCATAGACTATAAAGGCATTGGGATCTGGTTTTTGAGTCGATTCGGGGATTGTAATACTTGTGTTTTCAATCTTCTGAAGCAAATAAACATCGGTCATTTTGCTTTCTACAGTAGCCGTTAGTCCAGAAAACTGCGCTATTTCTCTTTTCATGATTTCTAACCGATCTTCTTTAAATGCGTCAGGAACAATCAACTCATAACAGTACTGGTTTTCCTTTTTATAGGAATGTTTCTCAGGATTTTCTAGCTTTTCAATCGTTCTGGAATACGGAAATTGATAGGCCATCCTAATTAACGATGGAAATGTTGTGTTATACGCAAAAATGCGATAGTCTAAATCTGGATGTCCTGTATTGCTCATGCCCGGAGCGCCTTCCATATAGGGTAGGAGCGTGGACTGATATACTGGCGTAGTGTTCCGAGTTGAAAATGGCTGGTTTTCATCAAAATCCATTTGTTCTTTCTTTTCGGTAAATGCCACATTTTCTCCTGCTAGAAGTTTTGTAATATTTTCTTCCGTAATAAAATCTGAAGAAACCACTGCTTTCACAACTTTTTGGGCATCCAAGATCACGTAATGCGGAATTACTTGGTGCTTAAAGTAATCATTGAATATTCGGTCCTCGTCGATGGCTACCGTAAAATTGAGCGGTTTGTTTTCAAGAAACTTTTCAATCCTACTTTGCGGATCATCTGTGATCGCAACAACTTTTACGCGCCCTTTAAATTTCTCTTGCAATTTTTCCATCTTAGGGAATGCCTGTATACACGGCCCACACCACGTGGCCCAAAAATCAAGGATAAGCAATTCTTCTTCATACTCGTGTAGCTGTGCCTCGGTTGCCGTGTCGTTGAGTAGGTTTGTAAAACTTAAATCGGGTGTTTTATAACCTATTTTAGCTTCGGTTTCTGAAACGGGGACAGTAGTATCCTTGCAACCAACTAAAAGTATAGTTGCAAGGAGTAAGATGGGTATATGCATGTTTTTGGGTTATTGGTTTTTTGTAGTGATTACTATGGCGCCATTTTTTCCTTGATCACCAAATTTTTCAATTGCCTTGTCAGATTCAACAGTAAATACAGATGTTATATTAGAAGAGTCTAATTTATTAAATTCTTGTCTTGAAATTTCTTTCCCGTCTTTGAGGATGAGAACACCTTTTTTGTTCAGCATATTTTGCACATAAGATCGTGTTAAGGGGTTACCTTGATTTGAGATACGTTCTCCTAACTTGTAGCGGGTAATTTCTACGACACCGTATGTTGCTTTTTCACCATATTTATCGGTAGCCATTTTATTTTTTAAGATGTTTATTTTTTTAATGGTGTTCGGTTCAATATCATTTACACCGTTGGTTGTAATCACACCATCTACAACATAGATTGGTTGGTTATCTTGCGGGTCTACTGAAGTTGTATATCTGCGGGTTCTGCCATTTTCATTTTCAGCAATGGTGTTTTGAAAGTAGCTTCTTTCTGTTTTAAGCTTGTCTTTCTCCTCTAAAAGTGTTTTTCTTTCATCGACCATTTTCTTGCGTAGCGCCATAAATTCTGAACGATCACCTTTGGCTTCCCGCATTAATTCTTTGCGCTCCTCCATCATTTTTTTACGTATTACTTTAGCTTCTTCTAGACTTTCTTTTCGCATGACATGTGCTTCTGCAAGTCCTTCGCTACGGATCTGGCGAGCATCCCCGAACAGTTTTTTTCTTTCGACAAACATGGTATCTCTTAGTTTGTGAAGTTTTGCGCGCCGTGCTTCATTTTCTTCACTATAAAACCCATAATGGTCGTTCTCCTTGTCTAGATAAAATATAAAGTCCTCCACACCGTCAGAGTCGTTTACAGTAAAGTTACCACTTTCGTCCTCCCATTTGTAATCTATTGTAATAGCGATTATTTCATCCTTTCTATTGCGTTCAGTCTTGTAATTTATAATGGCACCATATCTTTTCTTAAGCTCTTTTTTCATCGCTTTTAGCTCGGCTTCGGTCGTAGTCTTTGTGATTTTCTTTTTAATGATGTCGTTTACAATCTTTAGACTGCCTATTATTTCTGGAGTTGATTTTACGGTTGTATTGTTTATCGCAAAAAGTGTTCTATTCTCGGTGCTTCGGTTTGTTGAAGTAGCGTTTTCAGTGGAGTTTGTAAGAGCTTTTCCTTCTTTTTCTGAAGGAAATGTGAGATTTTCAGTACTTGAAAACTGAAGATTTTCTTTAGTAATTTTTAGTTGGACACCATTTTTACCAATTTCAGAAACCAATAAAACATCGTTTTCTTGCGGCTCAATTTTATATACCGTTTGAAACGGAGCGCCATTGCCTCGGTCAAAACGAGTGTAAAAGCGAGTCTCTTTTTCAAATTTGGTCTGAAAACTGAAGTTGATAAGATTTCCGCTGGCATCTCTTTTTCGGTTGGCGATCTTTACCAGACTTTTTGGATACTTTTCAGAAAAATACGTTTCAATAGCATCTAATTCACTTTCTGACGAAGTAGCGTCAAACTGAAGTACAGGTATTTCGGTTTTTGGGCTTGCTTCCGTAGTATTTTCAGCAATATACTTTACTTCCTCTTTTACATTAAAGCTCCAGAAGAATAATGCTAATAACGGAAGGATGATGCTCAACTTCCAAGTGCTGTTTGATTTTGAATGACTTTTGTTTAACATGATAATTCGTTTTTTGATGAATGAATGATAAAAATTATTTGTGAGTGCCGGTACAGGTAAAGATGATGAGGCCTTTACCAAGGCGATTTGATAGGCTTGCTTTGACGCTACTTGCGCCGCAGTTTTACTATCTGCAATAAATTCTAGATTGGCTTCAATTCCTTTTTTGTAAAACCAGGATAACGGATTTGCCCATTGGAAGGCTCTACATAAGTTGGCAAGCAAAATGTCAATACTATGCCACTGCGCTGCATGTGTTTCTTCGTGTTTTAAGATCATTTCTAGTTCATCCAGCGTATGAAGTTCTGGATTGTAGACAATGTATTTAAAGAATGAAAATGGAGCGACCGTGTCGGTTACCTTGATATAAGTGTAGTTCCCTTTCTTTTCTGAAGGCTGGTTCTGTAGCAAGTTTATTAGCGAAACTAATTGCATGACTAATCTAGCAATCATAATTAAACATCCTACGGCATACGTGATTAACAGCACTTGCCACCAATTGATGATAAAAACTTCAGGTTCCTGAAGTACAGGTGAAAAAGAAGTGAAATTTGAAAAGCTATTGGTGTAAACGGTTGGTGCGGTTAGGTAAATGGTCTTTGTATAGGTTAAAGAGGGCAGTATAAAGGCCGCTACTATGCCACCCAATAAAAAATGTCTGTTAGCTGTAAACAACGTTTCTTTGCGCAATACAAAAAAGTAAACACTGTAAAAAACAGCAAGTATTCCGGCCGATTTAGCGATGTAAAGTAAAATTTCCATTCTAGTTTTTGTTTTCGATGATGTCTAAGATTTCACGAAGTTCTTTGGCGCTTATTTTTTCTTCCTTGGCAAAAAACGATACCATGCTTTTATAACTATTGTCAAAATACTTCTGCATCGCCAAGTTCATAAACTTTTTTGTATACGCTTCTTTAGTGACCAATGGAAAATATTGATGCGTTTTGCCAAACGCCTCATGCGAAACAAACCCTTTTTCTTCGAGGTTTCGTATAATGGTCGATACCGTATTATAATGATTGTCTTCTGGGAGCACGGCAACAACCTCTTTTACAAACGCTTTTTCCAGCGTCCATAAGGCTTGCATGATTTCTTCTTCTTTGTTCGTTAATTGTTCCATATTTGATGCCCACGGCAGTGGGTAGCTTTTTAGGTTAATTGATACTGCAGAACAAACATATAACTATTTTTGTAGTTATGCAACTATTTTTATAGTTATATAACTGAAATTTTAGTTGGTTATTGTTTTTTCAAGGATCAGACCTACCAGGATCGCTGCGCTCATACCTTGCTTGTCATTTCAATTGTACCTCGTTTTTCTACTTTTGGTTTTGATTATTCAACATTTTAGATTACTGAATGTTTTAAAATGCTGTAAGCAACTTAAATATGTACCGAAGCAATTCGTATCTCGTCTTTCGTAAATCGTACTTCAAATTAGTATCTTCGCGATCTTAATAAATAGGTTGATCGTATGAGTATTTTATACATTTTTTTAGGATTAATATTGTTAGTAGTTGGAGGGGAGTTTTTAGTAAGGGCATCGATAGGGCTTTCTTTTAAACTGAAACTTTCTAAAATGGTCATCGGTCTAACCGTTGTTTCCTTTGCGACTTCTGCGCCAGAACTTTTGGTAAGCGTTCAGGCGGCATTAGATGGTTTTAGCGATATTTCGTTAGGAAATGTAATAGGCTCCAACATCGCCAATATTGGATTGGTTTTAGGTATAACGGCATTGATCGCCCCTTTGACTATAGATAAAGACTTTTATAAATTCAATTGGCCCGCAATGATGCTTCTTTCTGGCTTACTCTATTTTATATTGTATAATGGTAACGATATCTCAAGGTTAGAAGGTATTGGACTCCTGGCGTTGCTCTTTGTATATTTATTTTTATTGCTCAACCGTGCTCGGAAGGCGAAACATACACACCCAGTTGACGACGGTATTGACGATGGACTTTCAAAAGCAACTAACTTTAAGATCATAATTTGGCTCTTAATTGGTGGTGTCGCACTTTATTTTGGTAGTGAGCTTCTGGTAACAGGTGCCGTAGATATGGCTGTATCTTTGGGTGTGAGCGAACGGGTTATAGCCGTTACTATGATTGCAGTAGGTACCAGTGTGCCTGAATTGGCAGCTTCGGTAATTGCAGCATTAAAAAAGGAGAAAGCCATTTCTTTAGGAAACCTAGTAGGATCTAACATCTTTAATATCGCTTCGGTTTTAGGGATTACCGCTATCATCCAACCTATCGTGGTTCAAAGTCAAGAAGTACTTACAAACGATATTTGGTGGATGCTCGGTTTTGCTGCTGTCTTGATCCCCTTGGCATTTCTTCCGAAGAAATTTGAAATAGGCCGCATCAAAGGGCTCTTAATTGTGATTGCATATTGTGCTTTTATAAGCCTAGCTTTTATAGGGTAGATAAGGATGCTGCGCTTGTAGGTCGTTCGCTTCGCTCACTTGGAGGTTGTAGGACGCTTTGGGTGTAGAGGGGTTTCCAACATGACGCAAACACCCCTAAAGTCCCCTCAAGGGGACACTTATGAACTCTTTAAATTCCTAAAGGAATTTAAAGTATGAAAATCGTTGTTAGTGTAGTTCAATCCTTTAGATAGTGTCCCGGTGAGGGGACTTTAGGGGTGTAAAGCAAAAGATCAAATCAACCTATAATAACTAACAAACCAACATCAATTACTATTTCAAATGCAATTCATTTTTCAATTTCATCTACAAAAAAGGGGGTTATTAACACAGATTTGCTATTTATTAATAACTTAACATTAAAAAATAGGGGGTAGGTGTCAAAAAAGTTTATTTTTGTCGCTTAAATTTAAACTTAAAAAGTACTACCATGTCCACATTAAGATTTCATGCCATTAAAGAAACCTTTAATCGCCCTGTCATTAATATTGATGAATCCGAAAGGCGTTCTGCTATTTTTGGAACCAATGTATTTAATGGTGCTGCAATGCGCCAGTACCTCACGAAAGACTCATACCAGAGTGTTACAGATGCCATTGAAAACGGTTCAAAAATTGACCGTAGTGTCGCCGATCATATTTCTACAGGAATGAAAGAATGGGCCATCTCTAAAGGGGCAACTCATTATACACACTGGTTTCAACCATTAACAGGCACAACGGCCGAAAAGCACGATGCTTTTTTTGAAACAACAAGCGACGGCTCTGCTATCGAAAAATTTGGTGGTGGACAATTAGTACAACAAGAACCAGACGCGTCTAGTTTTCCTAACGGAGGGATTCGCAATACGTTTGAAGCAAGAGGGTACACCGCATGGGATCCTACATCACCTGCTTTTATTTATGGCACCACTTTATGTATTCCTACAGTCTTTGTCGCGTATACAGGAGAAGCTCTAGATAATAAGACCCCGTTATTGCGTGCTTTACAGTCTGTAGATCAGGCAGCAACTGCCGTAGCAAAATACTTTGATAAATCGGTAACCAAAGTAAACCCAACCTTAGGATGGGAGCAGGAATACTTTTTAATAGACAAGGCATTAGCAAAATCACGCCCAGATATTAATCTGGCAGGTAGAACCCTTTTGGGTCATGCTCCTGCAAAGGGACAGCAATTGGATGATCACTATTTTGGCAGCATTCCGCTACGTGTCCTTAATTATATGCGTGATCTGGAAACTGAATGCATGCTTTTAGGCATCCCAGTTAAAACGAGACACAACGAAGTAGCTCCCAACCAATTTGAATTGGCACCTATTTTTGAAGAAGCGAACTTGGCAGTAGATCATAACTCCTTATTAATGGATGTGATGAATAAAGTGGCCGACCGTCATAATTTTGTGGTCCTATTCCATGAAAAACCTTTTGCGGGTATTAATGGTAGTGGAAAACACAATAACTGGTCATTGGCTACCAATACAGGAGTAAATCTTTTAAGCCCTGGTAGTACTCCCATGAAGAACCTTCAGTTTCTTACTTTCTTTATAAACACCATTAAGGCAGTAAATGATTATGAAGAATTATTACGCGCAGCAATTGCCAGCGCGAGTAACGATCATAGATTAGGTGCTAACGAAGCACCGCCTGCGATCATTTCGGTTTTTATTGGTTCGCAACTAACATCGGTACTGGATGAATTGGAAAAAGTAAAACCAGGAAAGCTATCTCCAGAAGATAAAACAGACCTTAAACTGAATGTGGTGGGTAAAATCCCAGAAATATTATTGGATAATACCGATCGTAACCGAACCTCTCCTTTTGCCTTTACCGGTAATAAATTTGAGTTTAGAGCGGTAGGTTCTACGGCCAATTGTGCTAAACCAATGACAGTTCTTAACGCAATCGTTGCAAGACAATTAATCGACTTTAAACAGAAAGTGGATGAATTGATCAAGGATAAAAAAATGAAGAAAGACGATGCCATCTTCAACGTACTGCGTGAATATATAAAGGACTCGAAGCGTATTAGATTTGAAGGTGATGGCTACGGTGAAGCTTGGGAGAAAGAAGCAAAAAAGAGAGGTCTAAGTAATAATAAGACCACGCCAGAAGCTTTAAAAGCACAAGTTTCAAAGAGTACTATTGACTTATATGTAGATTTAGGGATCATGAGTAAGGTGGAAATTGAAGCCAGAAATGAAATTGAAACCGAAGAATATTCGTTACGTATCCAGATAGAAGGGCGTATTCTAGGCGATATTGCCAGAAATCATGTCATCCCAACAGGAATAAGATATCAAAACATCCTTATTGAAAACGTACAAGGGATTAAAGATATCTACGGAAAGGATTTTAAAAAGTTTGCTGGCGAACAAATGCGACTCATTGAAGAGATAAGCGGCCATATTGAAAAGATCAACAAAGGCATTACAGACATGATCAACGCCCGAAAAAAAGCAAATAAGATGGATAATGCTGAAAAAAGAGCGTTTGAATACTGTAATAAGGTTAAGCCATATTTTGACGAAATACGATACCATTGTGATAAATTGGAACTCTTGGTGGACGATGAAATCTGGCCACTAACTAAATATCGTGAGCTGCTTTTTACAAGATAATTTTATTAAAAATTACTTTTTAAGAATGCCCTTTCTGCCGAAAGGGCATTTTTTTATGTACTATTTTACTCACAACTAACAAATTAGCCAATTTTTTGAACGATGAAAGATAACCGTTCGTCGAAATCAAAACTCTATTTAAAAATTTAACATAATTTAACATAATTTCAAATGTTAAATTTTTTTGTTGTTCAACAGTCATAATTTTTAGTTCACCGTTAAAAACGCTTGTTTTTTACTTTTTTCGCTCAAATGAGTCAATATGAAAAACGTCATGTACGTGTATACACGTATACGAGAACTAAAAATTAGTTGGATATTTGGATTGTCAATGAACCAAAAATAATATGGTGATTTGATTTCTCCTCAAATTAAGTTATTTACCTATTGATAGTTGTACAGTAAGGACGATGTTGTATCATGGAAAGTCCCTTACTCACAAAATAGAAGATGAGCGGCTTACAAGCTCATATAGCAAACGGATTTTTTAACTATATATATTAACTTTAAATTTTAACATTATGAAAAAAGTAATTTTATGTGCAGCAGCACTATTATTTGGAAGCTTCGCTTTCGCGCAAGTTGGGGGCGCACCAGAGGCCAACACACCAGTGACTAACATGTCAGCGGACGCAGATGCAAACGTCGGCCAATCAGTACAAAACGGTAATGCCCACAAAATCAGGGTACGTCAAGCAGGTTCACGCCAAACCGTGTACACTGAGCAGGACAATGGTTCTACAGCAACAGGAGGTAACTTAGGGATCGTTTTACAGACCGGAGCAGTTTCTACTGCAAGTGGTGTGGAGAATGCTGCAGAGTTACGCCAGTCGGGATCTGTCAACGAAAGTTTGACAATTCAACAAGGTGATTTAAATAATGCAATTACCTTACAGGGCCAAAACGATCCTGCAAGTACTGGTAACAAAGCAAAAATTCAGCAAGGTAACAATGACCAGGCAGAGAGTAACTATGCTGCTATTGAACAGGATGGCACTACTAACCAGGCACAGACCTTACAGCGTTGGGATAACAACGATGCATGGACACGCCAAACAGGGACAGACAACAAGTCTATGATTGATCAAGCAGCCGAGCCAGAAGATTCTGAAGGGCATGAGGCAATCAATTTGCAACTTGGAGATCGTAATGAGTCTTCTATTGCACAACGTGGGGCAGGAGCTAGAAACTTAGCAAAGGCTGAGCAAGTAGGTGATGATAACCAAGCGAAACAAGATCAGACAGCAACACATTCTGGAGCTGGTATGGGTAATAGAGCTGTAGTGAGACAAGGTTTTCCTGTTAGTCTAGTATTAGATAGTGATATTATTAATACGATAGACGCACTTAATGATATTGAAGGATTTGACCCTACTTACGTTAGTGGAATTACAACTTCGTCAATCGAGTCAATAGGTGCCAAAGCAAAGCAAATACAAAACGGAAAGCAGCAAGAGGCTGAGATAGTTCAATATGGTGGAAGCGTAGGCTTCAGTAACTATGCAGAACAAAATCAACTTTCTGGATGGGGTAATGATGCTTCTATTATACAAGGTCATTTTGATCTAGGAGAAGCTTCTAACTATGCAAGACAAGACCAAGCTGGAGATAACAACCGTGCTGGGATATTGCAAGAAGGATCTGGTAACAAAGCCTTACAGACACAATTCGGACATCGTAACGATGCTTTGAATTCGCAGTTGGGTGAAGGTAACTTAAGCAATACACACCAAAGAGGAAATGATAACGTAGCTTATGCTGCTCAAACAGGAGACGCTAACCGTGCATTAATCGTACAGCGTCAAGGTCAGAGCTACCTATCGAACCAAGTGGGTACGGGTAACCAAGTAGACATTTACCAAGGGCATCCTAATGATGACTTCAGTAACATGATCGATTGTGATTTTGATGATCCTATGAACCTTGACATGGACTATACAGTTCCTGGTTTAGATATTCCTAATATCTGCCCAGACTGTTAATAAAAATTGTTGATCAATAAAGATCAACCCAATAATGGAAGGTGCTTCGCCGCACCTTCCATATCTAAAAGAATAACTATATATATTAATCTTAAATTTAAACTTATGAAAAAAGTGATTTTATGTGCTGCGGCACTAGTATTTGGTACGGTAGCATTTGCCCAAGTGGGTGGAGCACCAGAGGCCGATACGCC
>Ga0207891_1001401_pt1 | contig 11043 bp, 5 predicted proteins | sample LinPmetageLP50_FD_184061 | JGI IMG/M metagenome (GOLD analysis project Ga0207891, IMG submission 184061) | Marine viral communities from the Pacific Ocean - LP-50 (SPAdes) | ecosystem: Environmental > Aquatic > Marine > Oceanic | place: Pacific Ocean | collected 2011-08-27 | reverse complement strand
CAACGTTATGAAGCGGCTACCAAAGAGATGTTAGGGGTTAGTGACTACCTGGTAAATAATCAGTATACTTTAAAAGAGCTTATTTACAAGAGTGAATTACATCCTAATTTAAATTTGCTGGCCTCAGGTAGTATCCCTCCCAACCCGGCAGAGTTATGGCGTTTGGATAAAACAAAACAAATGTTTGAGGAACTGGAGGCTGAATTTGATTATATTATCGTCGATACAGCGCCATCGATGCTTGTAGCTGATACTTTTTTAATTAATAAATATGCAGATCTTACTTTGTATATGGTAAGGGCCGGTTATACCGAAAAGAAACTGCAGGAATTTGCTATTGATTCTAAAAGGGAAGGTAAACTCCATGATGTTGGTTTTGTTCTAAATGATGTGGAATTGGCCAACTTTGGTTATGGTAATAAGTACGGCTACGTATATGGAAATGAAACACTAAGTTTCTGGGAGCGTATTAAAAGTAAATTTTAGAGGTAGATTTATAGTATCTCGTATGTTTCATTTAATTTTCATTGGGAAAAATAATACTTTGAATAGTATTGCGTTCTAATGGGAGTGAATTGTTAAAACATATTTGTGACCTACTTTTGTAACAATAGCTTCCGACTAAATATTCTTTTCTTCTTTTGGTTGTTCCTGGTGGTGGTTCCATTTAATGCTGTTAATGGACAGACCCAGACCTCAGCTGAAATTCAGCTAGGTGGTTTTTATTCCGATGGGGAGGAGCTTCCGTTCTGGATGTATAACAATACCAGGGGTAGAATTACCCGGGAAACTGCCATAGCCGGGACCCTTTCTGCAAAACTTAACTACGAACTAGATTACGATGAATCACTCGAATTTGGGGGCGGTGTTAATCTTCAGGATGGGTTTTACGATCATATTTTTGTAGACGAACTTTATGCTGGTTATCAAAACTCCTGGCTGGATGTTGTTCTTGGAGCTAAACACAGACCGGAATTATATAAAGGTCTTAGTCTGTCTAACGAAAGTATGCTATGGTCTTTAAACGCCAGGTCCAGGCCTGGTATTCAACTTCGAACCAGACGACCCATAACTTTATTTGGGGATAATGGGATAGGTATTGAAGCGGCCTGGGAGGAATATTATATGGGGAATAGCCCAGGTATAGCAGATGCCTTACTTCATCATAAAATGTTGAGTCTTGTCTATAAGCCACAAAGCTCCGATGATACCTGGCAATTTAGCCTGCACCATTACGTTAAATGGGGCGGAGAATCTTCCGAACTCGGAGAACTCCCAAGTGGGATTAATGATTACCTCAGGGTGATAAGCGGGATGGGCGCAAACCTTGATGGCAAAAATGTATCTAGAAACCTGGGTAGTTATGAGGTATTATTCAAAACATGGATCAATTCAGGTTTAGAAGTCAGTTTTTTATATAACTATATATTTCAAAGCTTTAAAGGGGCTGCATTAAGTAATATACCGGATGGCCGGTATGGGTTTTTTTTTGATTTTAAACAGGAACGTAGTTTAATCAATGGCCTTATGTATGAGCTTTATTATACAGGAAATCAAGGTTTACAGCACAATACGAATTCCCGCAACGAAAATTATTTAAATAATGACATTTATCAGTCCGGCTGGACGTATAAGAACCGGGTTATGGCTAGCCCGTTATTCAGATATAATCCCGGATCAAGTTTAATTTTTAATAATATTTTTACCTCTCATCATTTTGGGTTATCCGGGACTTTTGCTAATTATTTTGAAAGCTATCCATATAAACTTTTATTGACCTTTGCACGCCTTGAGGGAACACACAAGAATCCTTTTACCCCTAAAGAAGATCTCGCATACCTATTTTATGAGATGAGGATACTGGATAGTTTTGTCAATATAAAACTGCAGCTGGGGGCTGAGTATTCTAATATCAATAAACCTGTTTATGGTGCAGGTATTCAGTTAAATAAACGATTTTAAGATTAAGTTCCCAGGTCTCTTTATACTTTTCAAATTTTCATTAAAGAAAATTAAGGTTGCCATAGATTCTTTCTTTAATAAGGTATTTTCATAATAACCTTATTGGAAACTTCTGGTTATATTAAATGGATTTAGGCCTAATAGGTCTACCTACTATTTTAAAAGAAGCTAGACACGGAGAAAATAAGCAGTGAATTTTCTGAAAACCCTATAAGTGATATACTAATTCTATCTCAATTTAAACATTGACATTTTTTTCCCTTAACTGATATTTCCTTTCAACCACCAGTCCATAACCTAGGATTTGAATAAATCCGAACAGTAAACTCAATCTAAGGATACGCATTATCTTAATATAACTAAAAAGCATAGCATAAAAATATCTTCAATGGTAGGGAAACATTAGATAGAGTGTATCCTTATTATTTTTTCTTCTAATTGCTTGCTATCGCTTCCATCTTTATTTTTCTTTGGAACTTTATGATATATTATTTCAATAATATCTTCTTTTGGAATTGACCTTGGCAAAATTTCATACAAAGATTTTAGCTTTAATGCTTTTGCAATTAATGTTAGATGTCTAATACTATATTTGTCAGGCTGTCCTAAAGCCTCAACCTTTCCCACAAAACTTTTACTTAAATACATAAGCTCACTCAACTCACGTTGAGATATACCATTTTGCTTACGTAATTTTCGAACCCGATTTATAATTTCGTAGTCAAGTCTGGATATTCTAACTGAAATTTTTTCCATAAAAATGCTCCGACTATTTGGAGCGTTTGTTTTTTTATATTATATTTGGTTCAGTTATATATGCGACAATTAGGAGAAACAGTTTTTTAGCTTTTTCTTAATACGATGTCACTCATAAACGAAAACCGTCAATTTTCCCTATGGGTAGACCTTGAGCTCGCTGTCTATTGGATTTTGTATCTTCGTGATATAAACCAATAGGGCGGGTTTCATGTCAGTCTTTGGGGAACCAAGTTTCGGCTTGGCGGTTCTTGACGGTACCACGTTCAAAGCATTGAGGCTCGCTTTATTGGTTTTCTACCAATAAACTTCCTTGTTAAGCTTTAAGAGTACACATCGTTGACATAATTTACTACTATGAAAACGAGAACAATAAATATCTTAAAATGTTTCTACCATTTACTAATGGTAAGATTCTCTCGCTCATTCCGTAGCAGTAATCCCCAGCCCCTATCACTACAACCGATTTTAAAAAACATAATATGTGCGCCCGAATGACGTGCGCATAGCCGGAAGGAGCAAGCCCCTTCTATTTTCCGGCACCGGTCCGCTACCTGCACAAATAACATAGGTGTTGTTACAGGGATAAGACCTTTACATTTTATGGTTTTTCGCAATACTATAAATGTATTAGATTTTCCCTATTCGTGCAAATCTGAATTTAGCTTTCTTAGGTTAACAGGACCGGTTTTTTACCCCCCAACAATATAAAAGGTCAAAGCGGCCGGCAGTAGCTTATACTGTATTCATTAATTCTTGTTGAACGGGAACAAGAGAATTTTTTTACACGATCCCGTGGGTGGCTGTTTTTGGTGCCCTATTATTAAGGACAGCTTTGGGTGGGAAACCGACGCCCTTAACGGGAAGTCAGGTTTGGGAACCATAGGTTAATGGTGTTATATCTGGCGAAGATAGGGTTTCGCCTTAAGAATGGTTAAAAAAAAATTGGATTTGAAAAAGAAAGTGAATTAGCCAAAATGGCTTAAAGCCAAGGACCTTCCCCGAAGATTGACGTTCAGAGGGGAAGGCCTAAGCTTAAATAAAACAATGTTTCATTCAAAACACATGTAAAATTATGAAAAATAATTACTCGCGCCTTAAATGGGTGGCGCTAATTATTATAGGTGGGATACTTTTTTTCCTGTCCAAGTCTGCAACTGCAGCAACGATTACTGCTCAACCTCTACAACAACAGGAGGTTTCGGGATTAGTAACTGATCAAAACGGAATACCTGTCCCGGGCGTTACTATTACGGTTAAAAATACCAATCGTGGTACCGTAACCAACCTAGATGGGCAATATAGTATTACAGCTCCTGCAAATGGTTCTTTGGTTTTTTCTTTTATTGGTTATAGAACAGTAGAAATTCCAATCGATAACAATGAAGAAATAAATATTCAATTAGAAGAAGATATTTCTGCTTTAGGTGAAGTAAAAATTAATGCTGGATATTATAATACTACTAGGAGGGAAAGCACAGGAAATATTTCAAGGGTTACGGCTGAGGATATAGAATTACAGCCGGTGGTGAGCCCTATACAAGCTTTGCAAGGAAGAATGGCTGGAGTTGAGATCACACCCGGGGGCAGTCATCCTGGGATGGCCTCTACCATAAAAATTAGGGGGACTAATAGTTTAAGGGAAGAAGGTAATCTACCATTATATATTATTGATGGAGTACCTATAATTTCTACCCCGGTAGAGAGTAATTCCCTAATATCAAGTGCGGGAATTGACCCGCTCAACAATCTTAATATGAATAATATTAAGAGTATAGAAATTTTAAAAGATGCTGATGCCACCGCTATATATGGTTCCAGAGGGGCTAATGGGGTAGTACTTATTACTACCAAATCCGGCTATAATCAAGGAACGCAACTAGATATAGGCATTTATTCAGGTGCTTCCTCTGCGCCACAACGATTAGATTTACTTAATACTGAAGAGTATTTGAAGGTAAGAAGGAGAGCATTTGAAAATGATAATATTGAACCCACCCAACGAAATGCTTATGACTTATTGATATGGGATCAGGACAGATATACCGATTGGCAGGAATTTCTTTATGGTGGAACTTCGAAAACGACCAATGCCAATCTAACATTCTCAGGTGGAAACAAAACAACTTCTTTTAGATTAGGTGGTTCCTATTTTAATCAAGGAACTATCTATCCTGGTGAATACAACTATCAAAAATTAACAGGAAATTTAAATTTAAATCATCGTTCTGTTAATCAAAAATTTAATTTGAATTTATCTCTGAATTATGGAGTGGATATCAATAATTTAGTAGGTAATGTAGGCTTTAATAATACTACAGCCACATTACCCCCTAACGCTCCCGAAATTTTTAAAGAAGATGGTTCTTTGGCTTGGGAAGAATGGGGAATAGCAAATCTGGACAACCCTCTGCGCGGATATTTTAACGAAAGTAACACCCTGACCAATAATTTAATTTCGAATTTAAGCGCCTCCTATGAACTTTTCAAAGGATTACAATTCAAGACCAACTTGGGATATACATTTTATGATATTAATGAGTTAAGAAAGCAACCTAGAAGCTCCTATAATCCTGCTGATGCAAATCTTAATACCTCTTATCATTCTAAGACTAATCGCAAATCCTGGATTATTGAACCTCAACTTATCTATAATACCCATATAAATAAGTTAAATATTCAAGCCTTATTCGGTGCAACCCTCCAAGAAAATTCGAATATTACAGAAGGCTTTCAAGCAAATGGCTATGCCACTGAAGCTTTGATTGGAAACCTTGGTGCCGCAGAAAGTATAATTAATGCAAGACGGGAGAATACAGATTACCGGTATAGTGCAATTTTTTCACGTTTAGGTTTAAACTGGGATGAAAAATATTACCTGAACCTTACTGGAAGGCGAGACGGATCCTCAAGGTTTGGTCCCGGTAACCGCTTCGCTAATTTCGGTGCAATCGGTTTGGCCTGGATTTTTAGTGAAGAAAGTTTATTCAAAGACAATGTAGATTTCATTAGTTTCGGAAAACTAAGAGGCAGTTACGGCTCTACCGGAAATGATCAGATTGGTGATTATGGGTACCTGGATGCTTATGAAGCTACTAGAGGACCTGGAGGACTCTATCCTACAGGTTTAGCCAATCCTAATTATTCATGGGAAGTAAACAAAAAGTCTGAGATAGCATTAGAATTAGGATTTTTCGATGATAGGTTAAGAACCAGCCTTAGTTATTACAGAAATCGGTCATCAAATCAATTGGTAGGATATCCACTTCCTGCAATGACAGGGTTCACTTCAGTACAAGCAAATCTACCGGCTACGGTAGAAAATAACGGTCTGGAATTTGAATTTACAAGTATAAATTTAGAAACTAAACAGTTTAGGTGGCAGACTTCTTTTAACATAAGTCTTCCAAAAAATATATTAGCGAGTTATCCAAATATTGAACAATCTTCTTATGCAAATACCTATAGGGTTGGGTCTCCGTTAAATATTTTACTTCTCTATGAATATACTGGATTGGATCCTGAAACAGGTTTTTACACCATTAATGACATTAACGGGGATGGAAGTTTCGATTACCGAGACAGAGTAGTTACAAGTGACCAAAATCGAGAATTTTACGGGGGTATCAATAATAATTTTTCTTATAAAAACCTATCCCTTCAATTTTTGTGGCAATTTGTTAAGCAAAAAGGCAGAGAAACCACATTTTTCGGTGGGAGACCTAGTAATTCATCGAAAGTGGTACTATCCGCTTTAGACAATGATAGTGAAATCCAAAGAATCTCTCAATCCTCACAAGCCGCTGTTGCTTATAATTATATTGTAAATACTACACTACCTATAGAAGATGCTTCATTTCTGCGCTTAAAAACGCTATCGCTGAATTATAATCTACCGAATAGCCTCCTAAAACAAACCTTTATAAAAAATGGCCGGGTTTTTATCCACGGTCAGAACCTTTGGACCATAACAGATTATACTGGATTGGATCCAGATATTCCGAATTCCGGAATCGGAAATTTGAGAACAATTACGGGAGGAATAGAATTTAACTTTTAAAATATAGACCATGAAAATAAACAGATATATCAAATATGCAACTCTAATCGTAGTAGGTTTAATACTCTATTCTTGCGAAGATTTTGTAGAAATTGACACTCCTAACAATAAGCTTGTTAAAGAAGAAGTTTTCAACAACGATGCTACTGCAAGAAGTGCTATGGATGGAATTTACAATCAACTCTTTATTACGGATTTATCTAGCGGATCAAGCAGTAGCGTCACAATGCTATCCGGTTTATCGGCCGATAATATTCAACATATAAATTCGACCCCAGGCACTCGAATGCAATTTGAAGAAAATGAAATTTTATCTGATAATAGTAGTAACCTCTGGATTTGGACAGGGGCATACAATATAATTTACATGACTAACTCATTATTGGAGGGTTTGGAGACCACCAATAAAATAAGTTCAGACCTGAGTGTCCAGTTAGAGGGAGAAGCAAGATTTGTAAGAGCATTTATCTATTTTTATTTAGTAAATCTATATGGTGATATCCCATTAATTCTCACAACAAATTATAGTGATAATCAATTAGCCTCCAGGACCTCCAAAAATGATGTTTATCTTCAGATAATTAATGATCTGGAGGTTTCAAAGACATTACTTCCCTCAGAATATATAGACGGAGAACGTACTCAAGTTAACCAGTATGTGGCTACTGCCTTATTGGCACGTGTGAAACTATATCTAGAAGATTGGGATTCGGCTATAGATTTAAGCTCCGAAGTGATTCAATCTTCTAATTATGAATTACTGGATGACTTGAATAATGTTTTTGTAGCTAATAGCAGAGAAGCTATTTGGCAAATATCGCCCCTTGGAGGAGGAGGTTTTCTTACACATACTAATGAAGGTAGAAATTTTATTATTCATCCTGATTTTTCATTTTTAGCAAGCATAAAATTAAGAAATGCCTTCGTTGATACTTTCGAAGAAGAAGACTTAAGACGATTGAACTGGATAGGGTATCATGAAGGGGAGAACGCGTATTTTGCTCATAAATATAAAATTTTTAATAGCAATGAATTTCCGATCGAGGAATATTCAATGGTTTTAAGATTTGCAGAGCAATATTTAATAAGAGCAGAAGCAAATGTTCAAAAAGGGAATCTTTTAGAAGCAGTGGAAGACCTTAATATTATTCGAACTAGAGCAGGTTTATCATCAGTTTCTGAAATTAATCCAGCTACCACAGCAGAAGCTTTATTAAACATAATTATTGAGGAAAGAAGAAAAGAATATTTTACAGAATGGGGCCACCGTTGGATGGATCTAAAAAGAACAGGTAAAGCCTCTACGATCCTACCTATGATTAAACCACTTTGGGAAAATTCGGATGTATTCTATCCAATTCCAGAAGAAGAACTAAGAAAAAACCCAAACTTAACCCAAAACGATGGCTATTAAAAGTATTTTTATGACATCACCAATGAGATTTTCATATACCTTACTCCTTCTGTTATTGGTGATATCAGGAGATTTAAAAGGACAGAATAAAGAACCATTAAACCTCGAAAGTTGGAAGTTAGATAGCCTTGTACTATATGGAAAATTGGAAAACGGGTTCACTTATTACATCCGTAAAAATGAAGACCCGCCCAATAGGGTTGATATGTCTTTAGTAATTAAAGGAGGAATTTTTCACGAAGATACTGCCCAAATAGGTTATGCTCATTTGATGGAGCATCTAATAGTTAAACAAACTACAAATTTTCCAAATGTCTTAAATTATTTCGGCAAATCAGGTCGTCGAGTTAATGCAAATACTCAGTACTTTTATACTGATTATGACACCAGCTTACCATTAGATGACAGTGAGGTGCTTGATAACGGATTACAGCTATTACGGGATTGGTCAGAAGATTTAGTATTTGATCAGAATTCTTTAGATGTCGAGCGCGGTGCGGTTCTAGGAGAAATGAGGAGGAATAATCCATATAACCAGTGGATATCTGATAAAATCACAGATTTTATTATTGAAAAAACGATTTATGAAAGGCAAGAACGTGAAAAAGTAAAACAGAATATTAAAAATTTTAACCTTGAAGCTTTTAAACGTTTTCATGAAGATTGGTACCAACCGCATCAACAAGCAGCCATTATTGTAGGAGGTTTAAATCCTGAGAAAGTTGAGGAAAAAATAAAAAAAATATTCTCCGACTTAGAATCATCCAAAAACAGAAGAATCTCCGAGAATAGAATCAAGAATCAGAAAGTAACGCTTAATAATGAAAATCGTTTTGCGAGTGTATTAGACACCGTAACTCCTAATTTGAAATTAGCTATTCTCTTTAAACAACCGGACCTCAATGATCAATATGAAACTATAAACGATCTATATCCATTATTACTCCAGGAACTGTACTTAAATTTAGCAAAGAATAAAAAGGATAATCTAGAAAATCAACTAAATGTTCCTTATTCTAATTTATCTTTAAACTATAAACTCAACCAAATAGCAGGTGTGCAAATTTCAACTGGAAGAATGATTGTTGACTTTGAAAACGATAACCAGGAGGATAACCTCAATACAATAAAAAGATCCCTTCAAGCCTGGAAACAAATTCATAGTAATTATTCAAAAATTGATTTTCAGAACGCCAAACAGAAGGCAATAGAGAAATATAATGGATTGGGTAGGGCGAAAGCGTCCGTACTTATTGGACAATATAAAAATCACTTTGTAAACGGTACCGCTGCTCCACATCCTGAGCTAGCGTCAAAATTGAAAATTGAAATTCTCAACGATATTAATTTTGAAGACTTTCAAAATTATATAGAAAAATATAAGTCTTTAAACGAAAATACTCATTTTCTATTTTTTAAAAATCGCGAACATATTCCACCAAGTTTTAATAAAATAAAAAGCCTAGTTAAACAAGTCGATACAGTTATAGTTCCTCCTATTCCACCAGCTCCGGATCTCATAGAATCCTTATCAAATGACATTCGCGAACCGGTTACTAAGAAGATCAATACAGATATAGGAAAAGAAGATATTCTTGGAGTGTACAGAGTAACTTTGAATAACGGTATAAGATTAATATTGAAACCGACTTCCCCTAATTCCCCCTCATTCCAGAATACTATAGATATAAAAGCTGTTCAGGATAATAATATAGAACCGAATTATCGCGAGAAATATCTTTCTGCCATGGCTTTTATAGAACTCTTGAATCATAGTGGGGCAGCCAATTATTCCTGGTTTCAAATAGAACAATTTATGAAGTCCAAGAAAATTAAACTTCATTTTAACGCTACAAGAGAAATTCAAACTATTCATGGAAAAGGTGATACGAATAATCTGGAAGAACTATTGAATCTAATAGTGCTTTTAAGTACCGAACCAAAAATTAATTCCCAGAATTTAACAAATTGGAAAAATTCAAAACATCAGGAGATTAGAGGGTACGGATTAAGAGGATCCCCCTTATTTGTAGAAGCCAAAATAAGGGAAAAATGGTACCCTGAAGTCCCTCAATTCAAAGTTGAAGATTTAGATCAAATTACCGAAGAGAGCTTAATTAAAGCTTCCCAAGAATGGTCTTCCAATTTTGATAACTTCAAGTTTATTGTTACCGGGGACTTTAAAAAGGATGAGGTTCTCCCCCTCTTTAATCAAAAATTATCTACTCTGCCGACAAGTAAATTAAAAGGAAATATTTCCAGGGCCAAATTTAAATTTCCTTTAAAAAAGATGGATGAAACCATTTTTTTAAACAACATCAACCAAGCTTATGTCCACTTATATTTTCCTATAACCGTAAAAGACAATATAGAAAATCGAATCATTCTAAGGATACTTTCTAAAGCCTTGAATCAGCGTATATTTAAACACTTACGTGAAGGCTGCTATTTCCCTAGTGGAGGTGGTTTATGGGTGGACAATAAAAGAAATATTTATGCATTTAGAATAAGGTTTAATAGCGAACTCGGAAATCAGAGAAAAATGATAAATATCGCGCTAAAAGAATTTAGGGAATTAAAAGAAAAGGGAATTGATCACGCAAGTTTGGAACATATTATTTCAGATGAAGTTAAAAGGTTCGAAAAACAATTTGACAATTTTGGTTTTTCAAATTTTTGGTCAGACTACCTCCAATCAAATCACGAAAACACCGAAGACTATGTCAATAATATTTTACAGTACAGTACTTTAATGAAACATTTTATAAGTACCGAAGAAGTAAACGAAGCAGCTGGAAATTTATTTACTGATAAAAACTTTCAACAGTTTATATTTCTTCCTAACGAGTAT
>Ga0207891_1001392_pt1 | contig 11114 bp, 10 predicted proteins | sample LinPmetageLP50_FD_184061 | JGI IMG/M metagenome (GOLD analysis project Ga0207891, IMG submission 184061) | Marine viral communities from the Pacific Ocean - LP-50 (SPAdes) | ecosystem: Environmental > Aquatic > Marine > Oceanic | place: Pacific Ocean | collected 2011-08-27 | reverse complement strand
ATTTTTTTATTCGCGTACTCATCAGATATATTTATTATTTTATTTACAGAAAAGTGGCTAGAGTCAGTTCTAATATTTAAAGCTTTCTGCATTGCATATATGATAGTAATATTAGGCATTCCACAAAAAAATATTATTCTTCTAACTAATAATGCGAAATGGTGGTTTCATTTACAATTAAAGTTATCAATTATTATAGTGCCAATAACAACGTTGTGTGTATATTGGGGAGTTAAAAGTTTTTTAGCTGCCCTCATACTTGCAAAGCTAACTTATTGCACTGCCTCTATGATGCGTTCATGTAGATTATTAAATATAACTATTAGGGAATATCTTTCAAGTTTTATATCACCTGTTATCTGTGCCGTCATAAGTATATTACTAACACTAAGCTTAGGTAACATCTTTTATTTTGAGCTAATAATTTTAAACGTAGTCTTTGCTGGGTTATTTTTTATAATTATTTATTTCATATTAATGTACCTCTTTGATGGAGGGAAATTGACCTCAAGCGCCTTAAGTATTTTTCCAAAAAACAAAATTATTATAAAATTAGCAAATAAACAAAACTATAAGGAAATTTAAAGTGAAATTAACCTATTTTTCAGGTCACGTACCTAACTTCGGTGATGAGCTAAATAAATATATGTGGGATTCATTAGTTTCTCCTGGCTTTTTTGATGAAGACGAATCAAAGCTATTTTTAGGTATTGGCTCTATTTTGTGGGATGACTACCCTGAGAAATCTAACAAAATTGTAATGGGTTCTGGTTATGGTGGATATACGCCTAAGCCAGATGTTCATGATGGAAGTTGGGATGTCGCTTTTGTAAGGGGCCCCAGAACAGCATTAGAGCTTAATTTAGATTCTGACTTAGCTATAACAGATTCTGCGATATTGACTCATTTTATGGACTTACCAAAGTATGAGAAAACTCATAAAATTAGTTTTATACCACATTACGAAAGTATACCTAGGGGAAATTGGAAAAGTGTATGTAAAAATGCAGGAATTAACTATATTGATCCAACTACGCCTAATGTTATGGACTCTTTAGCTGAGTTGAATAAATCTGATATATTAATTACAGAGGCCATGCATGGAGCTATTTTAGCTGATACATTGAGAGTACCATGGGTAGCTTTAGAACCCATCGTGCCAATTCATCGAAATAAATGGTATGACTGGTCAGAGTCGCTAAACATCGATCTTCAATTTAAAAAAATGCCAAGTTCATCAGTTAAAGATACTTGGTCACAAATCACGGGGAAAAAAGGAATAGGTAATAGAAGTCAGAAAATAGCAAGCTTATTGAGTTTTACTGAAAAATATTATATTGATTCGGCAAGTGAGAAACTATTAAAATTAGCTAAAAGTAATGGTCAATTGAGTGACGATAAGATATTTAATTTAAAAGCAAATATGGCTCTGAGCAAACTTTCTGAGTATTGTAATCTAAAAGTTTGAGTAGTGCTAAAATTTACAAATCATAATTCATCCGATTTAAAAAATTAAAATATATAAAATGACGTTATATGAAGCGGCTTTAAAACTCTTTGATAACAATATAAAATTCGCTAATCTAGTTCGGGTTAATTAATGTTTTTTTTGATTTTAACTTTAGTATATTTTGTTCTTAACTTTAAATGTTTTATTTTCATAGTTGATTAATAAATTGTTTATATAAGTTTGCAGGTGTTTATTTTAGTTTGTGAATGTTTATAGGAGTGTATGAGTGTTTATACGAATTGGTAAAAATATAAGGTGTTTTTTCGCTTTTTTGAAATAAATACATTTGAATGCATTTTTGTTTAGTTGAATAGTATGAGAACTTAAGATAATGTTAATTATGGTTTGAGTATGTTATTTTGAATTAGAGATATCTATAAGGATTAATAGTATGACACCTTCACGGACGTTTAAACCAACAGGCTCTTCCGATGCTAACTTTTATCGACTGTTCGATATTTTTGCATTATTCACCGCTTTTCAATGTTCGGCTTTATTCTATAGTTTAGAGCTTACTCCCATTTATATGGTGGCAGTTCTCAGTGTTGCATTAAGCTTTTTATATTGTGCTGAAATATTATCTGCTTATAGATCTTGGCGGGCCGGTAAATTTAGAACAATGGTTATGTGTGCTTGGGGGGCTTTGTTTATTTCATTTGCCTTTTTGCTTTTGATATCTTTTGTTTTTAAATTTTCTGATTCGCTTTCTCGTATTGGTTTAGGTTTATGGTTTTTGCTCAGTGTTGCATATATGTACGGCTGGCGTCTTGCCACTTATCTATTCAAGAGAAATAGAAGACGGTTAGGTATTAATTTGCGGAATGTTGCCATAGTAGGTGCAACTGATTCTGCTGTTCATTTATACAACGAAATCAATAAAAATGATGAGCTAGGTTTTAAATTTTTAGGCTTCTATGACGACCGAAAACCAGAGCGATTATTCGAAAATTCAGTCAAACATGACGTAGCTGGTAGAATACAAGATGCAGTTACTGCCGCTCGAAATGGTAATATTGGTGTTCTATATATAGCATTACCAATGAAAGCAGATAAACGCATAGCAGATATTTTGCTGCAACTTGGCGATACAACCGTTGATGTCCATATAATTCCCGATTTTTTAGTGTCAAGTCTGATACATGCACGTATCGAACATGTGGGTGAGCTTGATACATTGAGCGTCTTTGAATCTCCTTTTATCGGTGCTCGCGAGTTTATTAAGCGCACTGAAGATATAGTTGTCTCTTCAATTATTTTGGCGTTGATTTCCCCAATCCTTATTGCTATTGCATTTGCAGTAAAATTTACTTCAAAAGGTCCGGTGATTTTCAAGCAAGACCGCTATGGCCTTGATGGTCGTAAAATTAAAGTATGGAAATTTCGCTCAATGAGCGTTACTGAAAATAGTTCAGTAGTAACTCAAGCTACAAAAAATGACTCTCGAATTACTCCTTTAGGTGGTTTCTTACGTCGAACAAGTCTTGATGAGTTGCCTCAGTTTATTAATGTATTAAAGGGTGATATGTCTATAGTCGGCCCTCGCCCACATGCAGTGGCACATAATGAAGAGTACCGAAAAAAGGTAGAGTTCTATATGTTACGCCATAAAGCAAAGCCAGGAATAACTGGATGGGCACAAATAAATGGTTGGCGTGGAGAAACTGATACTTTGAACAAGATGGAAAAACGCGTAGAATTTGATTTACACTATATTAAACATTGGTCACTTTGGTTTGATGTACAAATCATTTTCATGACAATTTTTAAAGGGTTCAAAAATGCAAATGCATACTAAAATAATTACTTCATTAGGTGCATTTCTTAGTATTGTTATAGCAGCCCCTGCCGCAGCAAGTAATTTAAGTGCAGGTAGTTTTATAACAAAAAGTGGGGTAGAAATCACTCCAACCTTAAAAACCGGTCTCAGTAGTAATAGTAACTTTTTTAGCACTCCCGATGAAGAGGAGTCACGATTAGTCTGGGCTTTTACACCAAATGTCAAAGCATTAATAGAAGATGGACCTAATAGCTACGAATTAGACTTAGGTTCGAGTAGTGCCTTACATAATAAAGATACAGTTGATAATTATACTCAAGTAAATATTGGTACTGCTATTCATAAAGAGTTTACGAGCAAGCATCGCATAGATGTAACAGGTGATGCTGATTGGCTGTACGAGTCTAGGGGGCGCGGCTTAACAGAAGGATTGGGAGATACTGTTGATGGACTTGTTAAATATAAATTGCAAAATTTTACAGCGCGCTATGAGTATGGGGCTCAAAGCTCTAAAGCTCAAATAGCGCTTGATACTGCTTATTTAAATAAAAAATATTTAAACTTTAGAGAAGTTTCTCAGTATCGTGACTACGATAAATCGTCAATTGGTATTACTGGTTATTATAATACTCAAGCTTTATCACGTGTATTTATTGAAATTCAACAAGAGTACTATCGTTATGACGTGCTAGAAATTAGCGGAGTATCTCGTGACTCTGATGATATAAAAATGTTAGCAGGTATGCAGTGGGAAGCTACAGCACTAACTTCAGGTTCTTTTAAGCTAGGTTATCAAAATAAAGACTTTGATAACCCAGCGCGAAAAAGCTTCAGTGGTTTGAGCTGGGAGGCTAAAGTTAATTGGAAGCCATTAAGCTACTCTACGTTACAAGTTTTAACGAGTCGAGCAGCAAAAGATCCTGTGGTTCAAGGCGATTACATCAAAGAAAGCTTATATGGTGTTAATTGGACTCATAATTGGAATGGTTATCTGAGTTCGCTCGCCAGCCTTAATTATACTGATGAAAAATACACGGGTGATTTTGGTCGTAAAGATAAAACTAAAAGTCTACGTTTAGGCCTAAATTATGTAACAAATAGTTTCGGTATGGTTTCTACTTATGTAGATTTTTTTGATAAAAACTCTACTCAAAATGAAATCGAGTTTGATCGCACAATCGTTGGTATTAACTTTACATTTGCTTTGAAGGCTAATTAATGAGGCTTATTTTTATATTTACACTATTAATAATTAGTAGTGTTTGTTTTGCTCAATCAGAGCAAAGCTACGTTCTAGGTGCTGGCGATAAAGTAGAAATTAAAGTGTTTGGCCAACCTGATTTAGAGGTTACTGCATTGTTAGGTAACAGTGGGGAGGTTAACTATCCATTTTTGGGTAAAGTTACACTTTCAGGTCTTAATACCTCAGAGGTTGAGCAAGTAATTGCTAATGGTTTACGCCCTGATTATTTAGTTAACCCTAATGTGTATGTACAAGTAGTTGAATATCGTCCTTTTTATATTCATGGAGAGGTTAAAAATCCAGGTGCATACCCTTATCAACCGGCTATGACGGTAAATCAGGCTATTGCACTTGCTGGCGGGTTAACTGAACGTGCGTCTATAGACAAAATTTATATCTTTAAAGAACAAACTAAACAGCAGCAACATAAAGGTAGTTTAAAAAGCCAAATTGCAGCGGGCGACACCATAAAAATAGAACAACGCTTGTTTTAAAGCAGTTTACAAGGCAGTAGTAAATGCACCATATAAATGAAAAAATAAACAATGAAGATATTATTGATTTAGGGGTCTATTTTAATGTAATTAAGCGAGCCAAATGGCGAATTCTTGCTTTTTCTATAGTAGTTACATTACTGGCTATTATGGCGACATTTACGTTAGTACCTAAATATATAGCTACAGCAACTTTACTTATAGAGGCTGAGCAGGCCAAAGCAGTGAGCTTTGAAGAAATATATGGTTTAGATTCAAACAAGAAAGAATATTATTTAACACAGTTTGAGGTAATGAAGTCCGACAGTATTGCGCGTGAGGTAATTACTAAACTTGACTTAAAAACGCATCCCGACTTTATAGGAAAGCCCTCTGTTTTAAATCAGTTAAAGGCAATGGTTAAAAATAAACTGAAAGAACATATACCTTCTCTTAATAAAAAAGAAATCATTGTTTATTCACCAGAAGATCAATCTGAACGTGAAATGCTTAATTTATTAGGCGCTTTCAAATCTCGCCTTTATGTAACCCCAATTAGGAACACGCAATTGGTAAGAATAAGCTTTCAATCGAGTGATCCTAAATTGGCAGCACTCGTAGCTAACACTGTTGGACAAGTTTACATAGAAAGTCAAATGCGCGCTAAAATGGGCATCACTCAACAAGCCTCTAGCTGGTTAAATACACGTCTGTCTCAGCTGCGAATCCAATTAGATGACTCTGAAGTACGCTTGCAAGCATATCGAGAGCAACAAAAATTGGTAGATATTGAAGGTATCGCGGGTCTCGCTACACAAGAGCTTGAGCAAATATCGCAGCAATTAATTGTTGCACGTAATGAACAAAATAATTTGCAAAGTATCAATCGTGTAATAAGTGAGTACGGGAATAATAACTTAGAATTGTTAGGCAGTATGCCTGAAATCACATCTCACCAAGTTATACAAAATGTGAAACGTGACGTTGTTATCGTTGAGAGGAAATTAAGTGATTTAGGTGAAGTGTACGGACCGAAACACCCTAAAATAATTTCAGCAAAGGCTGAACTTAAAACAGTGAAAGATAACTTAAATAAACAAATCAAAGGTCTTATCACAGGTATTGAAAAAGAGCTTAATAGAATAACGCGAACTGTTAGCGCTCTGGAGCGAGATTTAGTTAAGATTCGTGCTGAGTATCAGGATATTACCCGCAAAGAAACCCAATACAATCAGCTTAAACGTGAAGTTGAAACAAATAGAAATATTTTCAACACGTTTTTGTCTCGCTCTAAAGAAACGGAAGTAACTAGTGATTTTAGCTCTGCCGCTGCTCGATTTACCGATCAAGCTTATGCGCCTAATAGTCCGTCTAAGCCTAACAAAAAACTTATTATTATTCTTGCCTTTGTCGTTAGCTTTGGTTTTGCAGCAGTAATGAGTTTCGTTTTTGATGCATTAAATGATACGGTAAAAACTAAAAGTGATGTCGAGAGTAAGCTTGCTCAGCGTATGCTTGGATTATTACCATACGTAAAAATACCAAGGAAAAGTCATTTTCCTATTCATGCATATCTTGATGATAAATTTAGAAAGTTTGCTGAGTCAGTACGCACCTTTCGTACAAGTTTGTTGTTAACTCAACTCGAGCGTGAACATAAAGTAATTGCAATTACTTCAAGCTCCCCAGGTGAGGGTAAAACAACTACTTCTGCAAATTTAGCTATGTCGTTAGCACAAATGGGTAAAGTATTATTAATTGACGCTGATCTGCGCAAACCAAGTATTGCAAAACGCTTCGATATTCCGGTCTTTCATCCTGGACTCAGTAATTTAATAGTAGGTACGGAACAATTTTCTGAATGCGTACATATTGATGGTCAATCGGGAGTTGCCATTATGCCGAGTGGTCAAATTCCAGGAAATCCATTAGAGCTTCTATCGAGTACTCGATTTAGCGAAGTCCTTGATATTTTAAAAGCAAAGTATGATCACATAGTTATTGATACACCACCTACACAAGCTGTAAGTGATGCTTTAGTTATTGCACAAAATGCTGATTCGGTTATTTACGTTGTTAAATCAGATATTACACGTATCAAACTTATTAAAGCTGGTATTGAACGTTTATTTGAATCGAAAGCGCATGTAGCCGGTATTGTGCTTAACCAAGTTGACATGAATAAGCGAAAGGATGAACACAGCCATGGTTATTACGATTATCATGATTATTCGCAAAAGCCAGAGCAATCAAATACTTAGAAGGTGAATATTTATGTTTGATATTCATACACACATTTTGCCTGCTCTAGATGATGGTGCTAAAGACATAAAAGAGTCATTAGCTCTTTTAAAAATAGCTCAAAATGATGGTATAACCCATATGGTAGCTACTCCACATATACATATTGGGCGCTTTGATAATTCAACCACCCATCTGTACAACGATATAGAGAACTTAAAAGCGCAAGCTTTGGTAAATAGTATCACTATAAATCTTGCTGTTGCTGCAGAAGTGAGGCTTGATATTGAGCTAATGACATTAGTTTTATCAAATAAGCTTCCGTTTATCGGTAAAATTGATTCATTTAACTGTATATTATTGGAGCTACCACATTCACATGTTCCACAAGGCTATGATAAATTTATTAACTGGCTTGCAAAGCAAAATATAAAAGTAATAATACCTCACCCAGAGCGTAATCGAGATATACAAGCAAATCCTTTTTATATTGAGCGATTAAATCAATTAGGGTGTGAGTTTCAATTAACAGCCTCTAGCTTGGAAGGGGAATGGGGTGACAGTGCAAAAGCAATTAGCTTTGATATGTTGAAAAAAAACTTGGTGAATTACGTTGCTTCCGACGCACACTCAGTTAAACGAAGGCCTCCAATTTTAAGTAAGGCAAAAAAAATAGTGTCTGAATTAGTGGGCGAAAGTAAAGCACATGAATTATTTTATATTAATCCAAAACGATTGACTGATTCGTTGTTTAAAATTAATAACTCGCCATGAAATAAGTTAAAGGTTTCGACTCTAGAACAATTATTCCTACTCTTAGTCTATTTCATACACATGATTCGAAGCTTACTTTTCTATCCTGTAGTGCGATTCCTTTTAATTCGATATAGATATCGATTTTTCAATCGGGTTTTCAGTTATTTTATATGTAAGCGCCTAGCTAAGTTCACCTGCAAATAACTCGTCAAAACGATTGAGCTATTTCCGAATTTCAATTAGGAGATAGCTATGAGAAAAACACGTAGCCTTGACCAGAGGCGTAATATTATAGAAGAGCAATTATCGAGTGATTTAACTATCACTGAGTATTGCCAGCAAAGTTATTTATCAAAAACATCGTTTTACGCAGCGAAGGACAAGTTAAAGGTATTACCTAGCAATTTATTCGCGCCAAAATGACGAAACAACCTGGCGTTATCAGACCGCAACAGCCACTCACCCTTATGGTCAGTAAAGTAAAAGTCAGCTTGCCACCCACAATGCCTGCAACTTATTTAAGTCAATTGCTACACGAGTTTGCTTGATGAAAATGTTTGTTAAACCGAAGCGTACTTATTTACACCGCGACACTGTGGATTTCCGAAAATCAATTGATGGTCTGGTCGCCATCGTTGAAGGCGAGTTTGAGCGTGATGCCTATACCGCTGCGCTATTTTTGTTTTGCAACAAAACGAAAGATAAACTTAAATTAGTGTACTGGGATAAAACGGGGGGGTTGCTTTGTGGTACAAGCAAGTTGGAAAACAAAAGTTCAAATGGCCACGGTAATCTCCCCTCCTTTAATGGAGGCTATCTGTAGAATTTCCGTTGTTTAATTTTTCCACTTTTTGTATGGGTGTTATGCCAACTATGCCCATGTTAGGGCGTTCATTATTATAAGTCCATAACTAATCGGTAGCTTTATCTTGTAACTCACTAATATTATTGTAAATATAGTGACTTAACCAGTCATACCTAACCGTACGATTAAATCGCTCTACTTAAGCATTCTGTTGCGGGTTGCCTAGTTGAATAAATCGTAATTCAATATTATTTAACGCCCACTCTACTAATTTATGGCTAATATACTCAGGCCCATTGTAACTCCTTCTTGATTGAAATCATCAATCACATTGAGCAAACGATATCCTCTGCCATCAGATAATTAAAATCCATTGACCAACATTCGTTAATGTCCTCAGGCTTCTCTCTTGTTAGGCGTTTTCTAGGCTTTGTTCGCAGATTCAACTCAAGCTCACGGTAAATACGATAAACGCGCTTATGATTCTATGTGTAGCCTTTATCATTACGTAAAAATAAAAAACATAAACCAAAGCCCCTATTACGCTGACATTGGCTTAAATTCAATAGCAACGCTGCAACTTTCTCATTTTCATCAGGCAGTTTTGGTGTATAGCGATAGCATGTTTGACTTATAATGAAAGTACGGCAAGCTAAGGCAAGACTAATTTTATTTTTGCTAATGACTTCTTGTGCCAATACTTTGCGCTCAGAAGCCTTCACCACTTTTTTGCCATTGCCTCTTGAATAACCTCTGATTTTAGCCGCTCTTCAGTATACATTTCCTTTAAAGGGCGATTTTCATCTTCAAGCTCTTTCATTCGTGTCATTAAAGACGTATCCATACCGCTGTATTTATCGCGCCATTTATAAAAGGTTGAATTGCCTATGCCATGTTCGCGGCACAGCTCAGGAATAGAGACGCCGCTTTGTGCTTGTTTTAAAATGGCAAGGATTTGGCTATCTGTAAAGTGTGCTTTTTCATAATTTCCTCCTGTATTTACAATAAGAGAAAACTCTACATTTGGTTTTTATTATTTTTTGGGGGATTACCCGCCCTTATAAGTAAAGGTTTGAAAAATGATTGAGATTGCCAGATTAATTAATAATTATCTTATTTCGTATTATTACAATTTAGACTGGTTTGTATAACTATAAGAGGTAGATATATTTATTGTTATAGAATATTTGAAAATATTAGTATGTTTTCACTTTTTATTTAAAGCTAGACCTTTAAGTTCTATGTTGTTATAAGTTATTCTAGATATATAGATAATTACTATAAGAGTAATTAGTATTAGTCCATTATTTACTAAAGGCTCTCCTAAATTTAGATATCTCTGTGAATCTATCATTGGTGCGACACTTTTACCTGTAACTTTTTGGAATATTAAAGCCATAGAGGTTAAGCAAAATAATATTGCAGCATGAGTCATATATATCGAGTATGAAAGTTTTCCTACGGCTTGGAATAATTTAATTTTTAATATTTTAGAAATGAAACCTGCTTCAAAAGAAAAAAACAGTACTGTAAATATAAATAAAATTGGTGCAATTAAATGCCTGTTTTCAAAATTACTGCTTATAACTAGATATATTAAAATAAATATTAATACCTCCACTAAAGAGGCAAACTTAAATGTAAACCTTATATGTGACATTTTATTGAACAATAAATAAGCTGCCGCCCCACTGAAAAAGCAAAAAAGACCTTTAAGTGCAGTTTTAACTAACATATCTGATTTAAAATATATTAATAAAAATGCAAGTATAGAGATACAAAGCCAAGCAAGATTTTTTTTAGACTTGAAAGTTACAATTGTAAAAAATAGTAATGCGTAGAGATAAAACTCTATGCTGATACTCCAAGATGGATAATTGAAACTGAGAGGATCGGTAAAGTGGCTCCATGATTGGATTAGTAATAAGTTTGGTAGAATTTCAGTAATTGCGGTGCTATTCGTAAATGGTAAGCCATTGAATGAAATACCAATAAATTTATATGCGATGAGCTTACAAGTTTCAAATACTATAAATACTATTAACATACATATATGAAGTGGATAGATACGATAAAAACGTGCTTTCATAAATGTTTTGAAACTCATATTTTCTTTTGTACTATAACCATTAGCTAATACGAATCCACTCAACACAAAAAAAAACTGCACAAATAAGGCGCTACCTCTAAAAAAATCTAATTCGGTTATTGAGTTAACAAAATGCATATGAAAAATCACTACAGAGATCGCACAAATCCCTCTAAATGCATCAAGTGCTTCAAATCTTCTATTCAAAAGTTAGTCCTTT
>Ga0207891_1001391_pt1 | contig 11116 bp, 8 predicted proteins | sample LinPmetageLP50_FD_184061 | JGI IMG/M metagenome (GOLD analysis project Ga0207891, IMG submission 184061) | Marine viral communities from the Pacific Ocean - LP-50 (SPAdes) | ecosystem: Environmental > Aquatic > Marine > Oceanic | place: Pacific Ocean | collected 2011-08-27 | reverse complement strand
AATAGTACCGTGAATGGTTACCAAAGCAAGGTAAATAGAAGGAGTCATTACTCCGTCTGGAGCCCATTTATCTCCTAATAGCCATTCAAAAAGCATAAAAGATTCTTCTGGCCAGGCTAATTGCATACGGAAAAGCACGGACATCATAATCCCTACTATTCCCATTAATATACCCGTAATAAGATATTGCTTGGCAATCATCTTATGGTCTGTACTAAATATATATTTAGTAATAAAAGTTTGTTTATGATGATGTCCGTGATCGTCGTGGTGATCGTGAGCCGGTGCTGTTGCTATTGCTGACATATCTAAATTATATTCTTTTTAGTTCTGTTATTCTTGTGATTCCAAAGTTGTAGCAAACGTATCCTGTTCACTCAACCATTCGTTATAATCTTCCTCGCTTTCAACAATAATCTTCATCTGCATATTGTAGTGCGCGTCACCACAAATCTTGTTACAAAGCAGGAAGTAATCAAATTCGTAGGAATCTAATGGTGCTTCTCCTTCAGCCATTAAAGCCTCGCTGTTATCTTTTCTAATTTCATTAATGGTTTTTACTTTATCTACCATATATTCTGAATTCCTCATTTCTTCAGTAGTAATATCTGGAGTAAAAGCAAATTGGGTAACCATACCGGGTACTACGTTCATTTGAGCCCTAAAGTGAGGAAAATAAGCCGAGTGTAATACATCCTGAGATCTAAATTTGAACAAGACTTCTTTTCCTACTGGAAGGTGAAGCTCTGTTGTAATCTTATCATCATCTGCATAAGGATCATTTTCATTTAATCCCACGGTGTTTATCCCTTCAATAAAACGCACGTTAGCTTCCCCTAAAGTATTATCTTCTCCAGCGTATCTTGCTTGCCAGCTAAACTGCTTGGCATAGATTTCAACAACAATAGGGTCATTATCTTCACTAATATTCATAATATCACTCCAGGTAAATAATCCATAGATTATTAAACCTGCAAGAGTAATTACCGGAATAATAGTCCAGATAAATTCCAGTTTATCGTTATCGGCAAAAAAGAGTGCTCTTTTCCCTTTTTTCCCCTGATATTTATAAGCGAACCAGTGTAGCAAGGCCTGGGTAATAACCTGCACCACCATAATAAGTCCGATGGAAATAAACATTAAAGTATCTACCTGGTTTCCGTGTTCTGAAGCAGCTTCTGGAAGGTATAATTTACTCCAATGCCAAAAGCTATAAGCCATACCTACATAGATAAAGATCATAAACCAAAGCATTAGTTTGGCTTGTTGTCTATTATCGTTGTCGTTAGCTATTTCAGAACTCTCGGCTCCCGGCCCCTGAGACATCTGAAAAATCTTAGACATTTGCCAACCGGTAACGGCCAAAAGGGCTAATACTATTATTACTAAAAATACGGTCATTTTATAAGTTCTTCTTTAAACAATCAAATCTTTTATTAATAGTGGAAATGTTCACTTTCCTTTATAAATGGGTTGCGTTTAGCAAGTAACGGAGCTTTAGTTAGCGCGCTAAAGACCACAAAAGTAAACAATCCTCCAAAGAAAAGTACTGCACTTATCTCAGGAATTCCAATAAACCATGATTCTCCCACAGTTGCCGGCATTACCATATTAAATACATCCAGATAATGACCTATAAGTATAACGATACCCGTCATTACCACAAACCAGTTTACTCTTTTATAATCACTATTCATTAATACAAGTAATGGGAATAGGAAGTTTAACACTACCATACCAAAGAATGGTAACCCATAATTTTCAATTCTACTAATAAAGTAAACTACTTCTTCTGGAATATTTGAATACCAAATAAGCATAAATTGTGAGAACCAAAGGTAAGTCCAGAAAATACTTATACCGAACATATATTTGGCCAAATCGTGTATATGGCTATTATTAACAAATGGTAAATAACCTCTTGATTTTAGATAAATACTTACTAAAGCAATTACAGTAATACCTGAAACAAACATACTTGAGAATACATACCATCCAAATAAAGTACTAAACCAGTGCGGATCTAAACTCATAATCCAGTCCCAGCTCATAATAGATTCTGAAATAAGGAAGAATACTAAAAATCCTGCTGCAAGTTTAAAGTTCTTTTTAAAGTAATAGTTATCTGTTGCCTCATCCAATCTTCTTGAGTTTCTTACTAAGAAATGTCTAAATAGGAACCAACCGGCTAAAAATATGGCTGCTCTTATTAAGAAGAACGGTACATTTAAATATGCTGTTTTATTTTGAATAATCTCATCGTGCGCTACAACTTCAGGATCCATCCATACAAATAAATGGTTCAAATGAAAACCGGAAAGCGCTAAAAGTACAAACATGATGATCCCGCCGGGAACAATGTAAGCCGAAATGGCTTCCATAACCCTAAATAAAACCGGAGACCAACCTGACTGCGAAGCATATTGTAAAGCATAAAAAGCTAAAACACCTAAAGAGATCATAAAGAAAAAGAATGCTGCTACATAAATTGCCGCCCAGGGCTTATTCTGCAACTGGTGTAATTTATGCTCAAGATGTTCGGTATCATGAGCGCCTGCTTCTGCAGCGTGATCACCCTCTGCATTTCTACCAGGCTCATCATCTAATAACATCCCGTGTTCTGCTTCAGCGAAGTTAGCTTCCCCTTCTTCAGCATGAGATGTTTCACCGTGATGCTCTTCTGCAGCCATCATTTCCCTAACATCATCCAAATTTGATGGCGCCTGTAAAAACCCAATCACGAGCCCAATGGCACCAACAATCATAAAAATAATTGCTGTTAATTTTAATTTACTGGATAGCGTGTACATATTTATAGATCTAAATGCTTTATTCTTAATTATTGTTTTGCTCGTCAGCGCCGGTTACAGCTCCTTCTCCCTGTACCTCTTCAGCATTTTCCTGAGCTCTTTCTACTTCTACTGGGTTTGCTTCGGCAATAGAGGCTTCTTTTACTTCTTCAAAAGGAATTTCTTCACCACCTTCTAACTCGTTCTTAAGATTCATCACATAATGCGTAATCTTCCAACGTTCTTCTTCACTGGTTTGCGCGGCATAAGAACCCATGGTATTTAATCCGTAGTAGATCACGTGGTAAACACTACCTTCGGTAATAGCCCGCCCAGCATCATCGTAAGCTGGAACCCCAAGTATTTTCTCCCTTTCAGCAAGAATACCCTGGCCATCACCGTTGTCACCGTGACAAACTGCACAATATATGGTATATAATTGTTTTCCTTCATTAAGGTTATCTTCTGTATAAGGTAACGGATTATTAAGGTTGGCTTTGGCATTTGCCATTCCATCTGGGGTATTTTCATAATCGTAAGGCATCCATCCTCTAGGGATAGAACCTTCTGCAGGGAGTTTTGCTTCCTGTCCATTTTGAAAAATATCATATTCTCCATACGCCTCATAACCTATAGGCTCATACATATCTGGCATAAACTGGTAATTAGGCTTGTCGCTATCTGCACAAGACATTACAAAGCCCCCAACCAGGAACAATATTATCGCTTTATAGAACAAATTTCTCATTCTGGCTATTTATTATCTATTAATTTAATTTCAGCGGCACCGGTATCGTAAAGGAATTTGGTTAACTCATCTACGTTAAGATTTGCTGCATCTATTTCCATCAAGAACATATCATCGGTTGTTCTAACGTCGGGATTTTCAGCTTGTTTAAATGGCCACAATTTACTTCTCATATAAAAAGTAATTACCATAAGGTGAGCTGCAAAAAACACAGTAAGCTCAAACATAATTGGCACAAAGGCCGGCATATTTTCAATAAAACTGAAACTTGGCTTCCCTCCAATATCCTGGGGCCAGTCTTCAATCATTATAAAATTCATCATTGCAACTGCAACTACAAACCCTACTACACCGTATAGAAAAGATGTTATAGCAAGTCTTGTTGGCGCAAGGCCCATAGCTTTATCCAAACCGTGAACAGGCATTGGAGTATAAATTTCACCAATATGATAACGGGCCTCTCTTACCTGCTTTACAGCTTGCAAAAGCAGGTCGTCATCATTATAAATAGCGTGTATAACTTTTGATGCCATCTTAATTACTTATTTTTTAGTTCAGTTGCCTGTGCTACCCAATCTTCACGTTGTGCTGAATTAGGGAAGTTCTCTATTACTTCATCAAGCAATTCAAAATCATCCTGGGTAAGTTTACTTACCTGAACATAGGTATAAAGACCTACCTGATGTAAACGCTGTTCAAGGAAAGGACCTACTGCCTTAAGTTTTTGTAGTTCGTCTGCCGTTTGATTTTCCGGATTAAATGAACCTGTTCTTTCCAACATTTCGTCTATTCTATCCTTTTGAACTTCAGACAGCGTTAATGCATCTGCATTTACCGTTTCATTATGCCCATCATTATCGCCTTCTTTATAAGCATCTTCATCATCCATTTTTTTATCAACCTTATTAGCGATATTCTGTTTAGGCTCACCTACATTTACAGGAGTATAATGTTTTACATCATCTCCATGCTCGGCTCTAAGCTTTTTGTATTTAGATCCAGATGATTTAAGTATTGTTTTTACTTCCGCTTGCGCAATTACAGGGAACGATCTCGCATATAAAAGGAACAATACAAAGAAGAATCCTAAGGTTCCAATAAAAATACCAATATCTACAAATGTTGGTGAAAACATTGACCAGGACGATGGAAGGTAATCACGGTGAAGTGAAGTTACAATAATCACAAAACGCTCAAACCACATCCCAATATTTACCACGATAGAGATAAAGAACGAGAACATAATACTGGTACGTAGTTTCTTAAACCACATAAACTGTGGCGAAAATACGTTGCACGTCATCATTGCCCAATAAGCCCAGGCATAAGGTCCTGTTGCCCTGTTAAGGAACGCATACTGTTCATACTCCACTCCAGAGTACCAAGCAATAACAAGCTCGGTAATATAAGCAACCCCAACAATAGAACCGGTGATCATAATTACTATGTTCATCAATTCAATATGCTGTATGGTAATATAATGCTCAAGATTAGAAACCTTTCTCATAATAATAAGAAGGGTGTTTACCATTGCAAAACCAGAAAATACCGCTCCTGCAACAAAGTAAGGAGGGAAAATTGTGGTGTGCCATCCCGGAATAACCGATGTAGCAAAGTCAAAAGATACAATAGTGTGTACTGAAAGTACCAATGGAGTTGCCAACCCGGCAAGTACCAAAGAAACTTCCTCAAAACGTTGCCAGTCTTTTGCACGCCCACTCCAACCGAAACTTAAAATTCCGTAGATTTTTTTATTAAAAGGAGTAATTGCCCGGTCACGAATCATTGCAAAATCTGGAAGTAAACCTGTCCACCAGAAAACAAGCGAAACCGAAAGATAAGTTGATATCGCAAATACATCCCAAAGCAGTGGTGAGTTAAAGTTAACCCATAACGAACCAAATTGGTTAGGAATAGGAAGTACCCAATAAGCTAACCAGGGACGACCCATGTGAATTAAAGGAAACAAACCAGCCTGCATTACCGAGAAGATTGTCATCGCCTCTGCAGAACGGTTAATTGCCATTCTCCATTTTTGCCTGAATAATAAAAGTACAGCCGAAATTAGCGTCCCGGCGTGACCAATACCTACCCACCAAACGAAGTTGGTAATATCCCAGGCCCAGCCTACAGTTTTATTAAGCCCCCAGGTACCAATACCTGTGGAAATAGTGTAAATTATACAACCTACACCCCAAAGAAAGGCAACAAGGGCAATTGAAAAGACAATCCACCAGGATTTATTCGCCCTTCCTTCTACCGGCGCAGCAACATCCACGGTAACGTCGTGGTAGCTTTTATCCCCGGTAACTAAAGGCTTTCGTATAGGTGCTTCGTAATGAGACATATCCTTTTTTAATTGATTTCTTTATTAATTTTATTAAGCTTCTGTTGTATTCCTAACTTTTGTTTGGTACATCACATTAGGTTTAGTACCCACATATTCCAACAAATGATACATTCTATCATCTTCTTTTCTATCGCGAATAACTGCCCCTTCTTTGTTAATATCACCAAAGGTCATAGCGCCTTTATCACAAGCAGCAGAACACGCCGTTTGGAATTCACCATCTTCAATTTCTCTTCCTTCACGCTTGGCATCAAGAATTGTTTTCTGTGTTTTTTGAATACACATAGAACATTTTTCCATAACCCCTCTAGAACGCACTGTTACATCAGGATTAATAACCATTCTTCCAAGATCGTTATTCATATGGTAATCAAACTCTTCGTTTTGAGCGTAATTAAACCAGTTGAAACGACGTACTTTATAAGGACAGTTGTTTGCACAATATCTTGTACCTACACAACGGTTATAGATCATTTGGTTTTGCCCCTGTCTTCCGTGAGAAGTTGCAGCAACAGGACACACAGTCTCACAAGGAGCGTGGTTACAGTGTTGACACATTACAGGTTGGAATACTACCTGCGGATTATCTGCAGGCTCTTCCAATTCTCCAAATTCAGAAAGAGAACTTCCTAAACCAGAGATATTTTCTTTTTTATCAAGATCGTTTATAAAAGTATCTTCAGAAGAATAATACCTGTCAATACGCAACCAGTGCATATCACGAGATCTTCTAACTTCACTTTTACCTACAACCGGAACATTATTTTCGGCGTGGCAGGCAATAACACAGGCACCACAACCAGTACACGCATTAAGATCTATTGAAAGATTAAAATGGTGACCAATACTACGGTCAAAACCATCCCACATATCAACCTCAGGAGAAGTTACCGGTTTTTCAACGTGATCTAAAGAAACATTTGGAACAGAATTCCATTCGCTAACATTTCTTGTATTGAAAATTTCTAGCGTGGTTTCTTTTATAATATCTCCACGTCCCATTAAAGTATTGTGAAGCTGCACACAGGCAAATTCGTGCATTCCGGAAACTTTTTCAATAGTTACCGACTGCACAGCATTTAAATTCTTATATAAAGGATAAGCGTTTACACCTACCTGCATTTCTTTTTGCAATCCTTCTTTCTTACCATAACCAAGCGCAAGTCCTACTGAACCTTTAGCCTGTCCCGGTTGAATAATTACAGGAACATTATTAACGGTTGTGTCATCTACAGTTACGTTAACATAACTTCCGTTTAAACCTCCATTAGAATCATTATCATTTTCTAAACCTAAAGCTTCAGCATCAGATTTAGAAACCGTTAGATAATTATCCCAGGATGCCCTGGTTAGAGGGTCTGGCATTTCCTGCAACCACGGGTTGTTAGCCTGTTGACCATCACCCATAGATGGTTTTGTATAAAGCGTTAACTCCATACCTTCACCTTCTGCAGAACGTACCAATTCACTGGCCGCCGTGGTCACATTTATAGACCCAGAACCTTCAGCAGTTTCTACATTTACAGGCGAGGTTGCTTCAAAAACACCATCGTGAAGGGCAGTATTCCATGAAGAAATATTACCACTCCAGGTTTCTTTTATATAATCGTGGTAAGATTGATTATTATCTGTCCACTTCAACAAACAATCCTGAAATTGTCTGGTATCAAACAATGGTCTAATTGCAGGTTGCATTAAACTAAAGTTTGAAGTAGTATATTGAATATCACCCCAACTCTCTAAGTAATGAGGAGTCGCGGCTACATATTTACAAAGTTTAGCAGTTTCATCTGGGCTCATACTAAAGGCAAGAGAAACTTCTACATTTGCAAGAGCTTCAGCGAATTCTTCTCCATTTGGCAACGAATAAGCAGGATTTACCCCAGCCATCAACACTGCACCAACAGATCCAGATTTCATATCTTTTACAGCTTGCATTACCGCCTGAGAATTACCCTGGCGAATCATTCTTGCATTAGCGGTATCCATAACACCACTTCCAAGAGCTTCATTAATTGCAAGCACTAAAGCCTGTGCATTATCATCAGGAATTCCAGAAACCACAACAGCTCCACTTCCGGCCTTTCTTAATTGACGAGCCGCTTTTACAACCGCATCGTCAATTTTAGCAGGTAAATTGCTGGTAGAAGATCCACCTGCAACATATCCATAAAGCGCAGCCAAAACAGCTTTTTGCTGAGATGGTGTTACAGGAATACGCTTATCAGCATTTGCACCACTTAAGCTCATATTAGATTCAAACTGAATATGACGGGACATCTTGCCTTCTTTCGGCACACGGCCTTTGGCATAGCCCGCATCATAACCACCACCCTGCCAGTCACCAAGAAAATCGGCTCCAACAGAAACTATGGTTTCAGCTTTAGAAAAATCGTAATTTGGTAAGGCACGTTGCCCGAATTTAGACTGAAATGCATTTAAAGCAGCATCTTCAGAAACCGCATCGTAAACAACGTGACGAACATTTGGATACTTTTCTGAAAACTCATTGATTAATTTTGTAGTTGAAGGACTGGCAAAAGTTTGCGTCATTAAAACAATATCACCAGAAACATTATTAAGGGCATTTCCAACCTCGCGGTCAAACTCTTCCCAGGAAACATTTCTTCCTTCAATCATTGGGCGTTTCACCCTATTAGCGTCATACATTGACAATACCGAAGCATGAACACGAGAGTTAACCCCGCTTTTAGACTTCGACAATTCATTATTTTCAATCTTAATAGGTCTTCCTTCCCTGGTTTTTACCAGTACACTGGCAAAATCAAAACCATCGGCAATTGTAGAGGCATAGTAGTTAGCCACCCCGGGAACAATACGCTCTGGCTGTACCACGTAAGGAATAGACTTAATCACAGGACCTTCACAGGCAGCCAATGAGGCCGCTGCTGTACTAAACCCAACATATTTTAAGAAATCCCTTCTTGAAGTTTTTGAACTTTCAAGAGAATCTTTATCCCCAAGAAATTCATTAACCGGAATCTCTTCAGCAAATTCTTTTTGTTGGAGCGTCTCAACAACAGAGCTGTTTTCATTTAGCTCTTCAACACTTTTCCAGTATTTTTTGTTTGATGACATATATATCTAGATATTAACTTCTTTATTAACCCCGAACACCCGGGAAAAAATTTTTAGTAATGGCATTTGGCACATTCAAGACCACCCATTTGAGCTACTGTAAGCTCCTCTACACCATACTTTTTAGACAATTCTTCGTGAATTTTCTCATAGTACTCATTTCCTTCCATTCTAACTTTAGTATCACGGTGGCAATTAATACACCATCCCATAGTTAAAGGAGCGTCTTGATAAACCACTTCCATCTCTTCGATTGGGCCGTGACATTTTTGACATTGCACCCCGGCAACCGATACGTGTTGAGAGTGATTAAAATAGGCGAAATCTGGAAGATTATGAATACGAACCCATTTAACCGGTTTTTCCTCCCCAGTATAATCCTGTTCTGCCGGATCCCAGCCTACAGCATCATAAAGTTTTGCAATTTCACCGTCATAAAATTCTTTTGAATACTCAGCTGTAGCAGTTTCTGGAGCTACTTCTGAAATTGATTTATGACAATTCATACATACATTAAGCGATGGGATACCCGCCTGCTTAGATGTTCTGGCTGAAGAGTGACAGTATTTACAATCTATCTGGTTATCACCAGCGTGAATTCTATGTGAATAATGTATTGGCTGAATTGGTTCATAACCCTGATCTACCCCAACCTGCATAAAGAAGCCGTAAGCAAACCAACCAATTACCAGCAAGCCAAATACAGCACTCACCAAAACAAGAAACTGATTCTCTACGAAAGATTTCCAAATTGGTTTTCTTTTTGGTTTTTCAGGAACTACAACACCACTTGCCTGAGCAAAATTTCTAAGTGTTTTGTTTACAAGGAATAATACCGCAAGCAGCATTACCAGAACGAACACCAAAATTGCCAGAATAACATTTACCGATACACCACCGCCAGAAGAATCTCCTCCACCTGACTCCCCACCGGTTTGCGCCGCTTGAGGTTCTGGTTTTGGTTGTTCTACATAAGCAAGGATATCATCAATATCAGCATCTGATAATTGAGGAAAAGCCGGCATTGCGGTTTGATTATACTCTTCGTAGATCGCAACGGCCTGGTCATCTCCAGACGAAATTAAATCCTGACTGTTTTTAATCCAGCGGTACAACCAATCCATTTCTCTCTTCTCCGTAACGCCGTGAAGAGCAGGACCAATACCCGCAGAATATGGTTTGTGACAGGCAGCACAAAGTGAATTAAACAGAGATTTCCCATTCGCAGGATCTCCGAGATCTGACGCAGCAGCTGCATCAGCTTCTGAAGATTCACCCGATGATTCATCGGTTTGCTCCTGGCCTTCCCCTGCGGCATCCTGAGAGGCCTCCTCCTGTGCAATTCCCAAAACGCTAAATGAGATAAAAAATGCTACACTTAAGAGCAATAGTCGCGAAGTTGAGTGGCGGTATTTCACCTTTTTCATATTATAAGTTGAATTAACGTCTTAACTTTGGTACGGTTTTTACAGCTTAAAGCCTTAGTAATATTAACAATTCGCACCTTTAAATTCGGCAACAAAAGTAATACTTAAAGTCGATTTTAGGAATGTTACATAAGTGTTAATCGGTAATTTATACCAGTTCTAAATAATAAAACCCGGCCAGTTTAAGTTATTAAATTATACTTTTGCCTTAAATTAATAATTATGAGAAAATTAAGCATAAACAAACTACTATTGAGTTGCGCTATCTCAGGAATTTCCTTCCTAAATTTAACAGCTCAGGAAGGAAAAATAAATATAAGTGAAGACGCAAAGATCTCTAAACTTTTAGCGTTAAAATCTGAAATGAGCAAGGATAACGAAATTGGGGATCGCTATAAAATTCAACTCTTTTATGGTAATAATGGTGAAGCTAACGAAGTTATTAAGGATTACCGCAGCAAATTCGAATACCCATCTTTAATTGCTTACGAAGCTCCAAACTACAAAGTTTGGGTTGGTAACTTTAGAAACCGATTAGAAGCAGACAGGGCACTTTTAAAGATAAAAGAGAGCTTCCCATCAGCCTTTATCCCAAAACCACGACGCAAATAGATTTTCAGCAGAAATATTTACAACTATTTCCTGAAACTATTTCGAAGCTAGTCTCGCGGTATTAAATCGCGATTATCTCGTAAAACAGAAC
>Ga0207891_1001387_pt1 | contig 11178 bp, 13 predicted proteins | sample LinPmetageLP50_FD_184061 | JGI IMG/M metagenome (GOLD analysis project Ga0207891, IMG submission 184061) | Marine viral communities from the Pacific Ocean - LP-50 (SPAdes) | ecosystem: Environmental > Aquatic > Marine > Oceanic | place: Pacific Ocean | collected 2011-08-27 | reverse complement strand
TCAGCGCCGTGTTGTACGAAGGCCAGTTCCTGGTCTTGTACTTGGTAGGGGACCAACTGCTCATGCTCGCCAGCTACCACGCTGGATTCACACAGGGAATCCCTCACCCCATTTGTGCAACAAAGCCCCTTAGAGTCCTACCTCAAAGAGAGGATTTCGACTGCAAAGGCCTCTGGCAAGAAACTGCTCTCACCAACGAAAAACCGAGAAAGTTCTCTTGAGGGAGCTATCAGAAGGTATGATGCCGAGCGACCCATTGAGGGAGCGCTACAGTTGGTAACAGGTGCTGTTGGAGCGGGAAAATCGCTCTTCGCGAGACGATATAAAGAGAAGCTCCAGCCGCCCGAGATCGAGTCCAAGTGTCATTGGGCTTTTTTGAACCTGAATGATGCTCCGCCAAAATTTGAGGCATTGGAAAACTGGGTCTGCGAAGAGTTTGTTAAATCCATTCAGAAAGAGGGCGCTCCAATTGACCTAATAGATGCCGAAATGCAAGAGAAGATATTTTCGGCAAATCTAACTCAGCGCAAAGCCTACTATGACCGAATGAATTCAGTCGAAGATCGTCGCGGAGATTTAGAAAAGGCACGTGATATTGAGCAATGGCGGCAGGAACCTGAGACATCTGCGAAAGCCATCTCCAGATATCTGCATGGTGACAGAAACGAAAACATAGTCGTCGTCTTCGACAATGTCGACCGACGTAGTGCAGAAGAACAGTTGGTTTGCTTCCAATTGGCGCTTTGGTTTATGGCGCAAACAAGGGCGCTAGTCATTTTGACGATGAGGGATGTGACGTTCGAACTCTATAAGAATGAGCCGCCGCTTGATACATACAAGTCAGGAACGATTTTCCACATTAGCCCACCGCGTTTCATTGATGTGGTAAAGCGCCGTTTGGAACTAAGCTTAGAAGCTCTATCGGCTGAAGCACCAGAAAAGGTCGAGTATTCAATCTCTTCTGGCGCAAGAATAGCGTATGATGGAAGGCAAGCCTCTGATTTTCTTAGGGTAGTGTATGAGGAAATTTTTGAAAAACCGCGAAATATCTCGAAAATTATCGAGGCACTGGCCGCTCGTAATGTAAGACAGTCATTGGACATGTTCATGAGTATCTTAACTTCGGGCCATATGCCCGAAGAAGAACTTGCACGGGTTTCCATGGGGTCGAGGGAAGCTCGGCTCAATGAATATACATTGATCAAGATCTTAATGAGAGGCGATAATCGTTTTTTTTCTAACTCTAGCGGCCTCATAGCCAATATTTTTCACTGCGACAATTCCTGGAAACGTCCGTCGAACCTTATCTGCGTTGAAATATTATATCTCCTTATTGGGAAGCGTAAAGCAAAAGGGGACAACGGACATATGGGATATTTTTCTGTACGCAGCATCGCAAGCAAACTCGAAGCTATGGGGTTCGTCAAGGAGGATGCGCTGGGTGCGTGCCAATATTTGGTCTCGAAAGCGCTTGTTGAGCCGGACACCTTGTCTTTGATCGATTTAGAAATGACTGACTGCATTAAAGTGACTGCCTCAGGCTTTATTCATATGCGGATACTTAGCGAACGTATAGAGTATCTGTCGTCAGTGTTGCCAACGACTGCTATCAATGATGAACGTTTTTCAGACAGAATTTTTGATGCGATGAAAACCGAAAATGTCGCCGGTAAATTATCACTATCGCGTAGTCTGACTTTGACAAGGCAACTTGGAGAATACCTCTCAGCTCAGCGCAAAGAACTCCGTAAGCACGACGGATATGCTGCGATGCCCAAGACCGGAGCGGATTATATTATTGGACATATCGAGTCCTCTGTGGAAAAAGTTTCATCCGACGGTCCAATAGGCCGGCCCGTTCAGCAGGACCTTCTAGATACAATTTAGCGGCTTAACCCTATCGGAAGATACTGAAGGTCGGCTTTGGGAAAGCCGCACGGCAGCATCGGAATCCTTGCTTGAGTATCCGCTTTGGGCCGTTCTTGTCCGCAGTGAGGTGCCGATCAGGCGAGAATGCTGCGTTCGGTCTAATGGCGGCAGAGAGCCCATAAAGGGCCTCACAACCCAAACGCTGGTGGTGCTCGGAACTCCTGCCGTAAAAGGTCGAGGAAAAGCTTGACCGCCGGGGGCGGATGGCGGCGGCTCGAGTAGTAGGCGTGGTAACCGGGGAACGGTGGCGACCAATTTCCTAGCACCTCGACAAGCTGGCCGTCCTGCAGGAACGGAGCAGCCAGTTCCTCCAGCATGTAGGCCAGTCCCATCCCCGCACGGGCCGCCGCGACAAGCGCGTCGCCATCATTGACGATAATCGACGATGTGACCTTCACCGTTTCGGTCCGGCCATCCCTCTCGAACGACCAGGGCGATAAGATACCACCCGCATTCCGGAACCCGATGCAGCGATGCCGAGACAGGTCGCGGGGGGTGTCCGGAGCTCCGCAGGCGTCAAGATACCCGGGCGCGCCCACGACGACAGAGCGCAGGGATGGCCCCACGGGGACAGAAATCATGTCCAGTTCCAGGTTGTCGCGCATTCGGATTCCGACATCGAACCGCTCTGCGACAATATCGACGTATCTGTCCTCGACGCTCAACTCTCCCTCAATATCAGAATGCGCGGCAAGCAACTTGGAGAAGGCCGGCCATACAAGCGTATCCGCCGCGTGCTTGCCGCAGGTCACCCTGAGCTGCCCGCCCGGCTCCTCGCGCAGCCGTTCGAGATCGGCGAGCTTTGCATCAAGCTCCGCAACATTCGGCGCGAGGGTGGCCAGCAGCTGCTCGCCCGCTGCTGTCGGTGTCAGGCTACGTGTTGAGCGCGACAGCAGCCTTATGCCCAGGTCCGCTTCAAGCCGTTTTACCGTCTGGCTGACGGCAGACTGAGTCACCCCGAGGCTCTGCGCCGCCGCGGTGAAGCTTCGCGTTTCCGCCACGCGGCTGAAGGTGATCAGGTCGGAGAATCTACGTGGGTCCATTCATTAGGCTAGCTACTGATTGCGACAATTTTCAAGGGTCTAATCGGCGAGAACTAAATTCTCCTAATGTGACAGACAACAAACGAAAGGACTGACAGGATGACTAAAAAGGTGTGGTTCATCACAGGCACCGCCAAGGGCCTGGGGTATCTCATCGCGCGGGACGCATTGCGCGCAGGCGATAAGGTCGTGGCGACTAGCCGGACCGTTGACGGGCTGGGAGACCGCCTCGCCGTATCTGAAAACCGGCTGCTCGTCTTGCCCCTTGACGTGACAGATGCGGATGCAGTCGCCGAAGCCCATGACGCGGCAATAAAGACCTTTGGACATATCGACGTGCTGATCAACAATGCCGGTCGCGCGCAGCTTGGCTTTTTCGAGACGATCCGCGACGATGACGTGCGCCGGCAGTTCGAGATCAACGTCTTCGGGGCGATGAACGTGGCCCGCGCCGTGCTGCCGACGATGCGCCGACAGCGGTCGGGTCTGATGGTGACGATATCTTCAGTGAACGGCCTCGTCGCCAACCCGGGTGGGTCGATATACTCCGCCTCCAAGTTTGCCCTCGAGGGCTGGATGGAGGGCCTTGCTGAAGAGATTGCGCCGCTTGGCATCCGGTCCCTGATCGTCGATCCGGGCATGATGCGCACGAACTTCCTCGATCCCTCCACCGCGCGGCAGGGCGACATGGAGATCGAGGATTATGCCGAGGCTGTTTCGGCGTTCCGCGAATTCATCTCGCAGGCGAACGGTGCGCAGGACAACGACCCTGAAGAGCTTGCTGCGCTGATCGTCAAGGAGGCATTGTCCGACGCACCCGCCCGGCGACTGCTGTTCGGTGCGGACGCCCATGAAGGGGCCGGTGCAAAATGCCGCCAACTGGCCAGTGAAATCGACGCATCGAAGGCACGCACTTGATCCGAGGTCACGGCAACTTTGTCCGCTGTGCAGCCAGCGGGCCATCCATTTATTTCGCAGGCGCGGCGAACGTCGGCTATGCGGGTAGCAACCGCAGCATCTTGACCGAGAGGAGAAGGTCCGGTTTGGGCCGCTTTTGCCGGCCCAGCTAATGCCGCAACTGCGAAGAACTCCGCCCCTCACGCGGTCAGTTTGGGCTCATTTCGGTCATTTTCCGTGTGGGAACCTAGTGTCTGGTATGTCGGCGGGTCCTATCCATCAATATGAATTGACGATTGCCTGAGAAGCCTATCCGCCCTCGTCTCTCTCAACCCGCCGAAGCGCATCGAAGTCGATTTCCTGCTTCTGTTCCGCAGTGAGATCCGGCCGGATATCCAACACCGGCTGGGGCCCGTGGACGTCCCACATCACCGCATGCCCGCCTGTACTCCAGCGATACACCCAGCCAACAACACTGCACCCATCGGTCCCGATCAGATTGGCGATTGCGACGCCCTCACCTTTATCATCGTTCACTGTTTACTGACTTCCTGCACTGAGGCTCTGATTTTGCAGCTGACGGCCTGCGGTGCTCGCCTGCACCGCACGCCGCGCTTGGTGGATGTTGGCTAACCGCTCTTTGTTTAGAAGCTCACTTCACATGGGGACGCACAAAGCGGAGCGTCCCAAAATTACATTGCTTTCAAATCTTGTGGTCGGGCTCCGTGGCGGCTTCGACGATCGCCAAGACATCGAACGGGTCAAAGCCGATGGCGCGCGCCAGAACGACCAGTTCGACGACGTCGATCCGACGTTCGCCGCTCTCAATGCGCGCCACGAGAGATTGATGGCACTTGAGCCTTTCCGCCAAGTCGTCCTGGCCCAAACCTGCGCTTTTGCGCGCGACGACCAACGCCTGGCAGAGCGCCACCTGCCCTTTGCTTCTGATTGTTTTTGCCACGGGTCACATACCTTTTGTGACGTCGCTAGCGGATGAAATCCGTTATCTAAAAAGTAGATATTTGAGGGTGTTATCGGCGTCTGGTTTTCACGGGCTGCAAGACTGATACTCCCGAGGCTGCCCATCAATCCCCTACCAATTGCAGAAATCGGCCATAGTCCTCGCTGACTTCGCGCGCTTCCTCGAAGGCACGGGCCCGTTCACCGTCGAGGCAACGGAAGTAGTTCTGGATATCCTGGATGTAATCTTCGAAATCGCCACGGATGATGTCCGCATATTCCCGCGCCGCCAGCGAATCGCTTGGTAGAAAAGGGCGGGTTGGGGCGAAGCAGGATTCCGCCAAAACCAGCCCGGGAACGCAGATCAGAGGGACCATAGATTGCAATGGCAGCAGTCCAGTCAACCTTGGGTTTGTCAAACCTGTTATCTCCTTGATCGCGGACACTAGCCGTGACTAGTGTCCGCGTGACTAAACTACAGCTGATGCATGATATTACATCTTGCGGTTGAAAGTATACTATCGTAACTCTGGGCTTCAAGTGAAAATGCCTAGGGTCGCGCCATTGAAGAAAGCGTGAGCCGGGCCATGAACTGGGACATCGAAGCACCAAATGTGGTTACGGAAGCCAGGTTCCGCGAACTCGTGGAAAGCGGCTATTGTGCAGAAATCCTGTGCCAGGAGACGGCACATAAGAAAGGCCCCAGCTATTACGGGGTCTGGATTATGCGTGTTGTCTCTGATGACGGGGTGGAAAAGCTCCTCGTCACCGCCCGCACGCGGACGACCTACAACGATATCAAGATCCGCGAGTTCAAGACGGTCTCCGGCGTGGTGTCTTTCTTCATTGGCCTTGGTTTTGCGCATGTCGACCTGCCGCTTGAGGCGGGAACAAGCCGCACGCATAAACTCGCCCCGCCAGACAAAGCCCCATCAGACAAGGGCGCTGACAACTAACCTCGTCTGCCTCTGGCTGGTCGCCATGCCAGCCTCCGCGCAAATGGTCCTGGTCATGGATAGCGACGGCTCTCTTACCCCGTCGCGCTCCCAAAGCAGCTTTGCTCGAAACTACAATGGCGGGATTGGTCAGGGTTCGGCCTCCGATGGGATCGCGATCCTCGGCGAGGTAGAGGCCGAGCAAGAGGGCGTCCAAGTTGCGGCCTTTGCCCGCCTGACTCCCCTGCCCCGCGCCGATGTTCTCTCTGGGATTCAGACCACGGCCTTGCGCCATGCCGGCCATCCCGGCCTGCGTCGCGCGGGGCTTTCCGTGACGGATTGGCTGGCTCTCTATCGAGCCAATATCGAGGTTGAGAGCGCCTATCGGCAGAATGCGATTTCAAGTGCAGGTGCCATTGGCCTTGGCCAGTTAATGCCCGCCACGGCCAGTGATCTGGGCGTCGACCCGCGTGATCCGCTGCAGAACCTCGACGGCTCCGCCCGCTACCTCGCGATGATGCTGGAGGCCTTCGGCGATCCGCGTCTCGCCCTCGCAGCCTACAACGCCGGACCCGATGCGGTCCGCCAGTATGACGGCATTCCCCCTTACCGAGAAACCCAGAACCACGTGGCCCGCGTCATGGCCGTCGTAGCCCGATTGGAAGGATCAAATTCATGATGTCCCAGCCTTTTTGGAAATCATTCCTAAAAACACTTATCGGCAATGTCACGAGAGCGCGCAGCGCGGCAGTGCATTGGCGATACCGCTTTTTCCAAACAAGTTGGATTTCAAACCTCTTTGTAGCCTCGCTGGCGCTCTTTTTAATAATCGCTGAGCCGGCCCTTGCACAGAGCATCGATCTTTCCCCAATCCAGAGCTTGTTGCAGGGCATTGTCGATGCGCTAACCGGACCTCTTGGTGTGGTCATCGCCACACTCGCGGTCCTCGGCGTTTTCTTGAGCTGGTTCTTCAACATCATCGACCTGCGCCAGGCACTCTGGGTGCTTGTCGGCATTGCAGGCGTCGCTGCCGCCCCCACCATTGTTGCCGCGGTCTTTGCCGGTGGCTGAGCGCTCACTCCTCTTTCTGGGTCTCGTGCGCCCGCCGAAGCTTCTGGGCCTGCCCATCATGTACGCGATGGCCTGGCTCTTCGGCTCGGTGCTCTTGTTCGTCTGGGTCCAGCACATCGCTGTACTGGGCGTGGCCGCACTGCTCTACCCGGTGCTCTGGAAGGCTGCGGATTGGGATCCGCGCTTCATCGACGTGATGATGACGGCGCTGCAGGAAACACCACCGACACGGAACCGCTCTATTCACGGCGGGGACAGCTATGCGCCCTAATCCAGCACCGAATGAAGCCCTCGATCTCCGCACGATGACGCCGGACTGGTATGCGCGCGAAACCCGCCTCGCGCATATGCTGCCTTATGTGAGCCTGGTCGATGACCGCACCGTACGGACGCGGGTGAACGAGCTTTTCCAGTGCATCCGGCTCGATGGGGTCAACAGCTACACCACGGATGATGCCTATCTCGACAAGGTGACCGCGCTCTTCGCCCGGATCATCGCGCAGCTGGGACCGGAGTTCAGCTATTACGTCCACAAGGTCTCCAAGGCGATCACGCCAGACCTCGAGCCTGTGCGCGAGGACAGCTTTGCCGGAGAAGTTGACCGCCTCTGGCGCGCGAAACTCAAGATCAGCGGCCTGCGCGACAAAACCTTGACGCTGACCGTCATTCACCGCCCGCCCCCGAAAAGCGTCCTGCCGTTTCTCAATCGCAGCGCACCGGATCGTCTCAAGGAAGCAACCGAGAAGCGCCTGCGGCGTCTGGGCGAGGCCGTGAGCGTGTTCCTGTCTGGCCTGACGGAGCTGAACCCGCGCGTGCTGACCTCCGAGAGTGGCGAGTTGATCGGCTTTCTGGGGGCGCTCAACACCGGCCAGGAATTGCCGCTCTATCCGGCCAATACCTACGGCTTCCTGTCTTTCAACGTCGCCAATACCCGCGTGACGTTCCACGGCGACCATTTCGAGCTCTCCGAAGGCGTCGTGGGGCATCGCTACGGCAAGAGCTTCACCATCGGGGAATACTCGGAAGCCACCTCCTGCACCATGTTCGACATGCTGAACCTGCCGGTCGACCTGATCGTCACGCATTCCTTCACGCCCATCAATTCGAACCTCATGGCGGGCCGCATCAAGCGGCAAAAGCGCCAGATGCAGGCCAGCCAGGATGCGGCACTGTCGCTGATGGAAGCGCTCGACATCGCTGCCGACGATCTGGAGGCCAAACGCCAGAGCTTTGGCGAGCACCACATGGTGGTGACGATCTTTTGTGACACGCTTGATGAGTTGCAGACACTGAGCGCCGAGATCGTCAACGCCGCCGCCGCCGAAGGCGTGAAAATGATCGGCGAGCGCGTCGCGGCCAAGGCGCATTACCTCAGTCAACATCCCGGCAACCAGCCCAAGCGCGTGCGCGCCAGTGCAATTACCAATCGCAACTTCGCGGATTTTGCGGCGTTTCATCGGACGCAGCTCGGCAAACCTGCTCAGAAAACCCCTTGGGGGAAGGTCATCACCTATCTGCCCACGCCCGAACAGAGCGCTTACCGGTTTTCTTATCACGAGCAAGGCAGCCCCAAGAAAGAACCCACCAGCGGGCATACCTTGATCATGGGACGGCCCGGATCGGGCAAGTCGGTGCTTTCCGCTTTTCTCATGACGCAAGCCCGTCGAGCAGGGGCGCGGATCTTCGTCTTCGATTACCGTCTCGGTATGGAGATGGCGGTCCGCTCCAATGGCGGCCGCTACGCCTCCCTGAAAGCAGGCCAGCCCACCGGTCTCAATCCACTTTGGACGGAAACCGATAGTCGCGGCACGGCATGGCTCTCGGACTGGCTTGCCACACTTCTTTATCGCGCAGACAAGCCGCTCACGCCGGCGCAGACCAACCGCATCCAGGAAGTCGTGCGCCAGAACGCGCAGGCCGCGAACCCGGCCCTGCGGAACTGGCGCGACTTCGCATCGCTCTTTGTCTCCACCGATGATGGCGGCGATTTGCACGAGCGTCTTCTCGAATGGACCGAAGAGGGTCGCTACGGCTGGATATTCGGCCAGACGTTGGAAGACACGTTCTCGCTGGAAGGCGATGTGGTGGGCTTCGATCTCACCGGTATTCTCGACAGCGAGGCCGAGAAGGAACGGATGGCCGTCCTCTCCTATCTCTTCCGCCGGGTCGAGCGCGAGATCGAGGACCGCCGCCCCACCATCATCGTGATCGACGAGGCCTGGAAGGCGCTTGACAATGCGTATTTCGCCGAACGGCTCTCGAACTGGCTGGTGACCGCGCGCAAGCAGAACACCGTCGCGGTGATGATGACGCAATACGCGAGCCAATTGGAGCGCACGCGCACGGGCAAGACCATCATCGAGGCCGTGCCGACGCAGATCCTGCTCCCAAACATCCGCGCCCATGCCGCCGATTACGCGATGCTCAATCTCTATGAGAAGGAACTCGATGTGCTTCTCAACACCGGGAGCGACAGCCGCCTTGCGCTGATCCGTGATGACCAGGGCTCCATCGTCGTCGATGCAGATCTTAGCGCCCTCGGGCCCAATCTCACCATCCTCGGCGGCATGGAGAAAGGCGAGGCGCTCGTCGGATCCGATTACCGCAGCCGCCCGGACTTCTGGAGACTTTCATGATCCGTATTCTTATCGCTTTGGCTGCGCTCGGCGCGCTGGCCTCCTGCACCCAGTACCGGGAGCCGCAGGCGAACTGCTTCACATTCCTTGCGTCCACGGCACCCGTCGCGCCGGATTGCAGCTTCACGCCCCTCGGCGCACCGGAGGGTGACGTTGACGTCTAGGCTGCCCCATATCCTGGCGCTTTGCCTGTTGCCCGGTCTCGCCCTGTCCCAAGGCGTGCCAACCAATGACAGCGGGCTGACTGCACGCGATATCGTAGAAACGGGTGATCGCGAGGCAGACTTGGCTGTTCAGGCCGACAAGCTTGCCGTGCGCGAACTCATCGCCGAGATCGAACGGGAGCAGCTGGAAACCCTCCGACGCATCCTCGATGCCCAGACCAGCTTCGGCGGCCAGGGCTTGCCCGCGATGGTCTCGGGACTGGAAAGCGGCAGCGGGGATCCCGACCGCTCGGTGGCGGCGGTCTATGGCACGGGCGAGATCGATCCCAATCCCGGCGGTGCGCAGATGTTCGGCGACGCGTCTGAGACCATCGAGCAGCTCATCATCCGCGTCGCCCAGGAAACCAGCGGCTTTGCGGGTGTTGGCCGCGCAGGGCTCTCCCCCGTCCAATGGCGCGCGCTGCTGCAAGCGCTGATCTGGCAGGAAAGCCGGTTTACGATCGGTGCACGGTCTCCCGTCGGCGCCTATGGCCTCACCCAGATCATGCCGGGCACCGCCAGCGATCTCGGCATCAACCCGGAATACTATGACAGCCCCTACCTACAGGTGCATGGCGGCGCGCGCTATCTCGCGACCCAGCTCAAAACATTCGATGGTAACATCATCAACGCCCTCGCGGCCTACAACGCCGGCCCCGGTCGCGTGTTCGAATATGGGGGCGTGCCACCCTTCCGCGAGACTAGAGTCTACGTTCAGGTCATCCCCGAACGCTATAACCTCTATTTGACCCGTATCGGGGGGATCGAAGCGCTTGGCACGATCGACCCCGCGTTACTGGCAAATGCCAACCTCTCGATCACCGGGCATGGCGCGGCGTTCTATGGCAACAATTCGCCCACCGCGATCCGACAGGGCGCCCTGCGCATCGCGGACATCGTCGAGCGGATCTCTGAAACCGAGGATGTGCAGGAAAGCATCGCGCTCAACACCTATGCGCGCGCCGAACTCGTGCGCCTTGTCGCCGCACGCATCCGGCTACAGGCGGCGCGAACTCGCGTGCTGTCTGCCGAAGAGCTGGCACAGGCCAGCGCCCGCATGGCCGAGGGCGCGTTCATGGATTTCACGATCAGGGAGATTGAATGATGGGACATCTGCTCTTGAGGACAGCTTTGGCCACAACACTTGGGGTTGGCTTGCAGTTCGGCGCCATACCCCCTGCCGCAGCACAAGGTGTACCGGTCGTCGACACCCAGAACATCGCGCAAAACATCCAGCAGCTCCGGCAGATGATCGAAGACGAGATCCTGCAAAACGAGCAGCTGACGCAGCTCCGCGAACAGCTTGCCACACTCACGGAACAACTCGCGGAGCTGCAACGGACATATGAAGCCCTGACCCGCCTGGCCGAATTGCCGGAAATCATCCGCACGGAAATGGAGGACGAGTTGAACGGTCTGCTCGACCAGGAGTTCGGGGACATCCTCGCCACGATTGAGGCGATCAAGACCGGAGACTTCTCTGGCCTCTCCGGCTCCGGCGCAG
>Ga0207891_1001379_pt1 | contig 11217 bp, 9 predicted proteins | sample LinPmetageLP50_FD_184061 | JGI IMG/M metagenome (GOLD analysis project Ga0207891, IMG submission 184061) | Marine viral communities from the Pacific Ocean - LP-50 (SPAdes) | ecosystem: Environmental > Aquatic > Marine > Oceanic | place: Pacific Ocean | collected 2011-08-27 | reverse complement strand
TTCTTCTAAGTTGATGTTCCAATTACTAGAATCAGGCCGAACGGAAAAAGTAGAGTCAAATACCAAAGTAACCCATCTCTCGAGAATTGCATTAGAAACGCCATTGAAATTTTTAATTTCAAACGAAATTGAATTAACTTTTACGCTTTTTATTTTATCAAAATTCTCCTGGATTTCAGAAATTTCAGTCGAAAAAATAAAGGCATCGCTTTCAAATCTAGAAAAAAGAAACGATTGACCTTCTTCAACAGTAACAGGAACAGTTGCAATCGAATTAGCCTCAATTTTAAATTCATTTGAGGGCTCCTCTTTACTACATCCAAGCGATAAAGTAGCCAAAACAATTAAAAGAACAAATGTTTGAATCTTTTTCATCATTTAACTGAGTTTTCAGTTAATAAAATACAAAAAATATTCTTTTCTAAGCCATTTTTCCCGCTATTTTTTCCAGCTCAGCATACCAGTGTTCGCCAAACTTACGGATAAGTGCATCTTTCACAAATTTATAAACAGGCACTTTCAATTCTTTGCCCAACGTACAGGCATCGTTGCAAATGGGCCATTTGTGATAGTTAACGGCTGCAAACTCGCTATAGTCTTGAACTCTAACAGGATATAAATGACAAGAAATGGGTTTTCTGAAAGCTATTTCTCCCGCATTATAAGCATCTTCAATACCGCAACTGGCCGTGCCGTTTTCAGTAAAAGTAACATACGCACATTCTTTGCCCTTCACAAGGGGTGTTTCCAGTTCGTCAAGATCGGTTTTAATGAACGTTCCTTGCGCTTCGATTGCAGCGATGCCTTCTGATCTTAAGAAGGGCTTTACTTTTGCGTAAATATCGCGTAGGATGCCTACTTCATCTTTGGTGACGGGAGCTCCGGCTTCTCCTGCGATACAGCATTCTCCTTTACACGCACCGAGGTTGCACACAAATTCTTTCTCTATGAGATCTTCGCTCACGATGGTTTTTCCTAGTTGAAACATTATGCAAACCTACGATTTTTGAAGTCGAAATCGAAATTGAAGTCGAAATTCGATAAAAATAAAATCCATCAACTTTAGTGCGCTCTAAACACTTTTAATTTTAGGCACTATATACTTTAATCACTAAGAATAATAGCCTAATTTTGCAGCCTGTAAATAATTTGTGTAATGAACTTCAATTTCAAAGAAATAGCAACGGCCACTATGGTTCTTTTTGCGGTGATAGATATTGTGGGAAGCATCCCGATCATCATATCATTAAAGGAAAAGTCTGGAAAAATTAAAAGTGGACGTGCATCAATTATTGCTGCTGTTGTCCTTATAGTTTTCCTGTTTATAGGAGAGCGAATACTCAATTTAATTGGGATCAATGTTTATGAATTTGCGGTCGCAGGTGCCTTTATCCTCTTTTTTATTGCGTTAGAAATGATTTTGGGCGTCACGCTATTTAAGCAGAATGAAACGAGTATGGATTCGGCAACGGTATTTCCCATAGCGTTCCCTATTGTTGCAGGTCCGGGAAGTTTAACTTCGCTGCTATCTTTGCGAGCTGAGTATGAGCTAGAAAATATAATTGTTGCTATTATTATTAATGTGATTATCGTTTTTGTGGTGTTACGTACCTCTGGAAGGCTTCAGCGTTTTCTAGGTAAAAATGGAATAGCCATTATCGAAAAGATTTTTGGCGTTATTTTGTTAGCAATTGCTGTGAAGCTGTTCGCTTCTAATATTCAAGAATTATTCAATTAATTAAAAAAGCATATGAAAATTATTTTCATCTATATTTTACTCGTAATCGCCATTGGATTGATGATATTTAATGCGACTAAGCTGGATTTTGATGCCTTAACCGAAGGGGATAGCGCGACTGCGCTCATTACCATGGGAGCTTCAGCCTGTACAATATTATTGTTGGTAATTTTGTTGGTTTCATTAAAAATAGAGAAGAAAGTAAAATAGACTATTCTTCAACCTCTTGAAGCGCCTCTTTTGGAGTTTCCATCTGTAAAACTTTATCAATCATAGGATCTCCTTGATTTAAGATAAGTTCAAATGCATTAGGGCCATATAACTGTTGTGCTATGTTTGCTTTTAATGCTTGCTTAAGCTCCTCAGCATATGTATTTAAGTCTATTCTAGCTTCACTGAATTTAGCATAGGCAATAAACTCTTCTGAAAGTTCGTCATTAACATCATAGTTCTTTAAGAATGTTGAAAATTTAACGCCTTCAAACAGGCTTCTGTTTTTTTCTAAATATTCAAATATAAAGTAACTCATAAAGCCGCTCCTGGAAACATATTGCAGAGTTTCATTTTCTACGCTGGTGTCTTTAGGCACAAAAACGTCTGGTACAATACCACCACCACCATAGACTACTTTACCTTTTGGGGTTACAAACCGTAATGAGTCTGCGACATGAATGCTATCTGCGCTTATAAGTTCGCCATTGCGATACCTTTGTTCATAATCTGAATAGTACTCAGAATTTCCTTCTCCGTAGGGACGTTGGATGGATCTACCCGTTGGAGTATAATAACGCGCAATCGTAAGTCTTACAGCGCTACCATCACCTAGTGCCATTTCCCGTTGTACAAGACCTTTTCCAAACGAGCGTCTTCCTACGATTACACCGCGATCATTGTCTTGTAGTGCACCGGCTACAATTTCACTTGCAGAAGCTGAGTTTTCATTGATCAAAACATATAATTTTCCATTTTCGAATTCACCACCCCTAGTAGCGTAGGTTTTCTCTTCATCACCATTTTTATTTCTGGTGATTAGGATAAGTTTTTCTTTCGCTAAAAATTCATCTACAATTTTTTCAGCCACCCCGATATAGCCACCAGGGTTTGCGCGTAGGTCTAAAACCAACTTACTGATGCCTCGATCTAAGAGATCTTCTAGCGCTCTTTCAAATTCGTCGAACGTCGTTTCAGAAAACCTGTTTATTTTAATATATCCAATGTCCTTTGTAAGCCTATACGAAGCATCAACGCTCACTAGGGGTACTTCTTTTCTGCGCACAGTGATATCTAGAAGTTCTTTTTCGCCTTTTCGTTTTACGCGGAGTTCAACTTTAGAGTGGATCTCCCCTTTTAGGTACTCGGTAATGCTGTCGCGAACAAAGTCTTTACCAAACATTTTTTTACCATCTGCATATAAAATACGATCGCCTCCTTGTAATCCTGCCCGTTCTGATGGTCCTCCTTTTATGGTGCGTATCACCGCAATAGAGTCTTCATAGACGTAGAAACTAATGCCAATTCCCACAAATTTGCCACGCATATCCTCTGCATTTTCAGCATATTGATCTTGTGGAATATAAACGGAGTGTGGGTCTAAATTTTCTAAAATGCCATTAACAGTCACATCTACAATGCTATCGGTATTTACAGCATCGACATATTCGTAATCTATATAATCAATAAGCCGGTTGAGCTTATCTTTTTTTGAATTGGTGGCAAAAATTTTCTCTGTAGTGTCGTTGAAGTTTAGTTTAGATCCAATAAAAATGCCCCCTGCAAGTGCAAGGCCTAATAAAAGTGGGATGTATTTTTTTTTGGATGCCATGTTAGCTTTCTAAACTGTCAATATGAGTTATGGTAACGCCTGCCTTCTCTAAAAATTTTATGCCCGAGTTGTCTTTGTAGCGTTCTTTATACACCAATCGCGATATACCTGCTTGATGAATCAACTTGCTGCATTGCTGGCAAGGAGACATGGTGATGTACAAGGTTGCACCCCGGCAGGACTGGGTTGAGGAGGCTACTTTTAATATGGCATTTGCTTCCGCATGGAGCACATACCATTTTGTATAACCGGCCTCATCTTCGCAAAAGTTTTCAAAACCAGTAGGAGTACCATTATACCCATCGCTAATGATGGTTTTATCTCTTACAATTAACGCGCCAACTTGTCGTCGTTTACAGTAAGAGAGCTTGCTCCATTCTTGTGCCATACGCAGGTAGGCAACGTCATATTTATGCTGTTTTTCTTTTTTTAAACCCATGAGGTAGTACTTGGATGCTTCGGAAAAGTAATTGAATTTTAGAATTTTCTGAAGTAAATGTAACTAATTAGTAGCGAAATTAGCTTGAAGTTACAGCCTTGCAAAATTTAAGCTGTTAAGTCTTTGCAAAAACACACTTTTTATTTTCAAAAAAATAAGAAAAGCCACCTTACTTTAATATAAGGTGGCATTTGGCTTAGTGCACTACATTGACGTATAGCTTACCTTATAGAAGTTATGCTTTTTTATAACTTCTATAATACTCTTCCATTAAATTCATGATAGCAGTTACTAGGTCTTTAGTTTCTAATAAAAGACTAAAATAGAGATTGGTGTTTTTAGGACTCTCTTCTTCATTTCTTGTTCTTGCAATCTGTTTTTCGATTTTCTGAGAAACAAATAAGAAAAGCTCTTCTTTCTTGACCAAAACTTTTTGAATTTTTTCGATATCACGGTCCTTGAAAATTTCCTGAATATCATGGAGCAACACTTCTAATGAATTATCGATCTCTTGAAGATCTTTAATTTGGTTAAATGTAAGCGGTCTATGATTATTATTTACATGCTTGTAACTTGTTTTAGCAATGTATTCAAGCGACTGGACTACATCTGTTAAATACCCTAGAACGATGATGTAAAAATTACTACCCCGTACACTGGTATCATCTAAGTTTTTAATAAAGTAAAAAATATTGCTCCGTAGTTCTTCTACTTCACCATCCAATTTAGATACTAATTTTTTACTTTTCTTGAGTTTGCCGCTATCCTGCTTTGCAAGCCCTTTTAAAGTTTCACTATAAATTTTATTTGTTCTTTTAACCACCTTGGCAATGGTATCTGCACTTTCTTCAATGATGCCTTGTACAGTATTGCTTTCGGCTTTTTTCAATTTGTCTGGTGCAGTAACAGCATTGCTTTTATTTTTATGAGCGTAGAAATTACGCACTAAAAGTATAATCGCTAATAACAGTAAGACAGGAATCATTACTTTTTGGTTCCAGTTTATAAGGAATGCCATCGTTCCAGCCGCAACAAAAGCACTAAATGCTGTAAAGAACCAGCCTCCAATTACATTTAATACTCCTGCTACTCGATATACAGCACTTTCACGTCCCCAAGCTCTATCGGCTAAGGAAGTACCCATCGCCACCATAAAGGTTACATAGGTGGTAGAAAGCGGTAATTTCATGGAGGTTGCAATCGAAATAAGCACCCCTGCAACCATCAAGTTTATAGAAGCGCGAATCATATCAAAAGCAGGCAATTCGTATGATTTGTTTTTAGGTAAGGAAACAACGGCTTTTTCAAAACGGCTATTCAGGTTTTCGGCTGTTTTCTTAGGAAGCGCCACCATAATAGCGGCAGAAAGTTTTGTGCTTCCTTTAACCACTATTCTAGACAGCATGTTCGGCTTAAATTTCTCATGCCCTTCGCCCTGTCTTGACAGGCCAATTTCTGTGTCTGCTACCGTTCGTGCTTTCTTAGAAAACCATAGGGTTAGCACCATGATACCTCCAGCTATAAATAATAGCAGGGGTTCTGCAGGTACTTTACTAGCAAGAATGTTCATAGAAAACGTGCTCGCTTCTTGTCCTGAAACTAACCATGCTTCATACGAATGGTATGCTGCCATAGGGACACCAATAAAGTTTACAAGATCATTACCTGAAAAGGCTAGTGCCAGACCAAATGTACCCATCCCTATCACAAAAATAAGGATACTTTTTTTGAAAATTTTCATAAATAAGAAAGAGAAAATGGTCCAAAAAATGAGACTGCCAATGATGAGAAGAACCACTTGGTTATCTAAGATATCTTTAAAATCCCCATAAAAAGGCGTTCCTTTCAGCCCTTTAAGAAATATAAAATAGCCAATCGCCGTTAAAGCAACACCACCAAAAACGGCGCCAAAATTCTTGATTTTTTGCTCGTAGTGAAACGTAAAAATTAAACGGGAGAGCCATTGGACCAGTGCACCTATGGTAAATGCTATAACGACAGACAATAGAATACCCAGTATGATTTCGGTAGCTTTTGCGGTGTTGATATAGTTGCCAAGATCTCCCCATGATTCGGTATTGTTAGCGCCTATTTTTATGAGTGCCATCACAACAGCTGCTCCTAAAAGTTCAAAAACAATGGATACAGTTGTCGAAGTTGGCATCCCCAAAGTGTTGAAAAAGTCTAGCAAGAGAATGTCTGTGATCATTACTGCCATAAAAATGATCATGATTTCTTCGAAGTAAAATTGTCCAGGAACAAAAATCCCTTTACGGGCTACCTCCATCATTCCGCTAGAAAAAACGGCACCGATAAAAATTCCTAAACTGGCAATGATCATAATAGATTTAAAGCTAATGGCTTTCGAACCTATGGCAGAGTTTAAAAAGTTGACTGCATCGTTACTCACACCCACAACAAGATCTGCTATTGCAAGTACAGCAAGGGCAACGATCATAAATAAATAAAAATTTTCCATTTCCTATTTCAGATTAATTGGTGCAAAGGTCTTTTATTGGTTGCCTTTGATTGTTACCAAATTGTTATTATTTAAAAATGAAGCTCAAAACCGGTTCTAAATTCTACACCGGTATGATTTCCATCAACTGTATTATAGAGTATGTCAGCCTGTACCTTTAACTTATGGCCCACAAGGTATTTTGATCCGCCTAGCGCGTATTGTTGTTGCTTGTCTTTTCCAGTTACAGCTCCAAAATCTACAAAGGTGGAACGTGCGGCAACTTCATAATTACTTTTAAATAGGTAACTTGCTTGTAGGTTTATGGCACTCCCTATTTCGACCACATCTCCTGTTGCAGTGATACCATCTTCTTCAACAGCTATAGGCATATCAGCATCGCGGTTTGCATATTCGCCCATAAAGGAAAACCCTTTATATTTAAACATGGCGTCCACAAATAGGGTGGTGATATCTGTTTCATGTAATCCTGTATCTGTAAACATATACGATCCTAGGTTGCTTCTCGTCTTTACAGCATCATTATTATAGTCGTAAGTGATACCTGCCATTAATTTTGGGGAGCTTTGTCTTTTTAGGTCACTTTGAATATAATCTTCCCCGCTTCCTTCAAAATTTCCGAAGGGCAAGATCTCTAGCCTTCCTGTATATTGATGGCCACCAAGATTTCCTTCAGTTACATTTCTCCCTTCTCCCTGTGAGATGGCGACCTTTTCGCGCAGAATGATGTTATTACCTAGGTCTATGGAATGTCTTAGCTGGATCCCGACGTCCCTGTCAATGTTGAACCTGCTGTTAAGTATCGAACGATCAATAAATTGAAGGTTGGCTGAAGAAACGACTCGTTCAATATTACCTGGTAGCTTTGTTTGCCCTGCCCATAATTCAAAATTCTGATAAAAATTCCACATCACCACAGCATCTAGTATAATGCGTGGCGTGTTTCGGTTAAATTGGTTGGCACCAGCAATATCACGATTAGATAAACCTAGTTCAATTTTATATTTAAGGGAAGGGGTATAGGCGAATCCATTAAACTTTAAACGAGCCCTTCTTACAAGGAAATTACTTTGAGGATCGGTATAGTCATTGCCGTCATAATCCCAAGCCGTCATAGAGCGTAATTGAATTCTCGGTGCAAATTTTACCGAAAAGGAACTGTCTTTAGCTGTGTAATTGATAATTCCCTTTCCGAATTTAGTATCACTAATTTCTTGGGCATTTGTAAAGCTGAAAGCAACTAGTGCAATCAACAATAAAGAGGTAAGTCTCATTTATTCCGTTTTAGTTTCTGTCGCTGCAAAGAACCGAAATGAATGTTAATCGAATGTTACCTAAAAATTAAATCTGTTGTATTGAAAAAATAAAAATAGGCTACCTTACGATAGCCTACCATCATATAAAATTCTAGTCGACAAAAACTAAAGTGAATTTAAATGACCCAAACAAAGTTAGAAGCGATAGGTTCTTTTTGTGTAAAGGGAATATTAAAAAATCATTAAGATTATAACGAATTTGTTTCTTAAATAACACTCTTTATGTTTTATATATAATACAATAACAGATACTTATGAGTTTAATGTTAAATTAATGTTACCTAAATGTTGTTTAAAAGTAAATTCCAATTATATTTGTAAGGTAAGTATAAATTTAAAGTACATTTTATGAAAAAGATATTGATATTATTTGCTATGTTATTCAGCGTAAACCTTGCCATAGCACAAGAAACGGTAAAAGATACTTATAAGGAGACGGGTAATTTAATAGAGGCAACTCTTTACCACGATAATGGAGTCATTGCACAGACTGGTTTTTACACGAAGAATAACAAATTACAGGGAGAGTGGTCAAGCTATGATACCGCAGGTGTTAAAACTGCTGAGGCCAATTATGATAATGGTAAGAAAGTGGGTACCTGGAAATTTTTTCAGGGAAATATAGTAAAAGAAGTCATCTATGCCGATGCAAGAATTGCTAAAGTAAATACCTATGAGGTACTAAACACGCGTGTCGTTTCAAATAAGTAAAAAATTAGAGCCTATTGTAAAAAATAAACCCTGCCATTTGGCAGGGTTTATTTTTATAAGCTAATTACTTTAGATAAAACTATTGTCTAGCCCATCCAGCACCCCAAGTTGCGAAGTCTGTTCCGGTACCATTTCCATCGCCCGTTATGAAATCACTTTCAGTAAATTCAAACCCAGTGTCATTTTTAAGCTTTGTGGTCACGTCGCTAAAAGTAACATCGGTTACAGATAGTGTACCGTCTAGAACACCTTGTCCAGTAGGAGCATCTCCCATGTCACCATCAAGATCAAATGCTTCATCAAATCCTTCGATCAATACATTTGTAAAAGTACCTTGAGTACCCGCACGTAAACGGAATGCTTCTGGTACAGTAGAAGCTCCAGAACCTCTTCCTATTACAGTAACATTTGTAACTGTTGGGTTAGAAAAGAAAAGCGGATTGGAATTGTTTCCTATATCTGTATTAAATCCATCTGCTTCAAAAGCTTTGTCATGCGCTACTCCATGAACAACGTAAGCATCTGTAATAGCCCCAGAATAGCCTTCGGTCCAGTCAATCGAATCATCTTCAGCACCATTTACAGCAACAAAACGTACGTTTACAGTCCCGCCAAAGAACTCAATACCATCATCCGCACCTACATATGCCTGAATATATTCTACAGTAGTTCCGTTTCCGACACCGTAGAAAGAGAATCCGTTGTTTTCACTTTGACCATCTACGGCACCACCACCAAATTCTACTCTTATGTATTTAATAACACCAGAGTTATCATCTACAGCGCTGCCGCCGTATGGTAATTGACCAATTTCTGAAGTTGAAGTAGCATCTCCACCGGCTACAGAGTTGATAGGTGCTTTGCCAAGAACAATTAACCCACCCCAGTCTCCAGCGCCTTGTGTAGCACTGTTTGATGTTAAAACAATTGGTTGAGAAGAAGTACCTTCTGCCATGATTTTAGCTCCTTGTGCGATTGCGATGTAAACGTTTGCTCCAGGAGCTGCTCTTACCGTTACACCTGGATCTATGGTAAGGGTTGTGCCACTGTTCATAATAAGTCCACTAGTTAGAATGTAAGTTCTACCCGTGGTTAATGTTAGATTTTCGTCTTGTTCTCCACCAATATTTATGGGAGTGTTTGTGTCATCTCCTCCACCGTTATCGTTATTTGTAACGCTGTTGTCAACGCTATTATCTACGTTGTTGATTACGATTTCTGCTGTATCGTCAGCCTCGCAAGAAACGAATAGCATTGCTACGATTGCTAAGCTTACTAAAAAATAATTTGTAGTCTTCATTGTTGTTTGTGTATTAATTAATTGTTGTTTATCTCGTTGTTTAAAATTTGTACTTTACTTGTAGTGAGAGGTTAATTCCTCTTTTATAATTAGAGAGAGTCACATCTCCAATCGAAGTGTTTTCACGTAGTCTTTCAATATTCGGATCCAAAATGTTCTTGGCACTTGCGTTTATCTCAAAAGCATCACCGATGTTGTTTTTCAATACAAAATCGAGCGTAGGGACCGACTTTTCAATAATATTTCCTAATTGTCCAGCTCCTAGCGCGTCAATTCTATCAGAGAAATAAGAAAACACCACGTTTGCAGTAGGTTTATAGTTGCCAAAGGTTGGGCTATAACTCACATCTGCATTTAATAATAATGGAGAGGCGCCTTGTAGTTCATCTTCATCTCTTTCGAAAGTAGTAGAGTAGGTGCCATTAATGCTTTTAAGATCTTGCTTCGTATTCATATAGGTGGCGTTAAAACCAATAGACAATTCTTCGTTATTGTCCTTATCGTACATGATGCCTTTTCTCAATTCAATTTCAGCACCCAGCACTTCTGCTTTATCACCGGTTCTAAAATAACGTTGCGTTCCGGTTGCATCATTCGCAATTACTAAGTTGATAGGGTCATTGATTTGTTTTGCAAAAGCTGCAATAGAGAATATTTCTCCTCTTCCAAAAAACCACTCGTATTTTAAGTCGAGATTAAAAATTTCTGAAAATGAAGGGTCGTTCAATAAATCTGGGTTACCTCCCACACGTTGTGTTACATCTTCATAAACATACGGGGCAACTTCTTTAAATTCTGGATTTGAAACGGTTTTACTGAAAGCCAGTCGAAGGTTTTGATCTTCGGTCAATGAGTATTTCACGTTTAAGCTTGGTAAGAAGAAGTTTTCATACGAATTTCTGAAGCCAGGATCTGAAGGCGAGATATTAATCACGTCGTATACAATTTCTTGCTCAAAAGATTCGATTCGCACACCCGGTACAAAAAGCCATTTTTCTCCCGCTTTAATTTCGGCGTTGATGTACCCCGCATATACATCGAGATTTCCTTTAAAAGTGTTTTCTGCTAATCCCGGATTATTGGTAGTCCCCACATTATTCTCAGGGCTTATCGGGTTAATAACCGAGGTGTTATACAAGACACCTAAATTAGCGACATCAAAAACGTCGTTAAAATTGTTTACGTCTGTCGCAGATGTGTTCTGGTCAATAAAATCATACCCATAACGAATGTTTTCAAAATAACGCTCCTTACTTCTTCCTTGATACCCAAAATTTAACTTAATGCTTTCTGAAGCGATATACCCTACGTTCAACCTGCTGTTAAGCTCTTCATCTTCTATATCCTGAAAATACCGTTGGTTGTCAAAAGGAATATTATTAAAGAAAGAAGGATTTGTTGCAGGATCGTTG
>Ga0207891_1001375_pt1 | contig 11244 bp, 5 predicted proteins | sample LinPmetageLP50_FD_184061 | JGI IMG/M metagenome (GOLD analysis project Ga0207891, IMG submission 184061) | Marine viral communities from the Pacific Ocean - LP-50 (SPAdes) | ecosystem: Environmental > Aquatic > Marine > Oceanic | place: Pacific Ocean | collected 2011-08-27 | reverse complement strand
TTCTTCTGTTCTTCGGCGACGGCCAGTTCCATTGCGGCCACGATACTTATTGCTTTTGCCGGGCCAATTCCTTTAAATTCACAGAGCTTTTTTACTGAAAGTTTTCCGAGATCACTAAGTTGATTTCCCGTAGAAGCCAGAATGCGTTTGCTTAATTGCACTGCAGATTCATTGCGGCTTCCTGAGCCAATTAATATTGCGATAAGTTCAGCGTCGCTTAGACTGAGTTTACCTTTATGAAGCAGTTTTTCCCTGGGCCGATCGTCTTCTGCCCAGGATTTAATTCCAAAACCAACCTGATTTTCCTGCCCCATAGTTTTATAAAGATAAAAAATGATTTCTTATCTACAGCGGGACAATTAAAAATGAGGTATTTACCTTAAAACAAAGCTTTCACCTCTTCAATATCTAAACTTCCAAAAGTCCCACTACTCATTAAAAGTAAAACCGAATTTTTTAAATCTTTAGATTTCAGTATTCTTTTAAATACTGAAGTTTCAGAAACCACTTCCAGATTTGGTTCATTGAAGGCATTTTTTATTTCCTCAGGAGAAACAGCTTGCATTTGTTTTTGCGAAATTGCCTCTGGAGAATAGAACACTACAGCTTCATCGGCTTCACTTAAAGTATCCTTATACTGCTGAATAAATTCTGAATTAAGGCTACTAAAAGTGTGTAATTCTAAACAGGCGATAAGTTTCTTATTGGGATATTGTTCTTTCACCGCCTCTGTGCTGGCTTTCACTTTAGATGGGCTGTGCGCAAAATCTTTAAAAATAATTCCGTTCTCATTTTCATAAATCTTTTCTAACCTACGGCTGGCACCTTCAAATTCCATCATCGCTTCGTAGAAATCGTCTTCATCAATTCCCATATGCTGGCAAATCCATTTTGCTCCTGCAAGGTTATTCATATTATGTCTTCCAAAGATTTCTAAAGGCATATCCCCTTCAGAAGTTTCCAAAATTGTTTCTCCATCTTCTACGTGATATTCAGGAGTAAAATAAGGATGCTTTCTTATTTGATTTTCGGTATTTTCAGCTAAATTTTTTAAAGTTTCATCTTCTTCGTTATAAACGAGGATTCCGCCTTTTACAATAGATTTTATAAAAATTTGAAACTGCTCTACATAGTTTTCAAACGTAGGAAAGACGTTAATGTGATCCCAGGCAATCCCACTAAGTAAGGCTATATTTGGTTGATAAAGATGAAATTTAGGACGAAGATCTATAGCTGAAGCCGGGTATTCGTCACCTTCAATGAGCATAAAGTCATTCTCATCGCTTAGGTTAATAGTAATTTCAATTCCGCGAACCGGGGCGCCAAGCATATAGTCAATTTCTTTCCCGTGATAATGCATCACGTGCAATATCATAGCCGTAATCGTAGTTTTTCCATGAGATCCACCAATTACCACGCGTGTTTTCTCTTTAGAAAGTTCAAAAAGGAATTCAGGATACGAATAAATTTTCAAGCCTAATTCTTCGGCTTTCTTCAACTCGGGATTATCTTTCCTGGCGTGCATACCCAATACCACTGCATCCAATTCCCGTGTTAATTTCTCAGGAAACCACCCAAATTCTTCCGGAAGCAAACCTTTGTTTTGTAAAGCAGATTTTGAGGGTTCGTAGATAGCATCATCGCTTCCGGTAATAATATTTCCTTTTGTGTGAAGTGCAAGGGCAAGACTATGCATAGCATTACCGCCAATTGCTATAAAATGAAGTTTCATTAGATTCTTTTTCGCGCCAGTAATTATGGCAATTTCAACTCTTTTAATTGGCTGCAAATATAGTTAAGACTTTAGGAAAAGCCTTTAGCCTACATCTCTAATATTTGTTGTTTGAGTTTTTCGGCTTGAGGAAAATTAAACTTTGATGCAAGTGCCTTATTTATATGAGTCAAAGCTTGATCCTGATTATTCTTTGAAGCCTGAATTTTAGCAATATGAAAATGGGCCCAGGCCGGCGATTTTAAATCTCTATAATTATAATTTTTTATATACTTTTCAAGAAAATTAACTGCCATTTCGGGTTTTAGATTTAACAAAGCCGCTCTTTCGCCTAATTCATAATTCAGGTAATTACGCGCTACCAGGCTTTTATCTTTATTGGCCGCTTCAAGGGCTTTATTTACTGCTATTTTCATTGCTTCCCGGTCTTCTTCTATTTTATGAATATAAGCCTGAGCCAGGTATGCATCTACTTTATTTATTGACTGAAGTTCTTTCACATACTGCTGCGCAAGTTCTTTGCTACCACCAATAATAGTTGGTAATTGCATATAAAGTTCCACCAGGGCCCTACGGACTTCTGCATGGTTTTTATCTAATTCGGCAGCTTTATTTAAATGCGTTTTAATATCGCCCAGCATTAAGGCCGCTTTAAACTTAGATGCTTCCATAGCTTTCATTCCCATGGCTCCGCCAAGTTTGAAGTTATAAGCCGAAGAGTTAGGTTGGTTTTCCACCAGTTTTTCATAGGAATCTATTGCTTCATCCCATTTTTTCTCAAAACTGGCAATATCACCAAGGTATTCTATAGCCTTTAAATTTTCATTGTGCTCTTCAAAAACCTTCTTTGCCTGGTTAATTTGGTTTTCATTAAGATATTTCTCCCCGGTTTCTATAGAAGACTGCGCTAAAACAGGCGTTAAAATTGAACAGAGAATTATACTTAATATTAAGAATTTGTTAGTCATCCTATTAATTTTTTCATAAATTTATCGCGAATTTCGACCTAAAGCATCAAGTAACGTTTAACAAAAAAATATAGAACCAAAATAAATGGTAAAATTTGTTAAAGTACTGCTTAGTTTAACTCACAATGTTAAAAATTATTTTAATATTTGTGCTGCTAAAATTATTTAAACCTAATACTAATAATTGAATTTTAACACCTAGCCTATGCAAAATTTTACTTTTGGGAGGAAGGGAACAAATTGGTTCCTTTTCGCCTTTGTATTGTTAATTGGAACCTTGCCTTCATTTGGGCAAGAAGACTGCCCCGAAGCAGGGGATTTCCCTGCTACTCAAGATTTCTGTTATTTACAAACAGTAGCCGATCTTGAAACTAATGGTTTTCCGGTTTATCAAACCCAAAATAACCAAAATGACACTCAACCCATTCCTGGTGATGAACTACTTGTAGATGGAATTACTTACTACGTAGGAGGAGAGTCTGGAGAATGTGACCGTGAAAATACGGGAATTACAGTAACGGTAGAATCTGCCCCACGCCCTTCTAACGATGTAACTGGTAATAGAGCAAATGGTTTTGAAATAACCACCTGTACTCCTGCTGATTTTAACGGTGATGATCTTGCAGAATTATTTAATCCTGATACAGGTTTCACAATTGAAGTTTATGATTCTGAATTTGGAACTACTCCTTTTACAGATGAACTTCAAGCGGGCGGCAGCTACTTTGTTGCTCAAGTTCCAACTGATGCATCTGAGTGCCCCTCTTTAAGAGTTGCAGTTGGATTCAATCCAAACCAAATTGAAGCTCCTGAAACGGAAACCGCACAAACTTTTTGTCAAGAAGCAACCGTTGCAGATTTAGAAGCGGAAGGAACTTATGATGATACGCAAGCCATAAGATGGTATAGATCTCAATTTGCGAATTCGCCTTTAGCGCCAGATACCCAGCTAATAGACGGACAGACATACTATGCAGGTCAGGTAGTAAACGAAAGAGGAAGCCCGCTTCCTCCTTGTGAGACTCCTGCTGAAGATAGAGCTGCGGTAACAGTTACTTTGAATGAGCCAACCGTGAATTCTCCAATTTCTATTGAATTATGTACAACTCAAATCCTTCCTAATCCTACTGCTGAAGACTTCAGAGACTTTTTTCTAAGTTTAGTAGGAAATCCGGAAGAAGGAACTTTTACTCGTGATTTTGAAGAATTAATTACTCAGTATGAAAATAATCCAATTGGAATTTTTGAAAATACTTTTATATCTACTGAAGAGTGTGAATCTACAGAAATAATAGTAGATGTTGTGGATACGGAAGACGCCAATGCAGGTGAATTTGAACCTTTGGCTCTTACATGTGCAACTGAAGAAAGTTTTGATCTTCAAACCCTTGAAAATACTGATGAAACTGCCAACACAGGCGGAACGTTTTCTGGAACTGGAGTAGAGAACAATCAATTTGATGTTTCTGTTGGTCCGGGAGTATACGAAATCACCTATAAAGTTAATGATGAATCTGGAGATTGCATCACACCAGACACCGAGAGCGAAACCACTTTTGAAATTATTATAAATGATAATCCTCAGGAAGTTGATGATATTTCAGCGGTAATCTGCAGTGTAGATCTAATAACTAATCCAGATGCAGGTGATGTGAGGACCTATCTAAGAAATTTAATTTCAAATAGAACAGACTTACCCTTGGATGGAACTTTCACAAACAATACTCCTGAGGATATTTTCGCACAATTTCAAGAAGACCGCTTCCAGACATTTGTTTCGTCATATACTGTTGATACGAGCTGTGGCGAGGTAACAGTTGGAATCACTATAGATATTTTTGAATCAGCAGATGCTGAAGCAGGGGAAATAGATAGTATTACTCTCGCTTGTGATGCTGAGGATATTATTGTTATTGATGAGTCTTTACTTGATGATACAGCAACTCGTAATGGTAGCTTTTCAGCAGCCGAAGGAGTATTAAATGATGAGGGGAACTTTGACCCTGCAATTGGACCAGGAACCTACACTATCACCTATTCGGTAGATGATAACGCAAACCCATGTATAACTCCTGATACTTCCGATGAAATAGAATTCACTATTGAGGTAGAGGAGTCGAACCAGGTAAGTACCGTTAGTGAAACATTTTGCGTGTCTGAAATACAAGAACTTTTAGAAAGTGAAGATGACTTAGAAACGATTTTAGAGGGTATTTTAGGACAACCTGTTGATACCGATGGGACTTTCGAACCAGGTTTAGATGAACTTGAAGCAGACCTTTTATCATTCTTTTTTAATGATTTAAGTTTTGATACATTTGAAGCAACATATACAACAGATTGTAGCGCCACCGATATTGAGTTAACGATTATTAAAGATGGGGATGCAGAAGCAGGCGAAATAGATGATATTGACATTGCATGTTTTGCAACTGACGTTGTAGCACTTGATAATAGCTTACTTGATAATACAGCCACTCCTAACGGAGTATTTACTGCAGAAGAAGATGTCCTAAATGAAGACGGGAATTTTGATCCATCTTTAGCAACTCCAGGAACACCTTATACTATCACCTATTCGGTTGATGAAAATTCTTCCGATTGCGTTAATCCAGACACATCTGATTTCACAACCTTCACTATAACTGTTAGTGAGGAATTAGCAGAACAACCTGCTGATATCTTTGCTACAATCTGTAGCGAAGATTTAATTGCAAATCCAGACGTTAGCGATGTGAGATCGTATCTAAGAAATTTAATTTCACTTAGAACGGAATTACCTACTGACGGTACTTTTACCAATAATACACCTGAAGATATTTTTGATCAATTTCAAGAAGATAGATTCCAAACTTTTAATTCTACTTATACTGTAGAAACTGGATGCGGAGAAGTCACCATAGCAATTACAATTGATGTAACTGAAACAGCAGAAGCTGAAGCAGGTGAAATTGACGATATCACATTAAACTGTTTTGATACTGGAATAGTTACTTTAGATGATTCTCTTTTAGATGGAAATGCCAATACAGGCGGAACATTTACGGCAGAGGAAGGAGTTCTTAATGAAGATGGTAATTTTGATCCAGCTATTGGTGCAGGAACATACACTATAACATATAGTGTAGACGATTCCGCTGATTGTGTAATAGAAGACACATCTGATTTCACAACTTTCGATATTATCGTAGGAGAGGATCTTGAAGAATTAAATCCGATTTCCGTAGTTTTATGTGAAGATGAAGTTCTTGATAATCCAACTGAGGCACAAATCAGATCCTTTTTTAGCAACCTTGTAACTAGTAACACAAGTCTTCCTGAAGGAGGTACATTCGACCCAAGACCGGACGAAATTCTGGACCAATTTGAAGATCAAAATGGTCTTGGTATATTCGAAACGGAATACACTGTAGACACGGGCGATTGCGGTATCGTATCAATAATTGTAACTGCAGAAGTTACTCCAATTCAACAAGCCGAAGCCGGGCAGTTTAATCCTTTGACTTTCTGTACTACAGATGAAGATCAAAACTTAAATGATTTCTTAAGTGATGAGGCTACTATAGGAGGAACTTTCTCTATAGATGGTGAGGAGCTTGAAAATGGTATTTTCACCACCTCTATGATGGATGCAGATACTTACGAGGTAACTTACAGCGTAAGCGATTCTATCGAATGTGTGGAAGGTGAAGATTCAACAACTTTTGAAATTCAAGTGCTAGAAGGTCCTAATGCTGGCCCCAATGTCAATCAAAGCTATTGTGTAAGCGAGGCAGCAGAAATGCTGGAAAGCCCTCAGGATGCAATAGATTGGTTCAACTCATTGATTGATGATGAGGGTATTGACCAGGATGGAGAATTCGGAGATGACTTGACTGTTATCGCTGCTCAAATCCTAGCCTATATCAACGAACCAACCGGGGATAGTCAAACTTTTGAAACCACTTATAATGTTTCAAACGAGGAATGTAAAGATTCTGCTAATATCTCTTTAACAATAAATAATGTTGAGCAGGCGAATGCAGGTAATTTTGATCCTCTGACTTTCTGCACAACAGATGAAGATCAAAACTTAAATGATTTCTTAAGCGATGATGCTACTACAGGAGGAACTTTTTCTATAGATGGAGAAATGCTTGAAAATGGTATTTTCACAACATCTTTGATGGATGCAGATACTTACCAAGTAACTTACAGCGTAGACGATTCTATAGAATGTGTAGAAGGTGAAGATTCAACAACTTTTGAAATTGAAGTTTTAGAAGGCGTTGAACTTGGCGAAAATGCAAGCGTAGAAGTTTGTTTTACAGATATCGTTGATGAACCAAGTGTTTCTGAAATCGAGGAATACTTTTTAAACTTATTAGATAACGCTCCCCAAAATGGTATGTTTGAGCCTAGTATAGAAGAAATAAGAGAGAGCTTTAACGAAAATCCATTTAACACTTTCACCACTACCTATTCAATTGGTGAAGGAGAATGTGCTGATTCTGTTGAACTTTCTGTAACTGTAGTAGAATCTATAGAAGCCGAAGTTGGCGAAATAGCACCTCAAACAGTTTGTTCAAGTGATGAAGATATAGACCTTTTCACTTACTTAACAGATGATACTACTACAGGTGGTACTTTCGAAGGTTATGAAGACGGAATCTTTAGCCCTTCTATGATGGGTGCTGGAAGTTACGATGTAACCTATACCGTTAACGAAGATGCTCCTTGTGTTGAAGGAGAAGCTAGCACTACCTTTACTATTACAGTAGAACAAGGTGCTAACGCAGGTGAAGATATGGCTGTAACAGTTTGTAGTAACGACGGTCAACAAGATCTTTTATCATTAATTTCTGCAGATGCAGATACGGATGGTGAATTCACTTTAGATGGTGAAGTTATAGCAGACGGAATTATGGACCCAGCTGCTTTTGAAGTTGGAACATATGAAGTTATCTACACGGTAATAGCTGAAGGTGATGAGTGTGGTGAAGACGATATGTCTACAATCACTATTACTCTTGGTGAAGCTCCAGAAGCTCCAACAACTGGTGAAGCGATTGCATTCTGTGCAATAGACGGTGAAACTGCAGCAAGACTTGAGGCAGATGGAACTAACTTAACCTGGTATTCTGACGCAGACCTAACTATGATGGTTAGCGAAGAAGACCTGTTGGTAGATGGAGATTACTATGTAACCCAATCATCAGATGAAGGATGCGAATCTGAAGCCGCAGTGCTTACTGTTAATATTGTAGATTCTCCTGCTCCTACTATTAGTTCTAATTACGAACTATGTGAGTTTGACAATCCAACAATTGCAGCCCTTACCGCAGAAATCAATGAAAGTGGAGAAGTAACCTGGTATGATTCAGCAGATAGTATGACTGCTTTAAGCAACAATGCTACTTTAACTGATGGAACTACTTACTATGCTACTCTTATTTCCGATAATGGTTGTGAAAGTTCAGAAAGATTAGCTGTTACAGTTACTCTGGACGAATGTCCCCTATTATTCCCGGAAGCGATAACGCCTAATGGGGATACTAGAAATGACAGATTCGTAATTGAAAACATTGAAAGCGAATATCCAAACTACAACATTACAATCTTTAACAGATGGGGTAATGCAGTGTACAAAGGTAACGCCTCTACTCCTACCTGGGATGGAACTTCTAACCAATCTGGTAGTCTGGGAGACGATGTACTACCTGTAGGTGTATATTTCTATGTGGTAGACTTTAACGACGGAAGCACAGAGCCTCGTCAGGGTAAAGTATACTTGAACAGATAATATAAAAGGATAAACATTAGAAAGAAATGAAAAAAACAATCACAAAATATTTAATATTCGCAGTCGTTATCCTTTTCTCAGTAAAGGGTATGGCTCAGCAAGACCCGCTGTTCACTCAGTATATGTATAATATGAGTGTAATAAACCCGGCCTACGCTACCGATGATCCTGGTATGCTTAACCTGGGGGGTATATACAGATCTCAATGGCAGAATGTTGACGGTGCTCCAAGCACCGCCAACTTCTTTGCCCATACTCCTGTAAGTGAAAGGGTAGAACTTGGTTTAACCGTAGTTCATGATGAAATTGGTGGTATTGTAAAAGAAAACAATATTACTGCCGATTTCGCTTATGTAATCCCAACTGGTGGAGAAAGCAAAATCTCTTTTGGTCTTAAAGGTGGTCTTACCACTTTTGATGCCAACCTTTCAGGTTTAAGAGTAAACGATCCTACAGATCCTGCTTTGGAAAATGTAAATGAAGTTTTCCCGGTATTTGGAGTTGGTGCTTTTTGGTTTGGAGATAACTACTATTTGGGTGCTTCGGCTCCTAACCTGTTTACTTCAAAATACATTGAGAACGAACAAGGACTTGCAGCTTTAGGAGAGGAAGCAATTCACTACTATTTAACCGGTGGATACGTTTTTCAACTAAACCAAGATCTTAAATTGAAGCCTGCTTTTATGGCAAGAGGTGTTCAAGGTGCACCGTTGGCAGTAGATGTTACTGCAAACGTTTTGTTATACGATAGGTTAGAAGCCGGTGTTGGTTACAGGTTTAATGAAACCATCACAGGACTTGTAAACTTCAAGATCACTCCTTCACTACGTGTAGGGTATGCTTACGATCACTTTACTTCAGAATTCGCTAATTACAATTTAGGTGGAACTCACGAGGTAATGTTGTTGTTTGATCTTGACCTGTTTGGCCTTACCAAAGGATATGACAAATCACCTAGATTCTTCTAAAAAACGAATAATATGAAAAATTTATATAGTACCCTTTTTATTCTTTTTATAGGCCTTGCCGCTTTTGGGCAAAACGCCGAAATAAAGAAAGCAGATAAATTGTTTGCTCAAAGAGCCTACATTGATGCTGCAGAAGCTTATGAAAAAGTTGTAGATAAAAATCAGGAGGTGCTACAAAACCTTGGAGATGCTTATTTCTACACAAACCAAATGGAAAGTGCTGCGGAAGTTTACCGCACACTTTTCCTTAGACATGAAGATATCACTGAACCTGAGTACAAATTCCGATTTGCACATTCTTTACGTGCTATTGGAGAACAGGAGGAAGCCGATAAGAATATGAGTGATTATACCGGTGAGGATATAAGCTACGAGGAATTTTCGCGTGAATTAGACACCATTGCTCCTCACGTTTATACTACGAACCAAATTATGAACAATAGTGCTTCAGCTGACTTTGGTATTGCGTTTTATGGAGACCGAATTACTTTTGCTTCCACAAGAAATCAGGAGCGTCCGGTTTATCCCTGGAACAAGAAACCAACCTTAGATCTATATTCTGCTGAAATGTCTGAAGACGGTGAACTAAGTGACATCGTTTTATTTTCTGATGAAATTAATACCGATGAGCACGAAAGTTCTGCTACTTTCAGTGAAGATGGTCAGGTAATGTACTTTGATCGTAACAGTGAGAAAAGAGTTAAGAATGAAGACGGAATTAGAGTTGGACACATTAAAATCTTCCGTGCAGAAATGGTAGATGGTGAATGGGACAATATTGAGGCTCTTCCTTTTACAAGTGACGCATACTCTACTGAGCATCCAAGCTTAAGCGCAGATGGCAGCAAACTTTATTTTGCCAGCGATATGCCAGGTACTGAAGGTTCTTTTGACATTTATGTTGTAGATGTAAATGAAGATGGTACTTACGGTGAACCAGAAAATCTTGGTACTGGGGTTAACACGCCACACCGTGAGCAATTTCCTTACATTAGTGAAGAGGGAGTACTTTACTTCGCTTCAGATGGTCACCAGGGATTTGGTAACTTAGATGTTTTTAGAGCTGAAGGAGATTTTTCTGAAGTTCAAAATCTTGGTAACACGGTAAACAGTGGTCACGACGATTTCGCATTCATTATAAATGAAGAAAATCAAAAAGGATATCTTGCTTCTAACAGAAGAGGATCAGATAACCTTTATGTATTCACCAGAGAAGATTATGTTCCTCCTGTAGTTGATTACGATGATAGAGAAACAAACCTTGAAACAGGAAGACAGCAATTAAGAGATGTTGGAAATATTTATTTCGATTTTGATAAAGCAACTATAAAAGCTGAGTCTAAACCAACTTTAGATAAGGTGGTAAGTATTATGAATAAATATCCTGAGCTTAAAATTGAAATTGGTTCTCACGCTGATGCAAGAGGATCTGATAAATATAACATGGGCTTATCTGAAAGACGTGCAGCCTCTACTTTAGAGTATCTTGTTGAAAAAGGCATAGACCGCAGCAGATTAACTTCTAAAGGTTATGGAGAAAGTATGCCGCTTAACGATTGTACTGAACCAACAGGATGTACAAACGAGCAGTATGCTAAAAACCGTCGTAGTGAATTCACTATTATGAATTAAATACTGACGAAAGTTTGTAGTTAACTACTAACTAACCAACCAGATGTGAAAAGCCCCGGAAAATTCCGGGGCTTTTTTATTGATCAAAATTCAGGAAATTGTTTTAACAAATAACGCTTAATCTTTCGGAGGATAACCTTCTAAAGCCTTATCCACGATCTT
>Ga0207891_1001371_pt1 | contig 11260 bp, 8 predicted proteins | sample LinPmetageLP50_FD_184061 | JGI IMG/M metagenome (GOLD analysis project Ga0207891, IMG submission 184061) | Marine viral communities from the Pacific Ocean - LP-50 (SPAdes) | ecosystem: Environmental > Aquatic > Marine > Oceanic | place: Pacific Ocean | collected 2011-08-27 | reverse complement strand
CACCATTCACACATCTTTATGTTGGGAGGAGAAAGCTATCGACTGAAGCAGAAAGTTACAGGCTAGACTATGAAAGGTGGGTCAATTTTATTGGCCAAAGGTGGGTCAAAATAAATGGCCATTGACACTCCTGAGGGCTGTAGTTGGTCCCATTTTCTAAGGGGCTTTTTGCAGGGTCTAGTTTATAAATTGCTGTCTTACTCAAGTCCTTCGGGTGCCGAAGCCAATAATCGAGAATGTCCGTTGGCCAAGCCCGGCTGACACCGCTTTGATCTTTAAACGGAAGCCTCGCTTCCCTGTAGCGCGACGCGAGCGCCTGCAGTTCTTCTATAGTGGACGCTGGCTCAAGCCGAATACGCACTCCAATGATACCTCCGGACCATTGAAGCGACGGTAGAAACGGTAGAGCCAGGTGGTATCCGCCTTCTTGGATGCTAAACCACAGGTCGAGGGTGGGCATACATGCGAGAAAATCTCGGAGGTGATCCTCCCAGTTCAATTCTTCTGACTCATTGGAGGAAGGTGATTTGTCGAGGTCCTCCCATGTCTTCGCCAGCTGACGCAGTTTTGGCCATTGATCTATGCTCAGATCAAAAGCGCCAAACTTGCTTGAGCCTGAGAGGAACTTCCTGATTGCGTTCAGAACTGAAGTTTTGCCGCTGTTATTTGCGCCCACGAATACAGTTGTTTTTGGATCGATAGGGGCTATCACACTTTGGAGACGCCTAAACCTATTTATCTCAACACAGACAAGCTGAACATGTGGGTGGGAAGTATCATCCTTTGGATTAGCGGTCATAGTAGGTCCACTCGAGGTCCATTTTCTGAATTTAGATTCTGACTTCTAACTTTCACTGATATTTGGAGTGCGATTGACTGCCTACAGGCACTCGCGAGCTATGGGGGCCAGTTCGTAGAGGTCGGGGAAATTTAGGGTTGGCTGCCATTTCGAATTCCTTTTCCTGATCTTCAGTCCTCAATGACTTAGCTTGCGCTGATCATGGCGTTTTTACTGAGAGCGTCAGGCCATGCGTTGGAATATTAGCTTGCTTTTTAGGAAGCACTATAGCCGATGATTCAAATTAATCTCAAACCTATATCACCCCTGTGAACCAGGGCACTGACAGTGCCTTCCCTCCCAATTCACAGAGGTAATTCCCAATGTCCGAACAATGCCCCAACTGCCTATCCCGGCGGATTGGCAAGAACAACTATGGCAAGAAGGCAGCTGGCGTGGTCGGTGCGTCTGCCGGTACCTACGGCGGTTATGCCGCTGCCACGGCAGGTGCCCAAGCGGGTGCAGCACTCGGAGTCGTGGCTGGCCCTGTCGGCGCGACCGTGGGCGGTATCGGCGGTGCCGTCATTGGTGCGCTGCTGGGTGGTGCCACTGGCGCTTCCGCTGGCGTGATTCTGGGCGATGTCCTGGATGACCGTGTGCTGGACAACCTGCGCTGCCTTGATTGCGGATATTCCTTCACTGCCGATCACGACTCCCGCGACGATATCCGCTGATCCCCCTCGAAAATTCCATAGGAGAACAATCATGGCTCATCTCATCGAGCAAATGGCCTACGTTGGCCAAACCCCCTGGCATGGTCTGGGGAATGAGCTGACTTCCAATCAACCCCTGGAGGTCTGGGCAAAACAAGCGGGCTTGGACTGGCAGATTCAGGAAAGTCCGGTCCGCTACGTTACCAATTCCAGTGGCCCCCTGGGCGAGATCCTGTCTTATCCGGATTCCAAGGTGCTATATCGCTCAGATACAAGGGCACCGCTGTCGGTGGTTGGTAATCGCTTTAAAGTTGTCCAGCCCGAGGAGATCCTGGAGTTCTATCGGGATCTGACCGAGGTTTCAGGTTTTGAGCTGGAGACAGCGGGTGTTCTGAAAGGTGGCCGCAAGATGTGGGCGCTGGCCCGCACCGGCCAATCCGGCATGCTTAAGGGCAACGATCAAACCAATGCCTATGTGCTATTGGCTACCGCCTGTGACGGCACTATGGCCACGACTGCTCAGTTCACAAGCATTCGGGTGGTTTGCAATAACACCCTCGCAGTGGCGCTAAAAGGCTCGACTGCTAATGCCGTCAAGGTTAAGCACAATACCGCCTTTGATGCTGAACTGGTGAAGAAACAGCTCGGTATCTCGGTCTCCGCGTGGGATGACTTCATGTACCGTCTGAAGACTCTGAGCGAACGGAAGGTGAAGACCACAGAGGCCAGGAACTACTTCCTCAAGGTGTTCACTGACGATTCCGGTGCTGGCGTCGGCAAAACCAACGAGCGCTCCATGGCGAAGGCTCTGAGTTTGTATGAAGGCGAGGGCATGGGTGCCAACCTGGCATCTTCAGAAGGCACGGCCTACGGACTGCTGAATGCGATAACGGAATTCATCGATCACCAGCGTCGGGCCAAAACCGTCGACCACCGGCTTGATTCCGCCTGGTTCGGAACCGGTGCCGCCGTCAAGAACCGTGCATTAGAGCAGGCCATGTCACTTGTGGCATGAGCCAATCCTACAAATCGCAAAACCGCCATAAAGCCCATCGGAGCCTGATGCTCCGGTGGGCTTTTTTATGTCTGGAGGAAAACACCATGGGCATGAGTGCAAACACGATTCAAAAACAGCGACCAGCATTGCGCCTGGTCTCCACCAAGGGCCTCAGCAGGGATGAATGGCTGAGGGTGCGTAAGCAGGGCATTGGCAGTAGCGATGCCGCAGCCGCTGTCGGCATGAACCCTTATCAGTCCCAACTGGAACTCTGGATGGTCAAAACCGGCAGGGATGCTGGCCTACCAAAACCGGACTCTGACGACCCCACCTCACCGGTCTACTGGGGCCATATTTTGGAGCCGATTGTGGCTGAGCAGTACAGCCGGCAAACGGGCCGGAAGGTACGTCGGGTGAATGCGGTACTGCAGCACCCTGATCCAGAAAAGCACTGGATGTTGGCCAACCTGGATTACTCCGTGGTGGCCGATGACGATGTCCAGATCCTCGAGTGCAAAACAGCCGGGGAATTCGGGTCACGACTCTGGAAAGAGGGCGTGCCGGACTACATTCAGTGCCAGGTGCAGCACCAGTTGGCTGTCACCGGCAAACAGGCGGCGGACGTGTGCGTTCTTCTGTGTGGCCAAGAGTTGAAGATCTACCGCGTTGAACGGAACGAAGAACTCATCGAGGCACTGTACGTGCTGGAACGCCAATTCTGGGATCTCGTGGAAACAGACACTCCGCCACCGGTCGATGGAACTGACTCTGCAGAACGTGCCCTCCGCCATCTGTACCCAGTAGACAGAGGCGAGACCCTGGACTTCAGCCAAAGCAAGGATCTGTCGGATGCGTTCGACGAGCTGCTGGCCATCCGTTCGGAAATGGAAAGCCTCAAATCCACTGAATCCCACCTGAGACAGCGCATCGAGAGCCAGATGGGCGAAGCCTCAAAGGCAACCTTCCCAAGCGGCAGCGTCAGCTGGAAGAGGAGCAAGGATTCCGTTGGGCTTAACGTGAAACAGCTGTTGAAGGATCAGCCAGAACTGCTGGAGCAATACCCACTGACGAAGCCAGGAAGCCGTCGATTCCTCATCCAAGCATAAACCCCCTTTGGCCACGCGGGCGTGACGAGTGCCCCGTGGTCCTTTTTCAGGAGAGTCATCATGATTAAAGGTTTAGCCATCACGCCTCCCGTGTTGGGGCGTATCAGCATTGGTCGGGTCGCTGAAAAGAACGGTATCCGGCTCCCGCAGAAAGATGATCAATTCACCATCACCTCTCAGATCCAGGAAAAGGACGGTTGGGTGCTTCACCCGATGGATCAGAAGCTGAGAAAGGAGGCCTCAAACGGGAAGCTGCGAACCATCCCGGTGCGCATGCTTTTCAACGACGCGGATCTTAATCTAAGGGCTGAGTACACCATGTTCGACCGCAAGAGCGGGCGACCCATGTGCGTTGGTAATGGCGACACCTGTAAGCGCCTGACGCAATCAGGAGTGCAGTCTTTGCCATGCCCTGGACCAACGTTGTGCGAGTTCGGTAAAGGAGGCTTGTGCAAGCCGTATGGCCGCCTGAACGTGAAGGTCGGTGACGACGATGATCTTGGCACTTTCATCTTCCGCACGACTGGCTATAACAGCATCCGGACACTTGCAGCCAGGCTGAGCTACTACCAGGCAGTCTCTGGTGGTCTGTTGGCGTACATGCCGTTGGAATTGAAGCTGAGAGGAAAAAGCACGATGCAGAGTCATCGGACGCCGATCTACTATGTGGATCTGGTAGTCAAGGAGGGTTTGTCACTGCAGGAGGCGGTGGTTGAAGCAAGGGAGAAGGACAAACAGGTCAGGGATGAAGGCGTTGATCAGGCTGCATTGGATGCGGCGGCTGCGAAGGGATTCAGTAATGCACTATTTGAGTATGACGAAGATGAAATGGAGCAAGTAGTGGAGGAGTTTTTTCCGGCGACCAATCCGGAACCCAGTCAACTGCGCTCTTCCTCTGTCTCGAAATTAAGAGAGAATTTGGATTCAGCCAGCCAGGCTTCAATTTGAACGTAGGGCGGGTGACCATCGCTTGGTTGCTCGCCCACGGTTCAATCGCCACTCCTAAATTTTTTTGCATTGGTAGAAAAAGTCCCGCTAGGCTAGCCTTTTGATGACGTTTTGTCTGCTCTCAACGAGACGAGGTATGAGATGAGAACTTGTATGATTCAGGGGGATATGACCTCAGATAAATCTAGCGAGGCGTATCCAGTAGAAACCTTTTGTGACGACTGTTACGAAGCAATGGCTCCCGGAACAGAAGATTCGCCAGTGGTTCAAGATCAAGGTTATGACCCATCGTGGGGCCAGGTTTGTGCCGATTGCGGAAAAACCGAAGAAGAGGAGCTAGAAGAGCAGAACCTTTAGTAGGCTGCTTCGCAAAGTGAATGCATCTAGCTGATTGGTGCGGGCTTCTAGAAACTAGAAGCCCGTCATATGTCACTTGCCTTTTGGAGAATCGAACTGCTGGTAGTAGTTACTTCCCCGAGATCTTAATAGTAAATGTCATTTAACCGCCGATAACCGAGTAAGCTCATCGTTGATAAGGCGTCATCCATAAAATCGCGTTGACTGTCGATTTCCAAAAAATGCAGACATTTGGAGATTATCTGCCCCCAATACCTCGAGTCGGGCGCCTTTGCCCCGTCGGCCTCAGTTATTTCCTTAGCTCGGCGATGAAGCTGGCCCACACCTACTTTGCCCTCAATCAGATAGGTGAAGATAACTCGAAACCTGATTTCCAGGTCCTCGGAGCCTCTGAACAGTGTTTTCCGATCGTTTTCGATATGTTTCCAGAGAGCCTCGCTATTCAGTCTCTTCGAGGTGGCTTCATCAAACAGGCTGGGGTTCTCATATCTTTGCACAAGCAACCAGAGAATAGGGGCGGCCAGGATTGGCGGGAACTTAGGATTGGCGGCATGTATGGCTCCAGCCTCGAGCATTAACCGTTCAATGTCTCGAAGTGAGAGCCGGTAGGTTCGGGCAAGATTGACAATGAAGTCATTAGGGAAGCTGCTTTCGCTTCTGGACGAGCGGCCCAGTCCGTCGAAGCCCTCTTTGATGCCTAGTTTGTTGAGAAGGTTTGCGCAGAAACTTTCTAAATCTGGTTCAGGAAGGCGCAGTTGAAGATGGAAGAACTTTCGAAGGTATCGATGCCCGTCGTAGCCCTGACCATAATGTCCTTTGATCGCTTCGCCGAGTTGCTCTCCATCGATGCCAATCACAAAAACGACACCAGGAACATTAAAGAAATGCTTGATTGATTCCAAAAGTTCAACGGCGTAGCTGGGTCGGCATCGGTCCAGTTCGTCCACGATAATAACCAACGGGAATTCGTTGCCAACCTCTTGAAGGTCTTCCGCGTATTTTTGAAGGCAGTCTCGAAAACCTTCTGCAGACTTTTTGGCGCTCTCGTGGGCCTGTAGTTTCTTCTCGACCAGCTCCTTCGACAGCTCGCCGACACCTTCTAGATCAATCAGACCGCTAGTAGCTATTTTCACTGCGAAGGGAGTGACAGTTCGCACGAGCTCCAAACCTTTATTTCGCACTTTATCGAAGCTGGGGCTTTTTGCTTGGTGAGCTTGTAACTGGCTGCCCAGTTCCTGAATCAGCGCGACTAACGCATCGTGGGTGTAGTCCACCTCCCAGGCACTGAATTTGACTACTTTCGCCTTATCTTTCTTCAGAGACGCTGCCCACATGTCGAGGAACGTTGTTTTCCCGGTCCCCCACGGCGAGGTCAATGAAATGACCGCCGGGCCCTCCACCCCTTTAACGAGATGGGTCAATTTCTGCCCTGTATCGCTGAGGGGAAAAGCACTGGCAGACCAAGGAGATTCCTGATCAATTTTTAGTTCCGGTGGTTCAAATCTCATGAGGTGGGCTGGGTCCAAGTTGAGGGATGAGCTTTAGGCTAGATGGTGCCCTTAAGTGGGTTATCGTTCAATAAGGCTACTGGCAGGATCTCTGGCGCCCTCGGTAGATGAGATAAACACCTGATGTTTATATCCCTTTCTGCTACTTTTACCAGCTGACAACACCAGAGAGCGTGGTCGAAGCCTGAGCCCATCAGCTCGGCCACTTGCCAGCCCTGTCGCAACGACGGGGAGGACGGAACCAAGTATTCGCAGCGAGTATTCCATGAGCACCAATATCGAGCAGATCAAATCCCTGTTGCTTTCCTTGTTACCCAAGGATGGCTCAACCGTCGGCAACATGAGCCTCAAAGACCAGATTCGCGACGACCATCAACTCGCCATCAGCGACGAGGATTTTGACGCGGCTCGAAACCAGCTCCTCGATGAGGGGGCTATTGGGAAAGGGCGTGGACGCGGTGGTGCAACCTTCCTAAACCAGCCTGTCGCAGGCGAGCAGGCGATACCTGATGGTTTTGAGTTGCAAGCTCAGCAAGCGCCTTCACAGGAAGATCTCGTCTATTCCAGTCAGAAGCCAGCCTCTCCGAAATCGCCTCGCCAGCCGGCAAAGAAAAAGGGAGAGCACAGTCAGGTTTTGTCGTACCGATATGACGAGAAGCGGAAGAACAACCCGCATGTGGGCATGGTGGATACCCATTCTGACGGTGAGGAGCAAAAAGCGACCTGGCAGTATGACCCGCACCTCTCTCCGGAGCTGCAATTCGATTCAAGCAGGTCGCAAGTCGAAGATCTGATTGAAGACGCGCTACACGCCCGAGAGGTCGAAGCAAAACAGGCGAAAGATGATCTGTTGACGTGGCTGGACCATGCGCTGGCGGCTGATAACGAAGCTGCTATTCGTGAGGTAGTAGCGAATCTTCGCAAAAGGGTGGCTGATAAGGAATTCCTGGAACGGGAGCGAGAGGATCTTTCTGAGCTTAAGCGTATGCAGGCTCCCTATCTGAATTGGACTGGTAAAGCGGAGCGCACCAGTTTCGAAGTGGATACCGTCTCGCTTCATGTTCATGAGCGAATTGATCCGGCCACAATTTTGGCCGCAGTTCAGAAGCGAATTAAAGATGCAAAGGGAAAGTCTTCTCCCGCTTTGCAGCCTGACCTGTTTCATGCACCGTTTGAGAACCTGCCGCTCCGGGATGCCATCGACTTCTATAAGCATGAGCGGGACTGGGCTAACCGCATGATTGCTGGGGATTCGTTGTTGGTCATGAACTCTCTGCTGCAAAAGGAAGGTATGGCGGGGCAGGTTCAAATGGTTTACGTCGATCCTCCATATGGGATCAAATACGGCTCAAATTTTCAGCCATTTGTTCATAAAAAAGATGTAAAAGATCGTAAGGACGAAGATCTTACTCAAGAGCCAGAAATGATTAAGGCCTTCAGAGATACTTGGGAGTTGGGGGTTCATTCTTATCTCAACTATCTTCGCGACAGGCTATTACCGGCTAGAGATCTTCTGGCAGAGTCGGGAAGCATATTTGTGCAGATATCCGATGAGAACTTACACCATGTTCGGGAGCTAATGGATGAGATTTTTGGGGAATCCAACTTTGTTGCGCAAATAGCGTACGTTACAACAAGTTCCCAAGGGAGTGGCTTGATACCAGTTGTTAACGATTATGTTGTGTGGTACGCGAAAAATATAAACCACACTAAATATCGGCCATTATACGAAGTAAAAGAGTTTGGTATTACGGGTAGCTCGGGTTACTCATATGTAGAACTGGATAATGGCAGAATTTCGCGAGTCGCTCAGTGCTCTGAAAGTGAGTTGAAGCAAGGAAAGGCTTTTGCGGCAAGTGATCTAACATCTTCTCATTATAGCTTATCCGAACCTATCGATTTTCAAGGAATTACTTTCTCTTCTAATGCAAGGTATTGGTCTACATCGACTTTGGGAATGTATCGACTATCTAAGGCTGGAAGAATCATAGAGTCGGGTAGCAATATAAGGTACAAACGATATTTCGATGACTTTTGTGCATTTCCTAGAACGAATGTTTGGACTGACACTGGTGTGGCTGGTTTTACTAGCTCTAGGAAAATGTATGTTGTTCAAACTAACGAAAAGGTGATCGAAAGATGCGCTTTAATGACAACAGATCCAGGAGATCTGGTGTTTGATCCTACCTGCGGGTCTGGTACTACAGCGTATGTTGCGGAAAAATTGGGAAGGCGTTGGTTAACCTGCGATACGTCGCGTGTTTCGATCACGTTGGCAAAGCAAAGGCTAATGACTTCTAGTTTCGATTATTACGAGTTGAAGTACCCGGAAGAAGGCTTACGAGGCGGCTTTATTTATAAGTCTGTCCCTAGGATCACCTTAAAGTCGATTGCGAATAATCCGGAAGTGGATGATATTTATGAAGAATATCATGCAAAGATTCTTGCTGCTTTAGATGGTCTCAACTCTAAACTTCATGATTCCGATCAAAGCCTGCCTTGGTTTGAGGTAAAAACAGGAGGAAGAAAGGGAGTAAAGCTCGATTTTTCAAAGGGTAACGGTACCCAAGATGCCCTCCCCACGGGAGAAAAAGTCGCAAATAACTGTTTGCTAGAGTGGGAGGTTCCACTTGAACTTCCGACGGAATGGATACCCGAGGAATTCCGGGAATTTGATGAGCAAAGTCAGCCTGGGCAAAGCCGCGAGCTTTCAGGGATTGAGCATTGGTTCCAAGAGTTTCATTCAACTCGTATGGCGATGAAGCGTCGTATCGATGAAAGCATTGCAAATCATGCGGGTAGAGAGCTCCTTTACGACCAACCAGAAGTTAGTCGCAACAAACTACGCATCACGGGGCCGTTCACAGTGGAAGCTGTGCCGTTTGCGACAGTCCTGGGCCTTGATGAAGCTGAGCAGCCGGCGAAAGCCGATGCGGCAGTAGCGCGCTCGGGGGCCACTTCACGGCAGTCCCAATGGCAGGAAGAGCTGTTGAAGACCGGTATCCGGGGTAAAGGTGGACAACAACTCCAATTGTTGGACTTGGAGGTGCTACCAGGTGCTCACTATATTCACGCTGTCGGCTCTCTTGCAGAAAATGGTGATCGGGTGGCAGTGAGCTTTGGACCAGAACATACCGCACTAGAGCAACGTCAAGTAGAGATCGCAATGCGTGAAGCGGGCGATCTCTTTCCTCTCCCGAAGATGCTTGTTTTTTGTGCTTTCAACTTTGATCCTGAAGCGGCCAAGGATATCGATAATATAAAAGGTATTCAGGCGCTCAAAGTGCACATGAATACAGACTTGCTTACGGAAGATCTCAAAAAAGGTCGGGCGAGTAATCAGTCCTTCTGGCTCATGGGTCAGCCAGACATTGAGGTGCATGAAGTCAAGGGCGGTAAACTGCAGGTCGAGGTTCATGGCTTCGACTATTTCGACACCAAAACCGGTGAGCTGAAATCTGGCGGCAAGAAGAATATCGCCATGTGGCAGCTTGATACGGATTACGACAACCGATCACTCTATGCCCGTCAGGTTTTCTTCCCCATGGCTGGCAAGAAGGATGGTTGGTACAAGCTCAAGAAAGATATTCGTTCCGAACTCAATGAAGAACTGTTGGACAAGTTCCACGGAACGAAATCTATACCTTTTGAACCAGGTGACAATCGCTGTATTGCCGTCAAGATTGTCGACGATCGGGGTATCGAGTCACTGAAAGTCATCAGGCTGGATTGAGGAGGGGATCATGGCAGATAAACCGAATTCCCTGGTGATCAATTCACCTTATGACAAGCCCAACCAATACTGGTCTCAGGACGATAATGGTCGGGTTGCTGGGGTAGTTGAGGGTCGCAGGCCTGCCGCCTATGAGCTTTATGACCCCCGCAACAACACCAGACGGGTAGAGGAACTGGAAACGGTCAACCGGATCCGCCAGCGAGTCGATGAGTGGCGTGATGCCGGTTGGCCTGGCGTAACTAGCGTATCCCGGGAGTTGCTCAACCACTGGTATTCCCGAGGTGAGAGGGATCCCGACTCAAAACGTTGGAATGGCGGCCCGAGACCATACCCGTTTTATTATTGTCAGCTCGAAGCGATCGAGTCCTTGATCTGGTGGTTGGAGGCTCCGGAGGAATACCGTCAAGGCATCTTCCTCCAAGGTGATGGCGGGCCGTGGGAGCGTATCTGCAACAAGATGGCCACCGGGTCTGGTAAGACTTCTTTGATGGCTCTGATCATTACCTGGCAAACCCTCAATGCCGTCACCTATCCGAAAGACAAGCGTTACTCCAAAGCCATTTTCGTAGTGGCCCCTGGTCTGACGGTCAAAAGTCGACTTCAGGTCCTTAACCCAGGCAATGAAAGCAACGTCTACGACGAGTTTGTTTTGTGCCCTAACGAAGCCATGCGCCAAAAGCTGAACCAGGTATCGTTGGTGATCGAGAACTGGCATAGCCTGATGCCCCTGAAGGAACAAACTCGTTCTGTAGTGAAAAAGGGTAAGGAAAGTGATGAAGCTTTCACCCGCCGGGTATTGGGCAAGCTGGCTTCCTTCAAAGACATTCTAGTCATCAATGATGAAGCCCATCATGCGTACCGCCAGAAAGCTGAAGTGAAGGTCAGCAAGAAAGAAGCGGAGGAAATGGGGATCGATCTGGAGGAAGCCACTCGATGGATTGAGGGGCTGGACCGTATTCATAAAACCCGCCGTATTCGTCGCTGCTTCGACGTGACGGCGACGCCGTTTTCTCCCACCGGCAAAAAGAATACTGAGAAAGGGCTCTTCGAGTGGATTATCTCGGATTTCGGGTTGAACGATGCGATTGAGGCGGGGTTGGTCAAAACGCCTCGAATC
>Ga0207891_1001366_pt1 | contig 11328 bp, 8 predicted proteins | sample LinPmetageLP50_FD_184061 | JGI IMG/M metagenome (GOLD analysis project Ga0207891, IMG submission 184061) | Marine viral communities from the Pacific Ocean - LP-50 (SPAdes) | ecosystem: Environmental > Aquatic > Marine > Oceanic | place: Pacific Ocean | collected 2011-08-27 | reverse complement strand
CTAAGATGTAAGTTTTACCATTAAAGTTACGTTCTTCTTTTCCTTGTGCAACTGGAGTTCCATAACCCGTTGCGGTGAAAAAGGCAGGAATACCGGCACCACCGGCACGCATTTTTTCGGCTAATGTGCCTTGGGGGGTCAATTCAACATCCAGTTCACCAGACATCATTTGCCGCTCAAACTCTGCATTTTCGCCAACATAAGACGCAATGATCTTTTTGATTTGTCTTTTTGCAAGCAGCAACCCTAAACCAAAGTCATCAACGCCACAGTTATTTGATACGACCGTTAGCTCTTTTGTGCCTTTATTACTAATTTCCTTGATTAAATTTTCTGGTATACCACATAATCCAAAGCCACCAGCTAACAGTGTCATACCGTTTTCAAGCCCTTCAAGCGCTTGAGTGTAGGAAGTTACTACTTTATTAAATCCTGCCATTGTTAATTCCAAATAATGAATCAGAGGATTAGTTTGACAATAAAGAAAGAGATAGTTAATTTTATAATTCTATTTTATTAATTAGTTTTACTTATAAATGAATATAAAACAGTTGAAAGCATTTACGGAGGTTGCAACTAACTTAAGCTTTGTAGAAGCGGCTACAAAGTTACACTTATCACAGCCGGCACTTAGTTTAAGCATCAGAAATTTAGAAGAAAGCTTAGGTGGAAAGTTATTATCGCGAACTACACGTTCTTTAGTGCTTACACAGGAGGGCAAGGCATTATTACCTGTTGCTAAAAATATATTAAACCAAATTGATGCCGCAGAAAGAGAGATGAAAAAGCGGTTTTCACTTGAACTTGGCCACACCTCCATTGCTGCTATGCCGTCTTTTGCAGCTTCAGTTTTACCTAAAATAATTAAGCGATTTCATTCTAAGTATCCACACATAAAGCTTTCTGTGGAAGATGTACTCTCTGATACAGTAATTGACATGGTAAGCGACGACTTAGTCGAGCTAGGTATCTCATTTGAACCTAAGCATAATAGCGACTTAGTGTTTCACCCTTTGTATAAGGATCAATTTATTGTGGTGTTACCCCCTTCTCATCCACTGACTCAATCTCATACTATTAGCTGGGACGAATTGCTAAAGTTTGAATTAATCACTCTGCAAAGTCCTTCTTCCGTTAGAGAGTTAATTGAAGAAACCTTATCGCAACATAACATGACGCTTAACCCAGCATTTGATGCGCATCAATTAGCAACCGTTATAAGAATGGTGAGGGATAGCTTAGGTGTGGCGATTGTGCCCGCACTTTGTAAAGCGCAAGCACTGGAAGCAGGCGTCGTATGCAGAGACATAAACTCTCCCAGCATAGCACGACGCGTCGGTGTTATTTCAAAACCTATAACCTCATTGTCAATTGCGGCTAAATCAATGCTTGAAACCATTAAACTCTATTCATCAGAACTTACCAGGCAAATAGAGCTTAAATAAATTTTACAGTTGTAGTTGCCCCGTCTCGTCACACTTTAAATCGCTTGCACCTTTAGCTTTGAGTGCTGCAACTAAAGATGCTAAAGCACAACATACCGCAATTAATACCAAGACGGTACTCAAAGAGCCCAGTGGTTTTTGTAGTAATGTAACAACAATGGGCGCTAAAAATTGGCCTAAAAAGAACATTCCTGTCCACATACCTGTACCTTTACCTCGCACATTTTCAGGGAGTAATTTCAATACCCATGTAAGAGTAGTTGGTAACAAAGAACCAAACCCTAAACAGCCAATAAATATGGCAATCGATGAAACAACAAGAGACGAAGAACCCGCGGTGACTAAATACCCAAATGCGCTTAAACCAAAGCCTACGCACAATAGAAGCGGCCCTGAACTACGCTTAATCTTACCGTAACCAAAAGCACCAAGAGCAACACCTATATTTGCTAATGCTCCAATCCCACCAATCATAGCGGGTGTTACAGCCTGGCTAATTGCTAATACTTCACCAAGCTTTACAATCATTGAATAAAAAATGATACCGACAAACAAAGTTATAAATAATAAAGGCACTACTTTTTTTACTGGAAAATGCCCTGCTTGCTCGGAAATACTTGCTTTTACTTTAGGTTCAAACAAATTTAATGCCACAAGTAGAGCAACTGGCAAAGCAAGTAAATATAAAACAAATGGTCCTCTTGAGCCTAATAACTCACCTAACATGCCGCCTAGCGCAATTAAAAAAATGGCACTTAAGCTTACCGAAGCAACCTGTATTGAAATCCATTTTTGCCTTTCTTTTCCTTGAAAGTAGTCAGCAATTAATGCCGTAGCAATAGTCATAATAATTGCTTCAGTTATTCCTAAAAATACTCTTGAAGTAATGATAAGTGATAAGTTTTTTAAAAAATAAGGCAAGATACCTATTACGCTATATATGATAAGCGCAATAATTAATAGTGGTTTTCGTCCCATTTTATCCGATATAGCGCCCGCCAAAGGTGAAAAAAGTGCTACGCAAAGTGCTGGAATCGTCATTGCAATAGGCACCAATACCTCATACCCATCCACAAGTTTAAACTCTTCTAATAGCATAGGGAGCACGGGAACGAGAGAGATCACCGCCATTACGGGCATAATCGCCGCTAAAATTAAAATAATACCATGTTTGGTTGAAGCAACCGGATTAGAAAGACTATTCATTGAAGCTACCTTTAGTGTGCGTTGTAGGTGTGTTTGTAAAACCTATTAAATCAGTGAAGCTTCACTATGTGTCTAAATTAAAAATTTGTGGAATTAAATATTTGGATAGGAGGTATCAAGTAAATAAATAGTTAACATATTTAATTTTATTTTTACACAAATCCCTCCCTAAGGCGCATTTTTGCAGATGTATCTATAAAATTGATAATTTCAATTATAAAAATCAATTAACTTGATACATGTTTTTACTTTATTGTTAATTTTGCGTTGCACACACATCGCAATCTTAGTGCTTGCTTTTTACAAGCCATTAGGAAACGTTTTTGCACACACACAATTATAAGGATGGAACAATGAACAAATCGTATTTACGTTCATGTATTCTGACTGCATGTTTAACACCTTTAGCTATTTCGGCTCAAACTGCTGAAAATATACAAGAGTCTAAAACAGATGGTATTGAGTTAATAACGGTTACTGCTCTTAGAAAAACAGAAAGTTTACAAGATGTAGCTGTACCAATTGATGCTGCAACAGGAAAAGAGCTGTCACGCATAGGGGTTACCGACGCAACAGGCTTAAACAAAATATCACCAGCACTAAACGTGGTTTCTGGCGGTGGTTCAAATACCGTATTTTTTGTTCGCGGTGTGGGTAACTTTGCTGTAAACGCATACACAGATGCAGCACTGGCGTTTAACGTAGATGGTGTATTTTTAGGAAGACCAACAGCCACAACGGCATCATTTTTAGATGTAGAACGTATAGAAGTTTTAAAAGGCCCTCAGGGCACGCTTTATGGCCGAAATGCAACAGCTGGCGCGATCAATGTTATTTCAGCAAAACCGGAACTTGGTGAAACATTTGGCAATATCTCTATTGGCGCTGGTAACTATGGAACAATAACAGCTTCTGGTGCTGTAAATTTACCAATAAGCGATGACTGGGCAGCTCGCTTTGCAATTGGCAAAACTAAAAATGACGGTTATAACGATGATGGCACGGCGGCAACAGATGATACCGCGTTCCGCGCCCGTTTATTTGGTGAGTTTTCTGAAGATGTTAACCTTACTATCACTACAGACTACTCAACAACAAAAGGTAATGGTAATTCACCTTCATTTGAAGGCAGTTACGGATTTCCACTTCAAGGAAGTAATAATCACCCAAAAAACATTCCAGGTTATAACTTTAACCCTGCTCCAGATAACGTATCGGCTCCTCATACAGGCCCAGCAACACCTGCTGCAGTTGAATACTACACAGGCCTACAAACCTTACCAGCATTTACTTCTATCACTCCCCTTTATGAACCATATATAGACAACGAGTTTATGGGGGTGTCGGCAGAACTGAATGTTGCAACATCAATGGGCGATCTAACAATAATTCCTGCTTATAGAGAGAATACGGTTGACGTATTATTTAATAATCCCGCTTTCCAAGCAGCCATTAACCAAGAAAATCACCAACAATCTAGCTTAGAAGCTCGTTTCACTTCAACTGTAGGAGCGCTTGATTTAATCATGGGTGGTTTTTACTTTGATGAAGCAGTTGATGGTCTAGCTTCATTTAACCAATACAGCTTACAATCAACGCAAGATATTGAAAACTCAAGCACTAAGTCAACCGCGTTTTTTGTCCATGGTAAATATCACCTATCTGATGAGCTTAGGCTCGTTGGCGCTGTGCGCTGGACTAAAGATAAAAAAGAATTTAAGGGACAAGCGGATGTATTTCTAAATTTATGCATTAGAGATTTGCCAGCCTACCCAGGCGGGCCAGAAATCCCAAATTGTGACGGTGCGCCTGTTATTCCGGTTGGTGCAACTGTTGCAGAAACAATTGCATCTATTGATCCAGCAGATTTGCCAGAAGGGGCTCCTATAGCAAACCGCGGCCCTGTTCCATATGGTCAGATCCCATTATTCCCTGGCGCACCCGACAACCTGCGTGCAAACCTACTGTTTATTAACCAAACCCAGATTGATCGCGTTCAAGAAAATAACGAAATTACTTACAGAGCAGCGATAGAATATGACATTGCACAAAGTAATTTACTTTATGCTAGCTATGAAACAGGCTATCGTTCAGGTGGATTTAGTCCTACCAACGGCCGAGAAGAGTTTTTACCTGAATACATAAATGCATGGACATTTGGTTCTAAAAATAGATTTTTAGATAATTATTTACAAATCAATGCTGAGGCATTTATTTGGGATTATGAAGATCAACAAGCTAGTCATTTTGGTATTGATGGTAACGGTAATTCTGCGTTCTTTACTGAAAACATAGGTCAATCAAGCATTAAAGGAATTGAGGTTGATATTCTTTATCAACTGACTGAAGCAACACGGATCAAAGGAAATGTTCAATATCTAAAAAATGAGATTGAAGAGTTTAGTTACCTTCAAAAAACACCAGACGAAGCTGTAAATGTTGTGACAGGTTGTGACACAGAAGTAAAAAGCGTGACTGATGGGGAGCCCACATATAATGTTGACTGTTCAGGTAAGGAAGGCAGAAACTCGCCATCACTTTCTTTAACTGCAAGTATTAACCATTACTTAGAGTTTGAAAATGGTTATTCGGCATCAGTGTCTCTTGATGCTCGTTACCGCGACGAACGTTGGGTTGGCTTTGACTTCTTGCCCTCGCAGCGTGCTGAGGATGTGGTTACCTTAGACACTTCTGTGCAATTATTTTCAGCAAATGATAAGTGGTCAATACTCGCATATGTGAGAAACGTAACTGATGAAGAAATAAAAGCAACATCTCAGTTATTTGCTAATGGTGGCAACACAATGGTCTCAACCTACGAAAAACCAAGAACTTACGGTATAACATTCAAATATGACTTCTATTAAGAGAGCACACACAATGCAAAAAAGTAGTATTTTATTTAATATATTTTTATCTGTCGGCTGCCTACTATTTACATTAAATAGCAGTGCAAGCGAAACTAAAAATGAGTGGATAACATTGGGTACTATGGCGGGTCCGATTCCAAATGCTAAGCACTCTCAACCATCTAACGCGTTAGTTGTTAATGGCAATACGTATGTGGTTGATGCTGGTGACGGTACTGCAGGGCAATTAGCAAAAGTTGGGTTAGACATAAAGAATGTCGATGCAGTCTTTTTAAGTCACTTACATTTTGACCATACAGGGGGGTTACCTGCAATTTTGAGTTTAAGGTGGCAAACAAGTGCACGTAATGAGCTTGTTGTATATGGCCCTCCGGGAACTCAGCAAACCGTTGATGGTATTTTTGAATACATGACTTATGGCACGCTTGGACACTACGGTGTACCAGGCCAAGTTCCTGCGCCCGCTAATACCAATATCAAAGTTGTTGAGGTTGAAGATGGGACTCAATTAAAACTTCCTGACTTCACTGTGGATGTTATAAGAAACTCACACTACAGCTGGCCAAAAGGAAGTGAAGAGTGGAAAAAGTTTCAAGCACTTTCATTTAAATTTAGTCTACAAGATTATACTGTTGTTTATACAGGTGATACGGGCCCAAGTAGTGCAGTTGAGAAGCTATCTAGCGGTGTTGATTTATTAGTAAGTGAGATGATGGATATTGATCACACAGTCAACATGATAAAAGAAACAAACCCTCAGATGCCTAAGGGTAAGTTTATTGGCATTCATAAACATCTTTCGAAACACCACCTTTCACCAAAACAAGTTGGTGAGTTAGCTAAAGCAGCCAATGTAGGCAGTTTAGTTATTACTCATATGGCACCGGGGTTAGATACTCAAGCCGAAATAGACTTTTATACAAAACAAGTTGCAAGTGAATACAAAGGCCCTATTTCAGTAGCACAAGATTTAAACCGTTACGAACTAAAACGCTGACCTGAGTAATGTATCTGATTACAGCAATGAAAAGCCGCCAATTAAGGCGGTTTTTTATATGCCTTGAGCGGCATTCATTATTTTTTCTCTTAACCATCGGTGTATAGGATCATTATCAAGCGTAGGATGCCACATCATAGATTCCACTAGTAGTGGCGTATCATAAGGAAGTGAAACTACCTTTAAATCATGTTTTTGTGCATGTATGTTAGCAAATTTTTTGGGTAAAATAGCAACGCGCTGAGTTCCTTTCAGTGTGTAAATCATCGTAGAAAAATCATTAGTTATTATATCAACTTTGCGACTCCCTCCCATCGTTTCTGTTAACCATGTCTCAATGCTTAAATGGCTTGTCCGTGCAAAACCAACTGATACATGCCCCATGCTACCTACCTGTTCAGCTGTAATCACGTCTCCATCAACTAACTCATTTTTTACATCAACAACACATGCAAGCTCATCTGACATGAGTATAGCGCTTGGGTAGTTATCAAGCATTACTCCCTCGGGTGCAATAAATAAATCAGCCCCCCCTTTTATAATTATATTAGCCTCATGGGAAAACGGTGATAAGAACTCAAATGTCATCCCTGGGGCTTGTTCCGCAAGCTCAGTTAAAATACTGGAAAACAGGACTTGAATAACATAATCTGATGCAACAATTTTAAAATGACGTTCGCTTTTTAAGGGATCGTTAAAACGCTTTCCGATGATCACCCCCCTAATTGTTGTTAAAACTTCTGTAATAGGCACCTGTAGCTCTAAAGCAAAGGGCGTTGGTTGCATTGTTTTACCTACTTGAACAAGTAAATCATCTTCAAAAAAGATTCTTGCTCTGCCTAATATACTACTGGTTGCTGATTGAGATAGATGAAGGCGTTTTGCACTTTTTGTTATATTTTTTTCCTCTAACAAAACATCTAATGCCACTAATAAATTCAAATCTAAATGTTCAAATCTCATAATTTACTCACTGCTGATTGTTTAGATTTAACAACTTTAATGTATTAAATTTTTGGATACAACCTATCTAAACATTCAATTTCATCAATTGCAATTTAAGGATTAACATGAATTAAATAATAGTTTAACAAACACCGCGACCAAACAATGAAACTAGCAACAATTAAAAACACAAATAAAGATGGTCAACTCGTCTTAGTATCTGAAGACTTGAAAGACTACGTAGAAGTAGGCGACCTGGCCACTACACTTCAAGATGCGTTAGATTTATGGCCTGCTATAGAAGAAAAGCTTTTTATACGTTATGAGGCCCTTAACGCTCTAGAACTAACTGACATTAATAAAGTAAGTGACGCCGAGTTTATGGCTCCTTTACCGCGTAGCTGGCAATGGCTCGATGGTTCTTTATTTTTGAATCATGGAACGCTTATGCAACAAGCGTTTCACCTTGAACCTATTGAAGGTGCCGATTCTTACCCGCTAGTTTACCAAGGTGCTGGTGATAGTTTTTTGTCGGGCAGTACACCAATCATTGCTCCTAGCGAGCAAGTCGGTATTGATTTTGAAGGTGAATTTGGCGTCATAGTTGGTGACATTCCTATGGGGAGCAGCGCAGATTATGCGCTTGGTCAAATACGTTTAATCGTTATGCTTAACGACATTAGTTATCGCGCACTTGGCCCTCGAGAAATGAAAACCGGTTTTGGCTTTGTGCAAGCAAAAGGCCCTACCTCATTTGCTCCTTTTGCTATTACACCTGACGAACTCGGCCGACACTGGCATAACGGGCGAATAAACCTCCCTTTAGACGTTTATCGCAACGATAAATGGTTTGGGTCACCGGAGGGTTCACAAATGCATTTTGGCTTTCATGAGCTCATCGCTCATGTCGCAAAAACTCGCCCTATCAAAGCAGGCACAGTATTCGGCTCGGGAACCGTTTCTAATGCTGATGCTACCAAAGGCCAAGCCTGTATCTCAGAGCTTCGTGCTAAAGAAATGATCGCGACAGGTAAACCGCAAACAGAATTTCTGAAATCTGGCGAGATTGTTCACATGCAGGTACTTGATCAGCGCGGTAAAACTGTATTTGGCGAAATAAAACAACACGTTACAGTGGAGAATACAGATGTTTAATCCATCACAATATAAACTTATCGATTTGTCAGTTACGCTTGAAAATAATCCATACACAGATCCCCCACCACTTCTGCCTAAAATTGAATACACCGATCACCAACAAGGCTGGCCTGAGATGGCCTCAATGTTTCCGGGCTTAAAAAAAGAGCAATTACCGGGCGATGAATCATGGGCTGCGGAACGTTTAGAAATCACCACGCACAGTGGAACACATATGGACGCACCTTGGCATTACGCCTCAACGACCGATGGCGGAAAACCAGCGTTTGGTATTGACGAATTACCTCTTGAGTGGTGCTTTCAACGCGGTATTAAGTTGGATTTCAGGCATCTTCCAGATGGTTATGTGGTTACTGCTGACGATGTTGAAAAAGAACTTGCTCGCATTAATCACACTCTCTGTCCATTGGACATTGTGCTAGTGAATACGCGTGCGGGCTCTGTATTTGGAAAGCCAGGATACTTAGATGCAGGTGTCGGCATGGGTCGCGAAGCAACCTTGTACCTTTTAGAGCGCGGCGTAAAAGTAGTTGGAACCGATGCCTGGAGCTGGGATGCACCATTTAAATATACAAAGCAACGCTTTGAAGAAACTGGCGACCCGTCAATTATATGGGAAGGCCACAAAGCAGGAAGAGACATAGGCTATGGTCAAATGGAAAAACTAGCAAACTTAGAAGCCTTGCCTAGTACAGGTTTTTTAGTGTCTTGCTTCCCCTACAAAATAAAACATGCATCAGCTGGTTTTGTCCGAGCGGTTGCATTTTTAGAAAAATAATTAATGCAAACAGAACACACTTAACGAAGAGAGAAAATATTATGTTTAAGTATTTCCCAACAAATTACGTATGGAATTTATCAATTAACCTAGCCATAGAAATGGGTGCTCGCATTGGTGAAATAGAAGAAATGTGTGGCCCTTTACAAGAAGCCGCAAAGTCACCAGATAAAGAAGGAGTTCAAGCATTTAGAGACACGTGGGCTAAAATGGCCGATAAACTCTGCGGGCTTGCCGAAGAAGACATTGAACGTGGCAGACTACTTTCAGCAGGGTATAAATATAATCGTGCTGCAACCTACCTTATAACGTGTGAACGTCTGCAAGCACATGGTGCACCGGGTAGAACTGAGCTCTACAAACGTTCACTCGAACTTTTCCATAGGTCTATCGAATTAAGTCAAGAAAATTGCCAGCGCGTTGAAATCCCGTATGAAGGTAAGCACCTTTCAGCCCTTTATGTAAAAGCTAAAGGCGTCGAAGGTCCTGCCCCAATTCTTATTCAGATAAACGGCCTTGATTCATCAAAGGAAATGAAATATCGCGTTGGGCTACCTGAATGGTTAGCACAACGTGGGGTTTCATCACTAATTTTAGATCAACCAGGTACTGGTGAAGCATTAAAACTTCAAGGGTTACATGCGCGTTTTGATACTGAGCATTGGGCAAGTGTGGTGGTTGATTGGCTTGAACAACATGACGACGTTGATAGCAAACTGATTGGTATGGAAGGTGTTTCTTTAGGTGGTTATTACTGTCCTCGCGCGGTTGCAAATGAACCTAGATTAGCATTGGGTTGTGTGTGGGGTGCAAACCACGATTGGCGAGATGTTCAAAAGCGTCGATTAGAAAAAGAAGGTGACTTCCCAGTACCTCATTATTGGACTCATGTGCAATGGGTTTGGGGCGCCAAAGATATTGACGATTTTATGGAAATTGCTGAAAACGTGCATCTCGACGGCCAAATTGAAAAAATTAAAGTACCATTTTTAGTCACTCACGGCGCTAAAGACTCTCAAATACCACTTAAATGGGCACACAGAACATTTGATCAGCTAGTGAACAGCCCAAAACGTGAGCTAAAAATATTTACAGAGCGCGAAGGCGGTGTTCAGCACTCAAGCTTTGATAATAGTTCAAATGCGGGCCAATACATTGCTGATTGGGTAGCAGAGACATTTAATGAATTAAAAGCACAATAGGAGTCACACCATGAATATTATTGGTCCAGATACACTTGTTTTTGCTGTTGAAGACACTGAAAGCTGTATACAGTTTGCACTTGATTACGGTTTAACGCAGCAAAGCGATACTCGCTTCGTAGCACTTGACGGGACAGGCATTGAAATAAAAAAAGCAGATGACAGCTCATTACCGAGTCCTCTTGCCACTGGTTCAATGCTACGTAAAACGATTTACGGCGTAAAAGATCAGCAGACTATTGATGCATTAAAAACTGAGCTTGAGAAAGACCGAACAGTCATAACTCTAGACGATGGCAGTATCGAGTCTGTTGACGATTTAGGTTTTGTTATTGGTTTTCAAGTAACTATACGACAATCACTCGAGAACCTACCTGCAGAAAAGGTCAACGCGCCTGGGTCTGAAAATAACCGTGCGGTAAATAATATTGGTATTAATACAGACTTTAAGGCGCAACCTCGTAGCCTTTCTCATGTTGTGTACTTTGTACCGGATGCCGTTAAAGCCGAAGCTTTTTACGCACAGCGTTTAGGCTTTATTACTACGGATCGTTTTACCCATGTAGGTCCTTTTATGCGCCCTGCCGGTACCAATGATCACCACACATTATTTTTTATAAATACCCCACCACACATGCAAGGTATTGAGCATTTCACTTTTCATATGAGCGGACCAACAGAAGTTTCTCAGGCAGGTACTGCCTTAGTTAATAAAGGCTATCAAAGC
>Ga0207891_1001365_pt1 | contig 11345 bp, 7 predicted proteins | sample LinPmetageLP50_FD_184061 | JGI IMG/M metagenome (GOLD analysis project Ga0207891, IMG submission 184061) | Marine viral communities from the Pacific Ocean - LP-50 (SPAdes) | ecosystem: Environmental > Aquatic > Marine > Oceanic | place: Pacific Ocean | collected 2011-08-27 | reverse complement strand
TGCTATGTTTATAGAATCAATAATAGAAAAGGGATCAAATTACATAATTATCATTTATAACAATTTTAATTGTTTTTACTGAATTTCTTCTTACTTTAAGTTCAAAACGCTTCATAATATTTATCTAATTAGGTAATTTTGAGACGATAACTTAAGGACGAAAAGGACATGAAATTAAAAAAACAGGGGCTCTATTCACCCGAATTTGAGCACGATAATTGTGGCGCAGGCTTTATATGTAATCTAAAAGGCAAACGAACTAATGATATAATTCATAAAGCCCTGGATATTCTTATTCGCCTGGAACACAGAGGTGCGGTAAGTGCCGATGGTAAAACAGGTGATGGCGCCGGTATTTTAATAGAAATTCCTCACGATTTTTTCAAGAAAACATGTGAATTCAAACTCCCTGATTTTAAAGAATATGCGGTAGGAATGGTTTTTCTTCCGCAATCTGAGAACCAACGAAAAATTTGCAGAGAGATTTTTGAAGAAGAGATTATTGGCCAGGGGCTTAATCTTATAGGTTGGCGTGAAGTGCCCGTAAACAGAGCCTGCCTGGGAAGCATTGCTTCACTTTCTGAACCAAGTGTACAACAGGTTTTTATAGGAAAAGGAGATGATGTTTCAGAAGAAAGTTTTAATGCAAAACTTTTTGCTGCGAGAAAAATCGCTGAACATCGTATTGAAAAATCAGAACTTTCTGAATCTGAATATTTTTACCTGGCAAGTTTATCAACCAATACCATAATCTACAAAGGTTTGTTGATGCCCCAGGATATTAACGTGTACTATCGCGATCTAAACGAACCAGATGTAGTTACCAAACTAGCTTTAGTACATCAACGATTCTCCACAAACACCTTCCCAACCTGGGATTTGGCACAACCTTTCCGATATATGTGTCATAATGGAGAAATAAATACACTACGCGGAAATTTAAGCCGAATGAAAGCCAGGGAAGAGCTTTTTGAAAGCGAAAAATTTGGCGAAGATCTAAAAGAAGTTATTCCTATTGTTCCTGAAGGTAAATCAGATTCAGCTTCTATGGATATGGTGCTGGAATTATTATTACAAACAGGAAGATCTCTTCCAGAAGCAATAATGATGATGGTCCCTGAAGCCTGGGAGAAAAATCCGTCTATGCTTGATGAGAAAAAAGCATTTTACGAATACAACGCTTGCATTATGGAGCCCTGGGATGGCCCGGCTTCTATTCCGTTTACCGATGGAAAATATATAGGTGCGTTATTAGACAGAAACGGATTACGCCCTTCAAGGTACACGCTTACTAAAGATGGCTACGTAATCATGTCTTCAGAAACCGGTGTTTTAGAGGTTAAACCCGAAAATGTTGAATTACACGGTAGGCTAGAACCCGGAAGAATGTTCCTTGTAGATATGCAGGAAGGCCGAATTATAGGCGACGAAGAAGTAAAACAAAAAATTATTTCTGAAAGACCTTATAGAAAATGGTTAGACGAAAATTTACTAAATCTTTCTGAAGTTCCTTATACCGGCAACAAAACCCCGGTAGAGAAAATAGATATTAATACCCGGCAAAAATTATTTGGTTATACCCAGGAAGACATCAAAACCATAATTAGCCCAATGGCGCTCCAGGGAAAAGAAGCAATTGGTTCTATGGGTGCCGATATTCCGTTGGCAGTTCTTTCAGATAAATCACAGCTTCTATTTAATTATTTTAAGCAATTATTCGCCCAGGTTACCAACCCTCCTTTAGATGGAATAAGGGAAGAAATTGTTACCGATATTAGTTTAGCTATTGGGGAAGACCGAAATTTATTTGATATCATTCCTGAGCAATCCAAGAAACTTAGAATTCAAAATCCTGTTATTTCCAACGAGGATTTAGATAAAATAAAATACATAGAACATCCAGATTTTAAAACCGCTTCAATTTCTATTTTATATGAGGCCAATAAAGGCCTTAACGGACTGGAAACACGACTGGATGAAATTATTTACGAAATAAACGATGCCGTAGATAAAGGCTGCAATGTAATTATACTTACTGATAGGAATGCCGATCCAAAACTGGCTCCTATTCCTTCACTTTTGGCTTGTTCTTTTGTGCATCACGGCGTAAAAAAACATAACCGAAGATCTTCCTTCGGAATTGTAATAGAATCGGCTGAGCCACGGGAACCGCATCATTTCGCATTGTTATTTGGATATGGTGCCAGCGCCATTAATCCGTATATGGTGAATGAAATTATTTACAGCCTGGTTGAAGAAAAAGAAATTGAAGTTGATGATCCTGAAGTTGCCGTAGAGAATTTTAATGTTGCCATTGGAAAAGGAATTGTGAAGATTATGAATAAGATTGGCATTTCTACCCTTCACTCCTACCGCGGTGCCCAAATTTTTGAGATTCTTGGCTTAAACCAAAAATTTGTAGATAAGTATTTCACTAATACCCCAACTCGAATCGAAGGAATTGGATTATATGAAGTAGAAAAAGAAATTCAAAAACGATTTGAAAACGCATTTGCTCCAAAGAAAACAGATACCGATCTGGATCTGGAAATTGGAGGTGATTATCGCTGGAGAAGAACCGGCGAAAGGCATATGTTTAATCCCGCAAGTGTGGCTAAACTACAACAAGCGGTAAAGCAAAACAGTACTAAAGCTTACGAAGAATATTCAAAATTAATAAACGACCAAAGCGAACGTTTAATGACGCTTCGCGGAATGTTTAAATTCCGTGACCTTAATCCGGTTCCAATTGAGGAGGTAGAACCCTGGACAGAGATCGTAAAACGATTTAAAACCGGGGCCATGTCTTTTGGTTCTATTAGTAAAGAAGCGCACGAGAATCTTGCTGTTGCGATGAATCGTATGCAGGGAAAAAGCAACTCGGGTGAAGGTGGTGAAGATCCGCAGCGTTTTCATAAAGATCTTGATGGAAACTGGAGAAATTCAGCTATAAAGCAGGTTGCTTCAGGTAGATTTGGAGTTTCTATTAATTATTTGAGCAACGCTAAAGAAATTCAAATTAAAATGGCCCAGGGTGCAAAACCCGGGGAAGGCGGGCAATTACCGGGTCCAAAAGTAAACCCCGATATTGCAAAAACAAGAAATTCCACTCCTTATGTAGGATTAATTTCACCGCCGCCACACCACGATATTTATTCTATAGAGGATTTGGCGCAATTAATTTTTGACCTTAAAAATGCGAACCGCGAAGCCAGGATTAACGTGAAATTGGTTTCTAAAGTTGGGGTGGGAACTATTGCTGCCGGTGTAGCAAAAGCTAAGGCTGATGTTGTTTTAATTTCAGGATTTGATGGTGGTACGGGAGCTTCTCCGCTCACCTCGCTAAGACACGCAGGTTTGCCATGGGAACTTGGAATTGCAGAAGCCCAGCAAACCTTGCTTATTAATAATCTTAGAAACAGGATTGTCGTAGAATGTGACGGCCAGTTAAAAACCGGTCGTGATGTTGCTATTGCCGCATTGCTCGGTGCCGAGGAATTTGGTTTTTCAACCGCTCCCCTGGTAGCATCAGGTTGTATTATGATGCGTGCTTGCCATTTAAACACCTGCCCGGTGGGAATCGCTACGCAAGATCCTGAATTACGTAAGAAATTTAAAGGTACTCCTGAAGATGTTATCAACTTTATGTATTTCATCGCGCAGGAATTAAGACAAATTATGGCCGATCTTGGTTTTAGAACTATAAATGAAATGGTAGGTCAAAGCCAGAAACTGGATATGAACCGTGCAATAGAACATTATAAAGCACAGGGATTAGATCTTTCTAATATTCTGTATAAGCCGAAAATAGATGAAGATATGCCGCTTTATAATACAGAAACCCAGGATCACAACCTGGAAAATGTATTGGATTTTGAGATATTAAATCAGGCGCATCCGGCTATTTACAGAAAGGAAAAAATGAGTCTTGATTTCCCAATTAGCAACATAAACCGAACCACCGGAGCTATTTTAAGTAATGAAATTTCCAAAATTCACGGTGCAAAAGGATTACCCGATGGTACGCTTACATTGAATTTTACCGGTTCGGGAGGCCAAAGTTTTGGCGCTTTTGCTACCAAAGGTTTAACGATGAATATCAACGGAAATTCTAACGATTATTTAGGAAAAGGACTTTCGGGAGCAACTTTAAGTGTGAGAAAACCTAAAGAAGCATCTTTTAAATCTAATGAAAACGTCATTATTGGGAATGTTGCCCTTTACGGCGCTACAGATGGCGAAGCCTATATTAATGGAATGGGTGGCGAACGTTTCTGTGTAAGAAACTCAGGTGCCAAAGCGGTGATAGAAGGAATTGGAGATCATGGTTGTGAATATATGACTGGAGGTATTGCAGTTATTTTAGGAAAAATAGGAAGAAATTTCGCTGCTGGAATGAGCGGGGGAATCGCTTATATCTATAATGCCGATAATACTTTAGACAATCATAATTTCAATATGGAAATGATTGGATTAGAAGATCCTTCAGAAGAAAATAAAAAAGAATTAAAAGAACTTATTGAAAATCACTACCGCTACACCGAGAGCGATGTAGCAAAAGAAATCCTGGAAAACTGGGAAGAAAATGCCGGTAAGTTTATAAAAGTAATGCCTGCAGAATATAAAAAGGCTTTACAAAAAATGGAAGAAGAGAAAATGTTAAAAGAACAAGTAGAACTCAAAACAGCATAATTATGGGTAAGATAAGAGGTTTTATGGAATACGACCGCAAGGTGGAAGAGACAGAAGCTGTTGAAAATCGAGTTAAAGATTATAAAGAATTTACAAAAGAAATGTCTCCCGAAGAATTGGGAGACCAGGGAGCAAGGTGTATGGATTGCGGAATTCCGTTTTGCCATAGCGGTTGCCCGCTTGGAAACTTAATTCCAGATTTTAATCACGCAGTTTATAAAAACGATTGGAAAAAGGCACTTAGCATTTTACACGGCACCAATAATTTTCCTGAATTTACCGGGAGATTATGCCCGGCCCCTTGCGAATCGGCTTGCGTTTTGGGAATCACAGATCCGCCGGTGGCGATTGAACTTATTGAGAAATATATTGTTGAGCGAGGATTTAAAGAAGGCTGGGTAACGCCACAACCTCCAAAATCCAGAACAGGAAAAACAGCCGCAGTTGTTGGCTCCGGTCCTGCAGGTCTTGCAGCAGCACAACAACTTAACAGGGCCGGTCACGAGGTTACTGTTTTTGAACGCGACAAGAAAATTGGCGGACTTTTACGTTATGGAATTCCAGATTTTAAAATGGAAAAACACGTGATAGATCGCCGGGTAAATATTATGAAAGAAGAAGGAATCAAATTTGAAACCGGAGTTCATGTAGGTGAAAATTATGAAGCTGAAAAACTTAAAGAATTTGATGCCGTAGTACTATGTGGTGGCGCCACTAAACGCCGAAATCTTCCAATTGATGGAGCCGAAGGCGACGGTGTAATGCAGGCAATGGATTTCCTAAAAAATAATAATGAAGTTGTAGACGGTTTAAAAGAACAAACCGAAAAATTTTCTGCCGAAGGTAAAAATGTGATTGTTATTGGAGGTGGTGACACGGGTTCAGATTGTGTGGGCACATCTAACCGTCACGGCGCAAAATCGGTAATTAATTTTGAAATTATGCCGATGCCGGCAGAGCATAGAGACAGGGAAAATCCCTGGCCTTACTGGCCGTTTACGCTAAAAACTACTTCTTCTCACGAAGAAGGTGTTGAGCGAAACTGGAGCATTAATACCAAAGAATTTATTCGTGATAAAGAAGGAAATTTAAAAGCTTTAAAAACGGTAAATATAGAATGGGTAAAAGGGGAAAACGGAAGACCTCAACTAAAAGAAGTAGAAGGATCTGAAAAAGAATGGCCTTGTGAACTGGTGCTTTTAGCCTTAGGATTTACAGGTCCGGAAAAAACTTTAAGCGAACAATTAGGATTGGAACTTGATAGCAGAACAAATATTAAGGGAGACGAAGCTTATCAAACCAACATTCCTAATATTTTTACCGCCGGTGATATGCGACGCGGCCAATCTCTAATTGTATGGGCAATTTCTGAAGGTAGGGAAGCTGCTTACCACGTAGATAAATATTTAATGGGAAAATCTCTGTTACCAAGAAAAGGAGAAGGTGATCTTCCCGCTGCTTAATTTGAATTTTGAATAAATTGTAGGTTAAAAGCGTCCGGGTTTCGGGCGCTTTTATTTTTTTTAAACGAGGCAAACGAAATTAAGAAATCCTGTTCCTGAAATAAATTCAGGATGAATTAAATAAATGCAACCTCACAGGTTTAAAAATCTGTGAGGTTTTTTAATTAAAGTGTTTTTGCAACTTTATTCACCGCTTCAATTGTAGTGTCTAAATCTTCATAAGAAAGAGCATCACTTATAAACCAGGTTTCAAAAGCACTTGGCGCAATGTAAATTCCGTTTTCTAACATTCCGTGGAAAAATTTGTTGAAAATTCCATTTCCAGCAGATTTAGCGGCAGATTCAAAATCTACTACCGGTTCTTCCCCAAAATGAATAGAAATCATAGAACCTACACGGTTTATGGTATGTGCAACATTATTTTCTGAAAGTACTTTTTCTACTCCTTTGTGAAGATATTCGGTTTTCTTGTCTATATTTTCAAAAATACTTCGGTTATTATCCAGTTCGGTTAGCATCGCAAGTCCCGCAGCCATGGCCAAAGGATTTCCGCTTAAAGTTCCCGCCTGGTAAACCGGCCCAACGGGAGCCAGATAATCCATAATTTCATTTCGCGCAGCAAAAGCACCAACCGGCAAACCTCCACCAATAACTTTTCCAAAACAGGCAATATCAGCATTTACTCCCATTCGTTCCTGAACGCCGCCGGGAGCAAGTCTAAAACCGCTCATCACCTCATCAAAAACCAATAAAATACCGTGATCATCGCAAAGTTCACGTAAACCTTCAAGAAAACCTTCGTTTGGAGGAATACACCCCATATTTCCGGGAACGGGCTCAATAATTATGCAGGCAATTTCATCTTTATTGGCTTCAATTAAAGATTTTACATTTTCGAGGTCATTATATCTTGCAAGCAGGGTGTCTTTTGCTGTTCCCTGAGTAACTCCCGGACTGTTTGGCGTACCGAAAGTGATCGCACCACTACCGGCCTGGATTAGGAAAGAATCGCTATGCCCATGATAACAACCGGCAAATTTAATGATCTTTTCTTTTCCGGTATAGCCACGTGCAAGTCTAACGGCACTCATTGTGGCCTCAGTACCCGAATTTACCATTCTAATTTTATCGATATTGGGAACCAGTTTTACCGCCAGTTCTGCGATTTTAGTTTCAATTTCAGTAGGTGTTCCAAAAGAAGTTCCTTTTTTGGCAATATCAATTACCGCATCTATTACCGGTTTGTGAGCGTGACCTAACATCAGTGGCCCCCACGAATTTATATAGTCTATTAATTTATTTCCGTCTTCATCATATAAATAAGCTCCTTCGGCTCTTTTAATAAAAATGGGATCTCCACCCACTGCTTTAAATGCTCTTACCGGTGAGTTCACTCCGCCGGGAATTACTTTTTGTGCCGAAGCGAACAATTCGCTACTTCTTTTATAGATCATAAATTTTTATTCTACAGAGATAATCACCAACATTTGCCCTACGGAAATATTGGTATCTCTTAAATTATTAAATCGCTGTAATTCTTCTACTGTGGTATTATGTTGCTTTGCAATCCTGTATAAAGTATCGCCCTTTTTAACCTTGTAAGTAACCGACTCTGGAGACTCGGGCGTATAGGTATAACTTGGAGATGGCCTTTTAAGTACATCTGCGTCAAATTGATAAAGCCTGTAACGTTCAATTAGACTAATTAATTTATCTGGGTAACGTCTATCGGTAGCATAACCAGCTTTTCTCAAACCTCTAGCCCAACCTTTATAATCGTCTTCATCTAATTCAAAAAGTTCTGCATAACGTTTTCTTTCTGTGAGAAAAAGTGAATGATCTCTGTAAGAATAACGAGCATCTTTATATTTTCTAAAACATTCGCCACGGGCATCATCGTCGTGATAAGCTCTAGCACCTTTCCAGTCGTGGCATTTAATTCCAAAATGATTATTTGCGCGCATGGTGAGATCTCCTTTACCACCACCAGATTCTAAAATTCCCTGGGCCAGGGTAATACTCGCAGGAATGTTGTAAAGCCGCATCTCTTCCATAGCTACCGCAGCAAAATCCCGAATATAATCTTCTACCGTATAAAGACGTGGATTTACAGGGGGCAACATAGGTTCTCCATCTAAAGGTTTAACCCCTTCTATTGCGGTATTTGGCGATTCAGTGAAAGCATTTTCCCTGTTAGAATCTTTCTTAGTGGTGACAACTTTTTTCTTGCTTCCGCAGGAAACCGCAAATGCGGCGAGAAAAATTAAAACAAAAAACCGGTTAATTCTCATATTAAAAAGTGATTAGAGGCAATTTTTTCTTTTTTAAAATCATATTCATTCCCTGGATTCCCTGTAAACCGCCGGTGTGAATGGCTAAAATCTTACTTCCAGAAGGGAAATACCCGCCTTTTATAAGGTCAAAAATACCAAAAACTAGCTTTCCCGTATATACCGGATCTAATTGAATTTTGTATTTTTTTTTGAAATTATTAATAAAATTTATCAATTCCGAATCTACCTTAGCGTAAGCCCCAAAATGATAGTCGGTTTTTAATTCCCAATTATTTTTAATACTGTATTTTTCAATTTCTTCGGAAAGAAAATCACCCTTCAAAGCCGGGAAGCCTAAAACTTTCTGATTTATATCTGAAGCGTTTATCAAGCCTGCAAGAGTCCCCCCGGTACCTACTGAAGCTGCTATAAAATGAAATTTCCCGTCTTTCTCGTTTAAAATTTCCTGGCAACCTTTTACGGCCAAATCATTTGTTCCCCCTTCAGGCACAAGATAAAATTCCCCAAATTCATTTTTTAACTTCTCCTGAAATTCTATGGTGTCTTTTGCTCTATAATCACCCCTGGAAACAAATTTAAATTGCATTCCGCAAGATTCAGCAAACTTAAGTGTGGGATTTTGAGCTAAAGTATTTTCCAGCTCCTCGCCCAACTCTTCGCCTCTTATAATTCCGATACTTTTTAGATCAAACAATTTACCGGCTGCAGCGGTTGCTGCGATATGGTTTGAAAAAGCTCCGCCAAAAGTGAGCAGTGTTTTTTGCTTTTGTTCAAGCGCTCTGGCAATATTATATTTTAATTTCCTGAATTTATTTCCTGAAACCTCAGGATGTAATAAATCTTCACGTTTTAAATAGAGCGAAATTTCATTAGAAAACTCAGCAACAAACTGATTTTCAGAAGAAATTTCAGCATTAAAATTTAAGGGATTCGGCATAGCACAAAGGTCTTAATTCTGTGATTAACCACCTATATAAATTGCAAAAATGCCCAGAATTTACGTTCCTTTATATAATTCTCTTTCATTTCCTGGGTGTAAGCTTCCCGCTCAAAACTAATATTTTTATAAGCTAAAAAACGATCCTTATACTGAATTAAGCGCAGCAGATATTCTAATAAATACCAGATATAAAAAGGTAGGATAAGCAATTCTATTTGTTGCCTAAGATGAATCTTTTCGTGATTAATAAAAGTTTCATCTTTCTTAAGTTCCGGGTTTTTTAAAATTACAAAAGGCCATAAACTCACACCTTTAAAAGATTTCCCCAGGAGATATTTGTTAACGATTAGAATCACGTGCGGAAGTTAAGAAATTGTATTTTTGCCCTATGAGTTTTTTAAAAAAAAGAATTCCGTTAGAAGAAGGAGATTACTACACCACTCCTGAAGGTTATCGCTGTTTTACCGAGCAATATCACTTAAAGCGTGGTTATTGCTGTGAGAGCGGTTGCCGGCATTGCCCTTATGGTTATGATAAAAAAACCGGCAAACAATCATAAATTATTGGTTTTAGTAAGCCTATATTTTATAGCAGAATCGCCCATTACTTTAGATTCATCCTTAAAAACCTGCAACAGGTAATTCTCACTTACCTGAAAATAAAGCTTTTGGCTTTCTCCCAAACTAATGGTATTCCCCTGCTTATTCCACTCAAATTTTCCGGTTTCGTTAAGATTGTTTTCTTCAGACTCAGCTCTTCCCAGGTAATGTTGCGAGAGCACATAATCTAAATTTTTCTTTAACCTGATACTGGTTTCAATTCCTTCGCAATTTTCGCAGGGCAACACCCCTTCATAGACCCCGTCCCAATCTAAAGAATTTCGAGAATTATGAGCATTGTCTGGCTTAGTACTTATTTCTTCCGTAGAACTTTCTAACGAATTACTTTCTGCTGTTTTCTCCTGATCTTTACAGGAAATAAGACAAAAAAGAGCAAGAAGAATTATAATAGATTTCATAATTTATTTCTTTAAAAGAGCGCTAAATTTATAGAAAATGTATTTTATAACTTCTTAATTTAACATTTCTTCCTAATATTGAAATCTATTGCAAACAGAAAATCAAATGGACTTTAAAGCGAAAATACTACAGGGAATTCCCAGTGAACTTCCTCCTAAAAAAGAATACGATCCTTCGGTAAATCACGCCCCTAAACGAAAGGCTATTTTAAATGCCGAAGAAAAACAGTTAGCACTTCAAAATGCCCTGCGTTATTTTGAAGAAAAACATCACCAGGAATTGCTACCTGAATTTAAGGAGGAACTAGAGAAATACGGAAGGATTTATATGTATCGCCTGAAGCCGGATTATGATATATATGCCCGAAATATTGAAGAATACCCGGGAAATAGCACACAGGCAAAAGGAATCATGCTAATGATCCAAAACAACCTGGATCCTAAAGTAGCGCAACATTCCGATGAATTGATCACTTACGGTGGCAACGGGGCGGTTTTTCAAAACTGGGCGCAATACCTGCTCACTTTGCAATATTTAGCCGAAATGGAAAACGACCAGACTTTAGTGATGTATTCGGGGCATCCTATGGGCTTATTCCCCTCTCACGAAAATGCTCCAAGAGTTGTGGTTACTAACGGAATGATGATCCCAAATTATTCGAAACCCGATGACTGGGAAAAATTTAATGCGCTTGGTGTAACTCAATACGGGCAAATGACGGCTGGAAGTTATATGTACATTGGTCCGCAAGGAATTGTTCACGGTACCACGATCACTGTTTTAAATGCCGGAAGAAAAATATCAAAATCTGGAGAAGGTCTGGAAGGCAAATTATTTGTGACTTCCGGTCTTGGTGGGATGAGCGGCGCGCAACCCAAAGCCGGAAATATTGCAGGTTGTATTACAGTGTGTGCCGAAGTAAATCCAAAAGCTACAC
>Ga0207891_1001360_pt1 | contig 11398 bp, 10 predicted proteins | sample LinPmetageLP50_FD_184061 | JGI IMG/M metagenome (GOLD analysis project Ga0207891, IMG submission 184061) | Marine viral communities from the Pacific Ocean - LP-50 (SPAdes) | ecosystem: Environmental > Aquatic > Marine > Oceanic | place: Pacific Ocean | collected 2011-08-27 | reverse complement strand
GATTAAACTCACATCAACCATATTGTAAACCCCTGTATACACCGAATCAACAGATGCAAAAGTATTGTACAGCGGGTTATTGTTATCCACCTGCAAGTTCACCTTGCCTAAATAGTTATCAAAAAGCAAGATTTCAGGAGATCTAAAATCAAGTTTAAACTTCGACTCATCTGAAGATACTGACCCTCTAACATTTGTGTTCTCCCCAAGTTTTAATTGCGGAACAAAAAGATCGACTATTTTATTATTGATTTCAAAATTGTAATCAATGTATTGGTTCGTGGTAACTTCTTCTGGAATATAATTTGCATAGATACTCCCTATTCCATTTCTAAAGAGATTGGGAATGTCTTCTACCTTAAACTCGCCCGAAATCTTCCCATCCACAATATCTGAAGAATTGATTTCGACCGTTCTTACATTTCCTTCAAAAGAAGATGTGATTTTAAAATCTTCAAAAAAGAAATCATCCCGTTCATTCTGGTAAAACGTATTATTAAAACTAATGGTTCCAACGGCATCATCGATTGTGGTACCGTCCATATCCATGATGATTTTTCCCGTAAAAACGGAAACACTATCACGGTTTATTAAATTGAGCTTATTAAGTTCAGCATATTCAACATCTGCTTCAAAATCATACTGGTTAAAATCTTTAGAAACATTTACTAAACCCTTGAAATCCATTTTGAGATTTGGGTCATCTATTAAAAGATCTCCATCAAATATGGGGTTTTTTAAATTTCCGGAAACTGTGATGTTTTTATAATCATACCCTTCAAAAACGATGGATGAGATTGAGCCATTTATATGCGTATCTACGGTTGCTTGTGTAAAACCTCTTCCTTCAAAACTTAAATTAGCCGTTATGGTTTTAAAAGATGTGGTATTTAAAAGTTTGCCAAGATTTAGTTTGTTTACAACCGCATCACCCGAGTAAATTGCATTCTCAAAATTAGAGATGTTGCTCATTTTGACATCTGCATCTACAAAACCAATGGCAGACGTTATCGTACTCTTTGTCACAAGGGTATTAGGAGTAAGGGTCGTATTTCCTCTAAACGAAAAAGAACCCAAGGGTTTTATCTCTACAGGCAAGATGTCGCCTAAAATTCGTGGCATCAACCGTCGTAACTCATAATAATTAGTAGTAATGGTGTGGCGCTCTCCTACTATTAAGTATTCTTTATCCTGATCTATTAAATTTCTGAATGACAAATCGCCCGAAATATAACTACCTTCTGTTCTTAAATATCCGTTTTTAAAATCAAAATTATTGAGATTGCCCGTTAAATTTCCATCAATTTCAATAAGGATATCGTCTCCAAACTCATTGTAGAAAGCATTAATATCATTTGTAGCAATAGAGGACTCATTAAAAGCCGCATCGATGGTAACATCGTTTACAAAATCTGACAATCCATTTTCACCATAAGAAAATAGAATGTCTCCATTAATGGTAGAAGCATTGGTTTTTAAAGCTAAATCTTTTAATTGAATAGCCTCCAACGTATATGAAAAATCAGATTTTAAACTTTTAATCGTAAAACCTCTTTCTGCGTTAAGAGACAGCTCCATTATATTTGCCGATACATCGGAGCCAGTGATTTTAAAGTTATCAGCAAAAAGATGTACGTTTGTAAAATTAATAATATCTGTAGTTTCCAGATTTTCATTAATGATCCTTACATGACTATCACTTAGCCGTATATCATTACTGAATAAAGAAAAGACATTGTCACTCGTTTGTCCCGTATTAAATTTTTCAGAAAAAAGATACAGATTGTCATATTCCTCATCTTTGTATGTTTTTACATACAACTTGGCTTTTTGTAAATCTATATTTCCAAAACCAAGATCTCCTTTTATTAAGTTACGTAAGCTAACAATATTAGTTTGTAATTGCTGCGCATAAATGAGCGTATCCTTGTGGTGATCTGCAATATAGACTTCACGAATATCTACCTCGCCCTTCCAGTTCAAGCCAAGTCGCTCAATATTGATGTCGGTTCCATAGGTTTCGTTCAGGTTTTTAGTGACCTTATTGGCTACATAGGTTTGTACGCTAGGAATAGAAAAAATAATAATTAAAAGTAGAAGAAGCAATACAAATATTGCAAAGGTCCTAACTATTATTTTCCGAAACTTTTTGATACGCTTTTAAAGTTTTAATTTTACAACCAATAAATATACCCACATTACTTTGACAAATAAAAATTGCTATATTCTTGGTATTGAATCGTCCTGCGATGACACTGCTGCTGCTGTGATAAACAACGGCAAAGTATTATCTAATGTTGTCGCTACGCAAAAAATTCACGAGGAATTTGGTGGTGTCGTACCTGAGCTTGCTTCCCGTGCACACCAGCAAAATATTGTTCCCGTGGTACACCAAGCATTGCGCAAAGCAAATATCGACAAAAATGCATTATCTGCCATAGCCTTTACACGCGGTCCTGGATTAATGGGTTCCTTATTGGTAGGTACTTCATTTTCAAAGTCTTTAGCCATGGGATTGGGCATTCCGCTCATTGCAGTCAACCACATGCAAGCCCATATTCTTGCCCACTTTATTAAGGTGGAAGGGCAAGAAGTTCCCAACTTTCCATTTTTGGCTATGACCATAAGTGGAGGGCACACCCAAATTGTACACGTAAAAAGCTATTTTGATATGGAAATCATAGGTGAAACTATTGATGATGCCGTGGGGGAAGCTTTTGATAAATCGGGTAAAATTATGGGATTGCCTTATCCTGCAGGACCCATGATTGATAAATATGCTCAAAAAGGAGATCCCAAGCGTTTTATGTTTCCGAAACCAAAAGTAAAACCCATGGATTTTAGTTTTAGCGGACTTAAAACAGCCGTACTTTATTTTGTAGAACGGGAGATACAGGAAAATCCAGATTTTCTTACTGAAAACATCGAGGACGTTTGTGCGTGTCTTCAGTTTACGATTGTTGATTATTTAATGGATAAGTTAAAAAATGCTGTAAAACACACTGGAATTAAGGAGATTGCTATTGGTGGCGGTGTTTCGGCCAACAGCGGAATTAGAAAGGCACTTTTTGAAGCTGAAAAAAAATATGGTTGGAAAACGCATGTTCCAAAATTTGAATATTGTACAGATAATGCAGCAATGATTGCCATTGTTGGAGAACTCAAATATAAAAGTGGCCTTTTTTCTGAAAATGACATCACCGCAAAAGCTAGGATGAAGTTTTAGATTATCTTTACTTTACTTGAAAATTTTTAAAGAAATGAATACTTCCGAAGAAATCATAAGACGTATCAATATCGCCGTACTTCCGTGGAGTTCACATATTACTTCAAAAAAAATGTTTGGCGGACACTGCACCCTCTACAAAGGTAAAATGTGCGTGGGTGAAGTAAAAGGCAATTTAATGGTGCGGGTGATTCCAGAAAAAATGCCAGCTATCTTAGCGCAACCGTATGTAAGACCGATGGATTTTACCGGTAAACCCATGAAAGAATTCATCTTTGTAGAACAAAAAGGGTTTGATTCTGAAGAAAAACTACAACATTGGGTTGAAATGGGCATTGAACATGCCAAAACTAAAACCGAATAGCATGCAACTTTTCTATACACCTGAAATAAAACCAGACGACAAACAAGTGATTTTTGATAAAGAGGAAAGTAGGCACATTATTAAAGTGCTTCGCAAGAAAGAAGGCGATTCGCTGCATCTTACCAACGGAAAAGGCTATTTTTTTGAAGCCACCCTTGCTAGCAGTAATCCCAAGCAATGCATGGCAATTATCAATACTAGCGAAAAACAAGAACCTCTACCCTATAAATTACATCTCGCCGTGGCACCAACAAAACTGAATGATCGGTACGAATGGTTTTTAGAAAAGGCGACCGAAATAGGTATCACTGAAATTACACCTATTATTTGCGATCATAGCGAACGGAAAGTGATAAAGCCAGAGCGGTATGAAAAGATCATCGCAAGTGCGGCAAAACAATCTTTAAAAGCGTATGTGCCGATCTTAAATGAGGCCATTTCCTTTATCGCGTTTATTGATTCTGAAAAAGACACCAATCTAAAATACATCGCACATTGTGAAGAAACCGATAAAAAATCACTTAAAAATGTGCTTAAAAAAAAACAGGACCTTCTCATAATGATAGGTCCCGAAGGAGATTTTTCTACAAATGAAATCGAAGTAGCACTTGCCGAAGGGTTTATCCCCGTTAGTTTAGGAAATAGTCGTTTGCGTACCGAAACTGCTGCTATAGCCGCGTGTCATAGCGTTGCTTTTATCAATGAATAAAAAAATCAATTAACCGTTACTTGTATGCCGCCAGTAACCTCTAGGTTGTCGTTCTGAATGTAAGCAATGAGTTTTAGTTCGTCGTCTGTATTTACAATGGATGGTATTGTTATCGTTTTAGTTCCGTTCGAATTTAAAATGACGATTTCTTCGACTACGATATTACTGTTTTTCAATGACTTTCCGCCATTTTCTCCTCGTTTTATAGGCGTGATGCGTTGACCAATAACCAGGGCAACTTTTAATTTTTTAGACTCCGTATTCCCGATAACGTCGTAGGAAAAATTAATTGAATTACTTTTCTTGATTACTTTTGAAATAACAACACTATTTTCTGCTTCATTTTTTAAGTATTTAGATAAATAACCATTCATTTTATCTTCATTAGAACCTACAAAATGAATACTTCCATTAATCACGGCCTGCGGTGTATATACATTTCTGCTTTTAAATTTTGACGCATATGCATTCTGTAATGTAGTATATTCACTGGCACTAAAAGGATCTTTCCAGCCTAGGCGGTTCCAATAATCTACATGGTACGATAGTACGGCAACCTCCTTAGAATCAAACTTGTTTCTAACCTTGTCTAATAATATATCTGCACTTGGGCAACTACTGCAACCTTGAGAAGTAAAAAGTTGCACTAAAGCGAAAGGTTCGCTCGTATCGGAAACTGAAATTGTTTCGGTTTTATTAATGGCTAATGAGCCTGTTTTTTTTACATCTGAAGTACAGAAAAACAAGGGTAAGACTAAAATACTGAGCAGAAATTTCATATGAAATATTTTATCAATATGTCGAAAAAATGGACGATTCCTAACGGGCAAAAGTGAGTTCTAAAAAATAAATCTGTGCAGTTATTATCAATTTTAGCATAAATCGCAAACTGTCAACAAGTTGTGTTTTTTTAGTTAAAATTATCGTGTTTTTAACCGAATATAAGGGGCGTGTTAACGGTAGAATGTGTAGTTTTAACACTTGAAATACTAATTATATCTTAAAAAAACGTTACATTAGTACTTAACTAACTAAACTCCCCCGCTATGTTACTAACCAAGAAAAAAAATAGGGCTATTCGAAATAGCTATTCTATAGGGAAGAAAACGAAACTTGCATCTCATTCTTCAGTCAATTCAATTCAAATCGGACACGACTCAAAATATGATCCGTCTTCAATTTTTAGTGATTGGATTAATTTCACTACATCCTTTTCGCAAGGTATTTACAATAAATTTTAAAGAGATAAGTTAGACTTCAAGTACCCTATTTTGTATTTTTGAATTCTATGAAACTCATATTCTTTTCTTTACTAACATTCTTTTCTATATTACATTCTAATAAGCTTATTGCGCAGGAGATCGCCGTATTGCAATATGGTGGTGGAGGTGATTGGTACAGCAATCCTACTGCATTACCCAATCTAATCGAATTTTGCAATAAAAATATTGCGACCAATATGCAATCGAAGGCTGAAAGCGTTACACCATCGAGCATAGACCTATTTGATTTTCCTTTTGTACATATGACAGGGCATGGTAATGTTTTTTTTACGTCTGAAGAAGCTGAAAACCTACGCAACTATCTTTTGAGTGGTGGTTTTTTGCATATTGATGACAACTATGGAATGGACCAATACTTGAGAAAAGAACTTGTTAAAATTTTTCCAAATTTAGAATTGAAAGAACTTCCTGGAAACCATCCTATTTTTAGCTACCAGTTTAATTTCCCAGATGGTCTGCCAAAAATACATGAACATGATAATTCGCGTCCGCAAGCATTTGGGTATACCGTTGAAGGCAGACTGGTATTATTGTACACGTATGAAAGTGATTTGGGAGACGGTTGGGAAAACCCAGAAATTCACAACGATCCTGAAGAAGTTAGGCTTAAAGCACTGCGTATGGGAGCCAATATTGTAAAGTATGCTTTTGAAAATTAATGGCACTCCAACTTTCTCATAACACCGTAGTTACTACAAAAGTTGATCATAAAATTATAGTCCTTTGCGACGGTGTGTCAAGCCCCGCAAACATTGGCGGATTATTTAGAATTTGTGATGCTTTAGGAGTTTCTAAATTGATTTTCTGTCATGCTGAAATTGATTTACATTCTAGCAGAGTGCTTCGTACTGCCAGAAATACTGTAAAAACTGTTCCTTTTGAGATTTCTACCGAAGATTCCCTGCAAGTAATAACGACTTACAAAAAAAATGACTTTCAGGTTATAGCTTTAGAACTCGCCAAAGACAGCATCTCGATTAAAAACTTTTCTTCTGGCACTGCGCGGCCAACGATTTTGGTAATCGGTAATGAACGCAACGGTGTGTCCGAAAAGATTTTAAGGCTAACAGACCATAACGTATATATTCCCATGCACGGTAAAAACTCCAGCATGAACGTCGTTCAAGCCACTGCCATTGCGCTGTATGCCTTAACATAAATTTGGTAGTTGCAATACTGCTATTATAGTATATTTACACTGTGAGAACCAAATCAAAAGCAATTGCATTAGGTATTTTAAAGGCGTTAGGGGTACTTGTTGGTATCCTTTTATTGCTTTGGTTCCTATATAAAATACAGGCACTCCTCTTATATATAGGGATTTCTGCCGTTGTCGCCTTGGTAGGAAGACCCGTAGTGGTTTTTCTCAAAAGGCGATTAAAATTTCACAATACATTAGCGACGATAACGACCCTATTATTAGTCATAAGTACTGTGGCATTATTGTTCAGGATTTTTGTCCCCATCATAGTGGAACAAAGCAAAAGTATTGCTGAAATAGATTTTGAGCTTGTAAAAAGTGATTTAAATGAGTTGAGCATACAGGCATCAGATTATCTGGGAGTTGAAAAAATAGACGTTATTGAAGCGGTAAAACGAACAGAATATGTGCAGGATTTTGATGCCGAAGTGATACCTAGTTTTGTAGAAATCTTTTTTGGTAATGTAGGTAGCGTACTCGTCGGTTTATTTGCCGTATTTTTTATCTCCTTTTTTCTATTAAGGGATGAAAATTTATTGCCCAATGCCGTTGCAGTATTTGCTGCACCTGGCAAAGAAGATAGAATAATTAGGGTACTCAATAAAATCAAAGAACTCTTGTCTCGTTATTTTTTAGGATTGTTATTTCAAATTTTAATCTTAACGCTTTTTTATTCTGTGCTTCTTTTATTTTTCGACATTAACAATGCCGTTGCCATTGCACTTATTTGTGCTTTTTTAAATATTGTACCCTATTTAGGTCCGTTAATCGCGGGTGGCCTTATGCTATTGGTCACAGTATCCAACAATCTTGCTGCCGACTTTTCTACTGAACTGTTACCCGTTTTAATCTATGTATTCATAGGCTACTGTTTAGCACAAATATTTGATAACCTTATTAGTCAGCCCGTAATTTTTGGGAAAAGTGTACGCTCACATCCACTAGAAATTTTTATTGTGATTTTAATTGGTGGATTTGTCTTTGGTATCGCAGGTATGATCTTGGCTGTACCCACATATACCGCCATTAAAGTAATCGCCAGTGAATTTCTTTCAGAATATAAAATCGTTAAGCGGCTTACCAAAAATCTGTAATTTTTCTTTTGAATAAAAAATTATTACATACAGAAGTTCAAGAATTTATCAAGAACTATAAGGAGCCCATCTCAAAACTGGCTTTTTCAGGGAGTCGTTTTCAGGATATTTCGGTTCAAGAACTAATGCAACAAATTGAGAGTAGACAAAAAGTAAAGGATAAACTTCCCACTTTTTTTTCAACCGAAAATATATACTATCCCCCAAAAGTTAATCTAGAACAAACGTCTTCAGAAATTACAGCGCAATATAAAGCTTCGATTGTTTCTGGAGAATCCATAGCCGATATCACAGGCGGATTTGGTGTGGACAGCTTTTATTTTTCCAAAACATTCAAGACTGTTGCACACTATGAACACGATAGCGCATTGTCTAAAATTGCAACACATAACTTTAAGCAGGTAGGAGTTACCAATATCACAACTTTTGAAGGCGATGGGTTGGCGAGCCTACAAGATAAAAAATATGATGTACTTTATGTAGATCCCTCTCGGCGCCATAATACAAAAGGGAAAGTATTTTTCTTAAACGATTGTGAACCTAACATTCCTGAAAATTTACAGCAGTTATTCAACCACGCTCCTATTATCCTTATTAAGACTTCACCCATGTTGGATCTTGCTGTGGGATTACGAGAATTAGATAACGTACAAGAAATACATATAGTTGCCATAAATAATGAAGTAAAAGAATTGTTATGGCTACTGAAGAGCAATTTTAAAGGAACACCAGAAATAAAAACAATTAATTTCAACAGGGATTCGACTGATACCTTCGATTTTACATTTGGTAGTGATGCAGAGCCCTTTTTCTCTGAACCCCTACGTTTTTTATACGAACCCAACGCAGCAATTTTAAAAAGTGGTGCTTTTAATCTAATTTCTGAAGCGTACAAAGTAAAAAAACTCCATAAAAACACACATCTATATACAAGTGAGGCGCTAAGGTACTTTCCTGGTCGCTGTTTCACCATTAAAAGTAGTGTCCAGTATTCAAAAAAAGAAATGAAGGCTGCTATAAACTTCAAGAAAGCCAACATAACCACCCGTAATTTCCCTGAAAGTGTAGCCACGCTAAGAAAGAAATGGAAACTTGCCGATGGTGGCGGAATGTATCTCTTTTTTACAACAAATATTGCAGATGAAAAAGTCATGTTGATTTGTGAGAAAATTTAAAGCAAATAACAGCAACCACTTTCTTTAACAAGATTTCAGTATCTTTATGAACCGATTGAAGAACTTCCTAATGGACTATATGTAATCGATAAGAGCTTTGATGATGGCAGTACAGACCAACAGGTGGTCCAAAAGGGAAACAACTAAATCTAGGATATATTATGAAAAATTACATGAGTTTAATGCTATGCATTGGCATATTTTTCACAGCTTCTGCTCAATTTAGTGATATTAAAACTGTTACCGAGCAGGAATTAAATGTTCCAAGATTTGTAGTGACAGGAGATATGAATAATGATGGTAGAGAAGACATTATAGTTCCTAGCCATAGGAGCATCTTTATTAATTATAATTTACCGAATGAAGATTTTTCAACTTTTATTGAACCTGTAATCAACTTGGGGGCACCTCAAACTGTCTATGTTTGTGATCTTAATGGTAATGGTTTTTTAGATATTCTAGGCACCGACTTTGATGTTGCCAATGAGAACTTCTGGGTTCCTAACAATGGGGATGGCACTTTTGGAGACAAGATAACCATTTACACAGGGGCACGACCCTACCATATTTTTGCTGCAGATATAGATGGCGATGGGGATAATGATGTACTAACCAACTCTGCAGCAGAGGCAGAATTGCGCTTGTTTAAAAATCTTGATGGCCTAGGCACTTTTGATGCGGGTACTAATATCAATGTGGGTAATGCAAACGGTCGTTCTACCAGAGTGGCAGATTTTGATGGTGATGGTGACCTGGACGTTGCTAGCTCTGGGTCTGGGGGCACCCAGCTTACCTGGTTAGAGAATATGGACGGGCAAGGAAACAATTGGGGAACGCATCTAGTACAGGGCGCAGGGGACGGCCTTGAATCTATTGCTGTAGCGGATATCGATGGTGATGGTGATGCAGACCTTATTAAAGGAGTGATCTCCAGTAATATCTCATGGCATGAAAACTTAGATGGATTCGGAACTTTTTCTTCAGAAAAAGTTATTGACGGTACTATAAGTGTCGTAGCGTCCATTTTTGCAGCAGACCTTGATGACGATGGTGATATAGATGTGATGGCGACCCACGATGATGCAGCGTCTTGGTGGATAAATGAGGATGGGTTGGGTACTTTTGGACCACAAAACAATTTTCATGTGGGGTTCGATTTTCCGAGGGGAATTCACGCAGCAGATCTGGACAATGATAGTGACATTGATGTCGTAGTAGCATCGCAGCGAGATGATGCAGTCTATTGGTTCGAGAACTTAACGATATTGGACGCTCCCGAGCAAGCATTACAACATATAAAAATTTATCCCAACCCAACAGGAGATACGCTCTTTATAGAAAATAAAACTTCGTTACATTATACAGTTACGATTCAGGATGTCTTAGGTCGTAGGATTCTTGAGGATAAAAACAGTCCGACAGCATTGGACATATCGCAGCTAGCAAGTGGCGCATTGTTTGTTACCATACAAAGTGGAAAGGAAAAAATGGTTCAAAAAATTGTAAAGAAATAGCTTCATGTAATTTCAAGACTTAAGTTTAACTAATTAAGAAGCGTTCCATTAACAATAGAGACTGCCTTTTAGAATGTAGTGAGCCCGATAGAATTGCATATACCATTGTGTTCCCCTTTGCAAATAAGAAACCCCACATTGTAGAAAAAGCAATGCTAATTGTATTTTTTCCAATTACTCAATAAAACCTACGCCTTTCTAAGTTCTTGGAAAAAATAAAACCACACGCTAAAAATAAAGAGTGTGGTTTCTTTTGTAGTGAGCCCGACAGGATTCGAACCTGTGACCGCCTCCTTAGAAGGGAGGTGCTCTATCCAGCTGAGCTACGAGCCCGTAGCTTATTAAAATTAATAAAAAAAAACCGAACTATGTATCCGGTTTTTTTGTCGGGGTAGCAAGATTCGAACTTGCGACCTCCTGCTCCCAAAGCAGGCGCGATAACCGGGCTACGCTATACCCCGAAACTAAATCAGTTATCTTGCGGAGAGACAGGGATTCGAACCCTGGGTACCCCTGTTGGGGTACGACGATTTAGCAAACCGCTCCTTTCGGCCACTCAGGCACCTCTCCAATATCATAATGAACATCACATCTAAAATGCGGATGCAAATGTAGTTCAACAAATGCTATAACGCAAAAAATAACTTGATAAATTTACATTTTTTTTTAACCAAAAGCCATACAGTACATTACCAAAATATTTTTATTATAGAAAATGTACATACAAGACTTTCTTATGACAACTTACGATTGGAATACGCTATTCTGGCTGTATTCTATTCCGGATACTCTACCCGTAAGTGATAGATGTTATTCAATTTCTTTTTAAGTA
>Ga0207891_1001358_pt1 | contig 11414 bp, 7 predicted proteins | sample LinPmetageLP50_FD_184061 | JGI IMG/M metagenome (GOLD analysis project Ga0207891, IMG submission 184061) | Marine viral communities from the Pacific Ocean - LP-50 (SPAdes) | ecosystem: Environmental > Aquatic > Marine > Oceanic | place: Pacific Ocean | collected 2011-08-27 | reverse complement strand
TTTTAAAAGGAAATAAGGATTTTTAAAAAAATATCTTTTTTGACAAAACTTTTACCGTTTTAAGAGGAATCCTAAAATTAAGGGAACTATTGGTTGGTCAAATATTAAAAAAAAGTTAATTTAACATAACCTATAGCCCCTGGGTAAGAACTTAACAAGGAAAATAATTGAGTATAAAATACATTTCTGTTTTACTAATTTCCCTGGTATCCGGCCTTGCTTTCTCACAGTCTAAAGAAAGTGAAAGCTGTGATAGTATTAAGGAACTACTAGACTTATCTACAGATGCCATGTATTCCTATGAATATAACAAGGCCATTGATTATTCCCTAAACTTAATTGAGCTTGCCGAGGAAGAAAAAGATTACTACCACCTCTATCACGGCTATAATAACCTGGGAATTACGTACGATGAATTGTATGATACTATAAGGGCGAAAGAAAGTTATGAAAACGCGCTTAAATATGCTAAAATTGTAGAGAACGATACTTTACTTTGGTGGGCCTACAACAATCTTGGTAATATGTTTACTTCCAACAAGCAAACTATAGACCAGGGTTTTGCATATTACGATAAAGCGATAAAAGCTGCGTCTAACCTTGAAGATGCAGATAGTAGAGCCACACCGCTTATGAATAAAGGATGGACGCATCTATATTTGGAAGAGTATGACGAAGCTTATCCCTATCTAATAAAAGTAGAAAAACTGGTAGAAGATTTTGAAGATCCTTATATGCTAAGCCAGGTTGCGTCCCTTTTTGGAACCTACTATTTAGGAAAAGAGAATTTAGAAGAATCTAAGAAATATTATGAAAAAGCTATTAAAATAGCTGAAAAAGATTCCCTTTATTATGAGGCGGTAACGGCTTATGATGGTTATGCTGAAGCTTTGTTTAAAAATAACGAATTTAAAGAAGCTTATAACGCGTTAGATAAGTACATAGAATACGATGCTGAACTTTATGAAAAGGAAAAGCTGGAACAAATGGAAGCTGCCCAGGCGCGGTTTGAAACCAAGCGCTATCGGGAAAATCTTGAAATAGCTAAACGGGAGCAAAAGTATAAAGATGAGGTAATTGCCAAATCTCAGCAAAATTCTATAATCATGATTATTTCTTTAATCGTGATGTTATTTTTTATAATCCTGCTTGTTAGAAATAACAACTCAAGGAAAAAGCTAATTTCCCAACTAAAAAATAAAAACAGCGAATTATTTTCGGCCAAAGAAGAAGCAGAACGTTTATCTATGCTAAAAAGCCAGTTTTTCTCTACGGTAAGTCACGAGTTAAGAACCCCGCTCTATGGGGTAGTAGGACTTACCTCGTTATTGCTGGATGATAAAAGCCTGAAGAAACACGAAAGCGATTTAAAATCCTTAAAATTCTCAGCCGATTATCTTTTGGCGCTAATTAATGACGTGCTGCAAATGAATAAAATGGAATCTAAACAGGTAAAACTGGAAAATGTTTCATTTAATCTTCATGAATTAATATTAAGCATTGTAAATACTTTTGAATTTACGCGACTGCAGAATAAGAATAAGGTACATTATAATATAGATGAAAACGTACCCCAAAATCTTATTGGAGACCCCGTAAGACTTTCTCAAATTTTAATGAACCTGGTAGGAAATGCGGTGAAGTTTACCGAAAATGGTAACATTTATATAAATGTAGAGTTACAGGCTAAGGTAGAAGATAGAGCGATAATCTATTTTGAAGTTAAAGATGACGGAATTGGTATTCCAAAAAGCAAACAAAAATTAATTTTTGAAGAATTTTCTCAGCTTAAACCTTCAAATTATAATTACCAGGGAACCGGCTTAGGTTTGCCTATAGTAAAACGCCTATTACAGTTATTTGAATCTCAAATTCATTTAAAAAGTAAAGAAGGAGAAGGTTCTGTTTTTTGTTTTAGTTTAAGCCTTAAAGAAGATAAATCTTCAACAAAAAAAGCTGGATTTGCGCACGAAGTATATTTGGATAATCTAAAAGAAAAACAAAAAATACTTATTGTAGATGACAATAGGATAAACCAGGTAGTAACGCGACGAATATTAGAGAAACAGAATTTTGAATGCGTGGTTGTTGGAAACGGGGTAGAAGCTATTGAAAGAGTTACTGCTATAGATTTTGATCTTATTTTAATGGATCTAAATATGCCGGGAATTAATGGTATGGAAACTACTCAGCGTATTAGAAACCTGAGTAAAGACGTACCCATTGTTGCACTTACAGCAGTAGAAATTGAAGAAGTAAGAAATGAAATATTCGCAGCCGGAATGAATGATATTATCGTAAAACCTTATGATATAGAACGATTCTACCAAACCATAAAGCGTAACCTAAACGCAAATTTAGAGACAAGCTCCAGGAATTAAAAGTCTGTTGGCCAACTTTCCCTTTGCATTAAAGCTTAATCATATAAAAATAAAAAGGCCTGGAAAGTCTTGTTACCGTCAAGCTGAACTTGTTTCAGCTCTAACATCTTAGATCCTGAAACTAGTTCAGGACGACGATTAAACAACTTCCCAGACCTTTTTTAAATCTTCCTTTTCAAGGAAATTATTTCACCATATCAAAACTACGTTTTACGAAATTGGTTAACTCTTCCCCTTTCAGCAGGTTTTGAGATAATCTCGCAAGGTCTAAAGAATGCTTGATTAAGCGTTCCTGTTTTTTTTCGGTTTTGGTATTAAGAATATCAGAAATTAACGGGTGATTGGTATTTACCACAAGGTTATACATTTCTGGCATATTGCCCATTCCAAACATACCACCGCCACCGGTTCGCTGCATTTCCTTCATTCGGCGCATAAATTCTGGTTGCGTGATTAACAATGGCGCAGCATCGCTGTCCATAGCTTCTAACTGTACGGTATATTTTTCCTTCGGAATTACTTTTTCAAAGTCTCCTTTTAATTTCTCTTTTTCTTCTTCAGAAAGTTTTGAAATTTTCTCTTCGTCTTTTTTGATAAGGTTATCTACCTGATCTGAATCTACACGAACAAAAGTGATTTTCTCTTTTTCACCTTCCATTTTTTGAAGCAGGTGAGAAATAATTGGAGAATCTAATAACAACACTTTGTAACCTTTGGCTTTTGCCGCCTCAATATAACTGTGTTGCTCGTCTTGATTAGAAGCATAAAGCACAACCAGGTTTCCATCTTTATCGGTTTGGTTGTCTTTTATTTTCTCCTGAAGTTCTTCAAAAGTGAAGTATTCATTCTCTACTGTTGGGTAAAGTGCAAACTTCTGTGCTTTTTCGTAGAATTTGTCTTCAGAAAGCATTCCGTATTCTATAACGATCTTAATATCGTTCCATTTTTGCTCAAAATCCTCACGATTATTATTGAAAAGAGATTTCAATTTATCGGCTACTTTACGGGTAATGTAGCTGGAAATCTTTTTCACAGCTCCATCTGCCTGAAGGTAAGAACGGGAAACGTTTAACGGAATATCTGGAGAATCTATAACCCCGCGTAGCATCGTTAAGAATTCAGGAACAATTCCTTCAACATTATCGGTTACATAAACCTGGTTCTGGTAAAGCTGAATTTTATCCTTTTGAATATTCATATCCTGCGTCATCTTAGGGAAATAAAGAATCCCGGTAAGATTAAAAGGATAATCTACATTAAGGTGAATGTGGAATAGAGGTTCCTCGAACTGCATTGGGTACAATTCGCGGTAAAAACTTTTATAATCTTTATCTTCTAAATCGGTTGGTTGTTTTGTCCACGCCGGTTCAGGATTATTGATAATATTATCTACCGTTTTGGTTTCTGCTTCGGCGTCTTCAGGAGCGTCTTCCGGAAGTGGTAAAGTTTCTTCTTTGGTTCCAAATTTAATTGGGATAGGCATAAACTTGTTATACTTCACCAATAATTCCTGGATTCTGTTTTCTTCCAAAAACTCTTCATCTTCTTCATTTATATGAAGAATGATCTCGGTTCCTCGCTCTTTTTTATCGGCGTCGCCAAGTGTGAACTCGGTTGTACCCTCACAAACCCAATGCGCTGCAGGTTCGTCTTTGTAAGATTTGGTAATGATTTCTACTTTATTCGCCACCATAAAGGCAGAGTAGAAGCCAAGTCCAAAATGGCCAATAATCCCGCTGTCTTTAGCTGAATCTTTATATTTTTCAAGGAATTCCTCAGCGCCAGAGAAAGCTACTTCGTTGATGTATTTCTCAACTTCTTCTTTCGTCATTCCAACTCCCTGGTCTATAACGTGAAGTTTCTTTCCTTCCTTGTCTACTTTAACCTCAATTACCGGGTTACCGTACTTTACATCGGTTTCCCCAATATCGGTAAGGTGTTTTAGCTTTAGAGTTGCATCTGTTGCGTTAGAAATCAATTCTCTTAGAAAGATTTCATGATCACTGTAAAGAAATTTCTTTATCAGTGGGAAAATGTTTTCTACAGAAACATTAATTTTTCCGGTTGCCATATATTTTCGTTTTTAATACTATTTATTGTTGCTTACCTACAGTCAAAAAAAATACCATTAAAACTCCGCTGACAAACTGACATAGCCTGTAATTAATAAAATATAATTTCGTCTAAACTGCTGAAATTCAATTTTAATAGGCAGAGATATTTTTAACAAACATTTTGTTTAATATTATGAATTAAAACTTAAACAAAAGTGTATCTTTGAAAAAGAAATAAAAATTATGGCTACAGCTAAAAAAAATACAACCAGGAAAGTTTTAGATAAAGACAAGCTTATTGCGATGTATATGGATTATGTATTGGAAGAAGAGAAGCGTCCTAAAACGGTTTATAAATTTTGTAAAGAGAATAAGATCAAGGAAGAGGAATTTTATAATTTCTACGGTAGTTTTGAAGGTTTACAGAAAGGAATTTGGGAGCGGTTTTATGAGCATACTATGAATGTGATTAATAAAAGTCCTGAATTTGATAGTTTCTCTAACAGGGAAAAAATGCTCACATTTTATTATACATTCTTTGAAATTTTAACTGCCAATAGAAGTTACGTCTTGTTTTCATTAAAAGAACACGAGAGCCAGTTAAAAAATCTTCAGCAGTTAAAAGGATTAAGGAAAAACGTAAAATCTTTTGCAAGAGATCTTATTCAGGATGAAAATTCAGAAAAAGCAATATCAGCTTTACAGCAATCTGAAAGAGTGTTTTCTGAAGCTACCTGGATACAACTTATGTTCCTGATGAAATTTTGGATGGATGATAATTCTGCCCAATTTGAAAGTACCGATGTTGCAATAGAAAAATCGGTAAACACTGTTTTTGATGTATTCGATAATACACCACTGGAACGGGTTATAGATTTAGGAAAATTCCTCTGGAAAGAAAAAATGGCTTAATAAAGTCTACCCCAAATTATCATGAAAACTATAGATAAAATACCTACAGGCAAAATTGGCCGAACTTCAAAACTGGTGCAAACTGGGGTGAAGTTGGGAGGTAATTACCTTAAATATTACAGTAAAAGAGCTTTTGATTCTGAGCTTACCCGGGATGAATTAGACCAAAGCAATGCCGATGATATTTACGACAGCCTGAAAAGTTTAAAGGGAAGCGCGCTAAAAGTAGCCCAAATGCTTTCTATGGAAAAAAGCCTTTTACCAAACGCTTATGTTGAGAAATTTAGCCTGGCACAATTTAGTGTGCCGCCACTCTCAGCGCCTTTGGTGAGAAAAACTTTTAAAAAATATAACGGAGCTTACCCTGAAGAGTTGTACGATAAATTTGCTTCAGATTCTGTGAATGCGGCCAGTATTGGCCAGGTTCATAGAGCCGAAAAACATGGGAAAAAACTTGCTGTGAAAATTCAATATCCCGGCGTGGCAGATAGTATAAGTTCAGATTTGGCGATGGTTAAACCTATTGCCACCAGAATGTTTAATCTTCAGGGTAAGGATTCCGCTAAATATTTTAAGGAAGTAGAAGGAAAATTACTTGAGGAAACCGATTATATTTTGGAAGTAAAACAGAGTAAAGAAATTTCTGAAGCCTGTGCGCATATTCCAAACTTAAAATTTCCAAAATATTACGAAGATTTATCCAGTGAGCGAATTATCACGATGGATTGGATGGATGGAAAGCATCTAAGTGAATTTGCGAAAGAAAATAAAGATCAGGAAAAAGCTAATAAGGTAGGGCAGGCGCTTTGGGACTTTTATATGTACCAAATGCACGGCTTGAAAGAAGTACACGCCGATCCTCACCCAGGGAATTTTCTAATTGATAAAGATGCAAACCTTATTGCTATAGATTTTGGTTGCATAAAGCAGGTTCCTGAAGATTTTTATGTGCCATATTTTGAATTGGCAAAAAAGGAAAATATTAATAATCCTGAATTTTTCAACGAGAAATTATTTGAATTGGAAATTTTGAGGGAAGATGATTCTGAAAGAGAAATCAAATATTTTTCAGAATTATTTTACCAAATGCTGAATTTATTTACAAGCCCGTTTCACGAAGAAACTTTTGATTTTGCCGATGAAACCTTTTGGAATTCAATTACAGCATTGAGTGAAAAGTATAGTAAAGACACAGAATTACGAAAAATGAATGGGAATAGAGGCAGTAAGCATTTCCTTTATATTAATAGAACATTTTTCGGTTTATATAATTTATTGCACGATCTGGAAGCGAAGATCGAAGTTAACAAGTTCCGCGATTACATGTCATAATTGTTGGTTTTATTTATTGGTTAGGTTGTGGAAAAGCGTTATTACCATCTCTGGTAGTGGCGCTTTTCCTATTTTTAAACCTAATTGACTTTGTGAAATAAAAAAGCTGTTTGAGAAGTTTTTAAAAACGTCATCCTGAATTTATTTCAGGATCTAACAAGTTGATTACTGTACTCATGTTAGAAGCTGAAACAAGTTCAGCCTGACAGATAAAAACGCTTTTCAAACAGCCTTAAAGGTTGGCTAAAATTTAGAATTTTAGTCTTTTAATTCTGCCGAAGCTTCAATATTTCCAGATTTTTCTCTGTTTTTCACATATTTCTCTAACCATTGGTCTTGTTCCCAAAGCACGTGCAAAACAGATTCTTTTGCGCTATAGCCGTGGCTTTCTTTTGGTAGCATCACCAGGCGAGCTGTTGCTCCCAGCCCTTTTAACGCATTAAAATAACGTTCACTCTGCATTGGGTAAGTCCCTGAATTATTATCGGCTTCCCCGTGAATTAATAGTAGTGGAGTCTTCATTTTATCGGCGTGCATAAAAGGAGACATATTATAGTATACTTCTGGTGCTTCCCAATAGTTTCTTTCTTCACTTTGGAAACCAAATGGAGTTAGCGTTCTATTATAAGCACCACTTCTGGCAATTCCCGCTGCAAAAAGATTGGAGTGTGATAACAGGTTTGCCGTCATAAATGCACCATAACTGTGGCCACCCACGGCCACACGATCACGATCTACATAACCTTTTTCAGCTACGGCATCTATTGCAGCCTTTCCATTTGCCACTAATTGTTCTCTAAAACTATCGTTTGGTTGTTCATCACCTTCCCCAATAATTGGGAAAGATGCATCATCTAATACCACATAACCTCTATTTACCCAGTAGATTGGCGAGCCATAATAAGGATAGGTAAAGTCGTTGGCGTTGGAAGTATTCTGTGAAGCCGAATTTTTATCCTTGTATTCTCTTGGGTAAGCCCAAACGATCATAGGGTGTTCTTCAGGATTTTCTTTATCAAAACCTGCCGGAAGGTAAAGCGTTCCGTTTAATTCCAGACCATCTTCGCGCTCGTACGTAATCACCTCTTTACTTACATTTTCAAGACTTTTAAAAGGATTTTCAAAAGAAGTGATTTGTGTTAAGTCTTCTTTATCGTCTATATCCCTAATGTAATAATTAGGATATTCGGTAGCTGATTCTATTCTTACCAGGATTTCCCCATCTTTAATATCTAAGGCTTCTACAAGAGTTTCTTTTTTATCGTTGTATTCAGATTGGTATAAACGTTCAGTTTCACCATTTTCCAGATCTATTTTATCGGCAAATGGAAACTGACCTTCTTCACTATAACCTGCGCCAAGTAAAAAAGCATCTTCTCCGTCTAATTTTAATACATTTTGTCCAAATTCATTTTTAGTGGTTACAAATCTCCCGGGATCGCTATACCTATCCTGGTAATTTCTGTCAAAAATAACTTCAGGTTCTTCTGATGCATCAGATGGATTAAATACATAAGTTCTGGTATTTCTTGTATTCCACCAGTAATCATCAGCAAGAGCAATTTCATCATTTCCCCACGTAATTCCAGAAAAACGATCTTTTGTTTTTAAAATAGATTTTCCTTCACCTTTAAACGGAGCTTCCAAAACAAAAACTTCATCTCTATAATCTACTTCTACCTCAGGATCACCTTCATCCAAAGCTTTTACATAAACCAGGCTTGCCGGTTTGTCGTTTCTCCATTGCACGCTTCTTCTCCCGGTTTGAGTAGACATAAAACCTTGCGGAAGATCTTCTAATAGCGGTTCGTCGTTTACCTGGTTTACCAATTCTCCTGAAACTTTATAAATATTAGTTTCGGAAGGGAATCTATAATAAGGTACCAGGTAGGAAAAAGGTTTTTTGATATGATTAACCATCACATATTCTCCATTGGGAGAAAACGAAACGCTGCTATACATCTTGGCATTCATCCACTTTTCTGAAGTACCGTCTAAATTAATTTTCACCAATTCTGAACGCGCTAATTGTTCAAAATTATATTCATCATTAGGATTTTTAAGTAAATCCTGGTAAGTACGGTTCTGAGCTTCTTTCCCATCACTCACAGAAACTGTTGGTCCGGTTGGAACTGCGGTCTCAGGATCAATTAAATCTTTACGATCCTCTGGAAGCATTTTTACTAAAACCGACGAGTTGTCTTTAAACCAGTTAATAACATCACGCATATTTGCGTTTAGGTTTGCATCGGTTAATTTTCTCGCTTGTGCATTTTCAATATCTAATACCCAAAGTTCTACGCCGGTATTTGTAGTATGGGTAAAAGCGATCCTGGATTCGTCTGGAGACCAGCTAAAATTTGATAACCTGGGATTTTCAGGCAGGCCCTTTACCTGGGTTGGCGTTTCGGCTTCAATTTCTTTTACTTCAAGATTGTTATAATAAGTTGCACGGCTGCTAATATTAGTTACAGGGTTAATTCTTAATCCGCCCAGTCTCAATTCTTCTTCGCTTAATTCAGCAATAGATTTATATTGGTCGCGATATAAAAAGATCATCATTTCCCCATCACTATCTAAAATTGTAGAAGGCGCCAGGGGTACATCTACCAAATCCAGGATCTCCTGTGGCGGTTTCTGGTAAGTTAAATTTTCCTGGGCAAAAAGCGTGGGCAAACTTAGCAATAGGCTAAAAATGCTTAAAATAATTTTTCTCATAAATTTGTGGTTTTAGGAAATGAAAATAAAAATGCGTCATAATCGCAGTCATGCTAATCTTTAGTATATTGCGGACCCATTTTTTATTAAATGCTTAAATTTAAATTCAATAAGGTCTAAATATACTAAACAATAGAATATGTATCAATCTAAAATAGCCGGAGTTGGGAGTTACGTGCCAGAAAATGTTGTTACTAATGATGATTTGGCTAAAAGAATGGATACCAACGATGAATGGATCCAGGAAAGAACGGGTATCAAAGAACGCCGACATATTAAAAAGGGCGATGGTAATTCTACCGCTAAAATGGGCGTAAAAGCTGCTAAAATTGCTATTGAGCGTGCTAAAATAGATAAAGATGATATAGACCTAATCGTTTTTGCAACCCTAAGTCCAGATTATTATTTTCCTGGTTGTGGGGTGCAGGTTCAGGAAATGTTAGATATAAAAACCTGCCCGGCATTAGATGTTAGAAACCAATGCAGTGGTTTCATCTATGCACTTTCTACTGCCGATCAATTTATTAAAACCGGAATGTATAAAAACGTTTTGGTTATTGGAAGTGAAAACCATAGCGGTGGACTCGATTTTACCACACGTGGCCGGTCTGTTTCAGTGATTTTTGGAGATGGAGCAGGAGCAGTGGTTTTAACCCGAAGCGACCATAATGGAGAGGGAATACTTTCTACACACTTACATTCTGAAGGAAAACACGCTTTAGAACTTTCACTTAAAGGGCCAAGTACAGAGCACTGGGTTCCTGAAATTATTGCTGAAAATCCGCAGGGAGACGATATTCCTTATTATCCATATATGAATGGCCAATTTGTATTTAAAAATGCCATTCAGCGTTTTTCTGAAGTTATTATGGAAGGTCTAAAAGCGAACGGACTTGAAGTAAAAGATATTGATATGTTAATTCCGCACCAGGCAAATTTGCGTATTTCACAATATGTTCAGCAAAAATTTAAATTGAGTGATGAGCAGGTGCATAATAATATTCAGAAATACGGGAACACTACTGCGGCTTCTATTCCTATTGCTTTATGCGAAGCCTGGGAACAGGGCAAAATTAAAAATGAAGATATAGTGGTGCTTGCAGCTTTTGGGAGCGGATTTACCTGGGCAAGTGCCGTAATTAGCTGGTAAGAATATTAATTACTAAGATTGAAAAAGGTTATTTCGTTGCGCGAAATAACCTTTTTTGTTTTCTAAATTCTTATAGAAATTTCTTCTGAAAAATTGATTCAAACTTTCCTGAAATATCGGAACAGGTCATAAAGTCCAAAAACTATAAAACCAACCGCGAGTACCGAACCAAAATTATCGGTTTCTTCTGCAGATAGGTGGGAATAGAGTCTATAAACTCCATAAACCAGGAATAGAATTCCCAGTATTAAATACCATTTATTACGTCTTCCTCCTTCGTTGAGGTTACTCATCTGTATAATCTTTTGGGAAGGTGGTTTTAGCTATTTTCAAGGCTTCATCGTAATGATTTTTAACTACAAAAAGTTGCACCTGTCCTCGTAGGCCGCCACCAAATCCGGCTCGTAATCCTGAATCAAAATCGTTTCTAACCCGGGAAGAAATATTGGCTTTATCAAATAATTCCTGCAAATATTGCACATTGGGTTCCGAACCCGTATATACTCTTTCGTAAGATTCGTCTAAACTCATAATTAATAGTTTTTAGTCCTATCTAAAATACAAATAACAATATAGCTTAATGTGTATTTTATACTGAGTTTAACGTTCTATGCGTTATAATATTTACTTCGCCAAATAGCCGAACTAAAATTCTTTCCTTTTTTGAAGCCATAGAAAATTGAAAGTCCTGCCACCCATTTAAAAACAAAGAAAAAGATCAAAAAAAACTGGGTAGTGGTTTGTTGTGGTGAGAAAAGTCCGTCGGGAATTAAAAGTGCAATTATAAAACTTAGCACAAGTAAGAAGCCAACAAAATTCTCAAGATGTCTAAACGGCCACATTAATAATTTTCTCAATGGATGTAGG
>Ga0207891_1001357_pt1 | contig 11421 bp, 10 predicted proteins | sample LinPmetageLP50_FD_184061 | JGI IMG/M metagenome (GOLD analysis project Ga0207891, IMG submission 184061) | Marine viral communities from the Pacific Ocean - LP-50 (SPAdes) | ecosystem: Environmental > Aquatic > Marine > Oceanic | place: Pacific Ocean | collected 2011-08-27 | reverse complement strand
GAAAACAGTATTTTCTACATCTACATATTGATCTATATAAATAATATTGCCCTGCTTTTTATAAAAAAAGGAGGTAACGTGAGCAATAATTCCTGAAGTGTCAGGGCAATGTATAAGAAGCGTAATTTTTGACATAGCAGGATTTTAAAAGATAAAATTAAGCATTTTGGGCTGTTTCATTAGGCCTGATTTTAGAATTATATTAATATCACAGAAGGCTCTTGAGAATTACAATTTTCGTAAATTGCAGTACCAAAAACACGATATCATTACAAATGGAACAACAAAAACCATATACGCCTAAAAATAAAATAAGAATCGTTACCGCAGCTTCGCTTTTTGATGGGCATGATGCGGCTATAAACATTATGCGCCGAATCATCCAATCTACGGGAGTTGAGGTAATTCACCTTGGTCACGACCGTAGTGTAGACGAGGTGGTGAATTGCGCTATCCAGGAAGATGCGCAGGCTATCGCCATTACTTCCTATCAGGGAGGTCACACCGAGTATTTTAAATACATGCACGATTTGCTTGAGGAGAAAAACGCCGGTCATATCGCTATTTTTGGCGGTGGTGGAGGAGTAATTCTTCCTGAAGAAATCAAAGAATTGATGGATTACGGAATAACCCGAATTTACTCGCCAGATGATGGTCGTGAAATGGGACTCCAGGGAATGATCAATGATATGGTGAAGCGGGTAGATACTGAAACTCGCGATTTGGTTGAAGAAAAATCTGTTGCTGAAGATTTAAAAAATAAAAATGTAAATACCATTTCAAGGCTAATTTCCCTTGCCGAAAATAAACACGATTCTTTTCTGAAACATTTTGAACCTTTAAGAGAGGAAACCGGAAAAAGCGAAATTCCTGTTCTTGGAATTACAGGAACCGGTGGCTCAGGAAAATCCAGTTTGGTAGACGAATTGGTACGCCGATTTTTAGGTGATTTTCCCGATAAAAATATCGGGATCATTTCTGTAGATCCTTCTAAAAGAAAGACCGGCGGCGCTTTGCTGGGAGACAGAATTAGGATGAATGCCATAAACAATAAGCACGTTTATATGCGTTCTCTGGCTACCCGCCAATCTAACCTTGCGCTTTCTAAACACGTGGCTGAAGCTGTTGAAGTTTTAACGGCTGCTGAATTTGATTTGATTATCCTGGAAACATCAGGAATTGGCCAAAGTGATACCGAAATTATGGATCATTCCGACGTTGCTCTATATGTGATGACGCCAGAATTTGGTGCAGCAACGCAGTTAGAGAAAATTGATATGCTTGATTTTGCTGATTTAGTTGCGATCAATAAATTCGATAAACGTGGGGCACAGGATGCTTTGCGTGATGTGAAAAAGCAATATCAGCGAAATCACCAATTATGGCATGAAGACGCTGAAAAACTTCCGGTTTTTGGAACCATCGCATCTCAGTTTAACGATCCGGGGATGAACACCCTATATCGTCAAATTATGGATAAGATTGCTGAAAAAACCAAAGCTGATCTGAATTCTACCTTTGAGATTTCAGCAGAAATGAGCGAAAAGATCTTCGTAATTCCACCGAAAAGAACTCGTTATCTCTCAGAAATTGCTGAAAATAACAGAAGCTACGACGAGAAAGCTGCAAACCAGGCTGAAGTTGCTCAAAAACTATATGGTGTTTTTAAAACTATCGAGTCTGTTTCTGGTTTGGAAATGACAAACAATCAATCTAAATATTTAGAAAAGCACGGCATTAACCAGGACGAAATAAATGAGTTTGCCGAAGATTCTCAAAAGGATTTTCTAAAACTTCTTTTTGCAGAATTTGATCGTGTAAAAATGGATTTAGATCCCTATAACTGGGAAGTGATACAGAGCTGGCAGGAGAAGGTAAATAAATATGTAGAACCTGTTTATTCCTTTAAAGTTCGCGATAAAGAGATAAAAATAGATACACATACCGAGTCGCTTTCACATACACAAATTCCGAAAGTTTCACTTCCAAAATATAAAGCCTGGGGCGATATTTTAAAATGGTGCCTTCAGGAAAATGTTCCAGGAGAATTTCCATATACCGCAGGTCTTTATCCGTTTAAGAGACAGGGCGAAGATCCTACAAGAATGTTTGCCGGGGAAGGTGGACCGGAGCGTACCAACCGCCGATTTCATTATGTGAGCATGGGTTTACCCGCAAAAAGGCTTTCTACCGCTTTTGATTCGGTAACGCTTTATGGAAATGATCCAGATGAACGTCCCGATATTTATGGGAAAATTGGAAATTCCGGTGTCTCTATTTGCTGTTTGGATGATGCTAAAAAGCTTTATTCGGGCTTTGATCTTGCAGATGCAATGACCTCGGTAAGTATGACAATAAATGGACCGGCGCCTATGTTGCTTGGTTTCTTTATGAATGCGGCTATAGATCAGCAATGTGAGAAATACATCAAAGAAAATGGACTGGAGGATAAAGTTGAAGCGAAATATAAAGAACTTTATGACGATCGTGATCTAGATCGTCCCGTTTATCGTGGGGAATTGCCCGAAGGAAACAACGGACTTGGCTTAATGCTTTTAGGACTTACCGGAGATCAGGTTTTGCCGGCAGAGGTTTACGAAGACATCAAAGAAAAAACTATTAGCGTGGTTCGCGGAACCGTACAAGCCGATATTTTAAAAGAAGACCAGGCACAAAATACCTGTATTTTTTCTACGGAATTTGCTTTGCGTTTAATGGGTGATGTTCAGGAACATTTTATTAAAGAAAAAGTAAGGAATTTTTATTCGGTTTCAATTTCAGGATATCATATTGCTGAAGCGGGTGCAAATCCAATTACACAGTTAGCATTTACCCTGGCCAATGGTTTCACTTACGTGGAATATTATTTAAGTAGGGGAATGGATATTAATAAATTTGGCCCCAACCTTTCGTTCTTCTTTTCTAATGGAATAGATCCGGAATATGCGGTAATAGGTAGAGTGGCGCGTAAAATTTGGTCTAAAGCACTGAAACATAAGTACGGTGCAAATCCAAGGGCGCAAATGTTGAAATACCATATTCAAACCTCAGGTAGATCACTACACGCGCAGGAAATAGATTTTAACGATATTAGAACTACGCTTCAGGCACTTTACGCGATTTATGACAATTGTAATTCATTGCATACCAACGCGTATGATGAAGCGATCACCACGCCAACCGAAGCTTCGGTAAGAAGAGCAATGGCTATTCAGTTAATTATCAATAAAGAGCTGGGACTTGCGAAAAACGAGAATCCAATTCAGGGTTCTTTTATTATCGAAGAATTAACCGATCTTGTAGAAGAAGCCGTTTTAACCGAATTCGATAGAATAACCGAAAGAGGCGGAGTTCTTGGCGCAATGGAAACTATGTACCAACGTGGAAAAATCCAGGAGGAAAGCTTGCATTATGAAACTTTAAAGCATAATGGCGATTACCCTATTATTGGTGTAAATACGTTTTTAAGCTCTACCGGTTCCCCAACAGTAACGCCGGGAGAAGTGATTAGAGCTACGGAAGAGGAGAAGCAGCATCAACTTAAAACTTTGCGTACGCTTCACAAAGCCAAAGAAGATTCAGCTGAAGCAGCTTTAGAGAAAATTAAAGAGGCCTCAATTAAAAATGAGAATATTTTTAAAGAATTAATGGAAGCCACCAAAGTTTGCTCCCTGGGACAAATCACCCAGGCCATGTTTGAAGTGGGCGGGCAATATAGAAGAAATATGTAAGCAGAGAGCCACATTCCCAGACGAAAAGCCTGGGGATGTGTGCGAATCGCTTATCCCGATGAGCGCGGCGAAATCGGGATCTTTAAAAAAGGAATGTCATTAAAACAGTCTAGTTGAAAAATATAAAGTGATGAGCCTGGCGATCACGGCTTTAATATTATAGAGTTATTGATAAATCATCCCAATGGGCGAAAGCCTCATTGGGATTTTTAATTTAAAAATAATTTTACCTCAGGATTTCAATAATATCATTCCATGAACCAACCCGGTTATTCCTTCAATCTTCTAAAAAAGTGATGTTTTAATTGCAAGGTTTTAAGGTGCTTTAAAATTTTTATCTTTTTTATTGGGCAGCGCTAAAATTCAGATTAGTTTTGCAGCTTCTAAAATTTAACCTGTAACTTCGTAAGTGCCAAAAATTTAAATCTATGGAAAATATCTGGTTATATGCCATAGGTGCGTTTACCGCATTCTTCGCGATTAATAATCCCGTGGGGAATATTCCTATATTTCTTAGCCTTACCAAACAGGCCGATGGAAAAAGAAAGCGTTTTATTTCTAAAAAAGCGACTTTCACCGCATTCGTAATTGTTACAGGATTTATTCTATTGGGAAAATACATTTTTCAACTTTTTGGTCTCACAATTCCTGCCTTTAAAATTACCGGGGGAATCCTTGTGTTTTTTGTAGGTTTTGAAATGATTAGGGCGCAGCAATCAAGTATTGATAACCAAACCGAAATTGATTTTAACGAAGGAATCTCAATTTCTCCACTGGCAATTCCAATTCTTGCCGGGCCGGGAACTATTGTAACCGCAATGAACTATACTACCACCGCTAGTTATGTAGATATGGCTATTATTGTAGCAATGTTCGGATTAATTATGGTTTTAAACCATCTGGCATTTATTTCCAGTGATTACCTGGTGCGGTTTATTGGGCAAAATAAGATTATTGTGATTGAGAAAATAATGGGACTAATAATAGCAATTATTGGAACCAATATGCTTATTGAAGGAATTAAAATCGCTTTCTTCTAAATTGAAGCTTACACCTTTCTAATTTGTTGAATCCAGTCTGCAATCATCTTATCGAAAATATGAATTTCTTTCTTAAGTAAATTTAGAAATTCATGTTCTTTAGCTCCTGAAAATTCTAGATTTTTACAGAGTAATTGTAGACTTTTACTCGCTTTCCTAATATTTCTAATTCGTTCTAAACGGGAACCAGAACTTTTTGCTGTAGCCACTGAAGCTATACCGGGAGCAAGTTGAAGCGATTCAGATACAAGGTCGCCCGCATATCGGTCTTTTGGGCAGGCTGAAAATCCCATATCCACAACGTGCTTATCCTGGGTAAAATGCACCGCCATTGCCCTGGAAAGTTTAAAGATTTCCAACGCTTTCCGGTAAACCGGCATGTGATATGTATTATTAGGAAAAGCCTGAGCCATTTTTATTTAATTTCAGCATAAAATTAATGAGAAATTAAATAGTCTATCTTTGTGTTTTAATTTCAATTATAGGTTTTACCTTTAAATTTAAGGTATTTATATTTAAAAACTTTAATATGCAAGTAGATGAACTTAACTGGGAAATCTTAACACGATTGCAGGAAAATGCCAGATATTCTTTTGCCGAAATCGGTAGGGAAGTAGGTTTGAGCTCCCCGGCCGTGGCAGAGCGGGTAAAGAAAATGGAAGATGCCGGGATTATAAAAGGCTATAAAACCCAAATTTCCTATCATAGGGCAGGTTACCAGTTAAAAGCAATTATTACGCTTAGGGCTTTTATGGGGAGATTAAAACCATTTTTAGAAAAAGTAAAAGAATTTAAAGAAGTTAATAATTGTTATCGTATTACCGGTAATGAAAATATAATTATGGAAGTTGTTCTTCGGGATCAGGTTCATTTGGAAGAATTTATTGATAAACTTATTACTTATGGAGAAACCAAAACCCATATTGTGCTTTCCCAGGTAGTAGATTTTGCAGCTATAAATAAGAGTAAAATAAAATGATTCTAATGTTTTTTAATACTTTCCTTTCTTCACATTTTAAACTCGCTAATTTTTAATAATTAAAATGCAGAAATTCGTTAAATCCTTTTACTTTTTCACCTGTTTTTAACGAAATTCTTAATTTAAATTTTGTTTTAGTTAAAGTATAGCAAATTGTAATTTTGTTAATACCATGACGACTATACTATAGCTATTTTTACAAAAAAGAAATTACATTATGAGAAAGTATAGTACATTATATCTAATCGTAGCTGCGTTAACGGGTGCGATAGGATTTTCCGGATTAAATTTTGCCGGTATTGAAGTAGTGAGGGTGTTGTTTTTAATCTTTGCAGACTTATTAGTAGTCTCTTTAGTTGCGCGTTTGTTTTTTAGAAAAGACCAAATGAGATTACAACGAATAAAAAAATAGAATCTATCTCACCTATATAATTATTTAGCCTTCATCTATGATGAGGGCTTTTTTATGCACGATCTTTGATATCTATGCTTATATTTATACTAATTATTTAAGATTATGATGAAAAGGATACCAATTTTAATATTGCTTTTTACTTTTATTTTTCAATTTGGCAATGCGCAAGAAATAGAACTTCCTCTTGGTAAAATTGTAGATTCTATACCAACTGCCGATACCACGGCGAGTAGTTTTGCCATTTATCTGCCGCAAAATTTTAATCAAAAGGAACAATGGCCGGTAATCTTTGTTTTTGATCACGAAGGCCGGGGAAGAGCAACCACTCAGCTTTTTAGAACAGTAGCCGAAGAACAGTCTTATATAATTGCCTCTTCCAATTTAAATTTAAAACAAGATTCTTTAAAAAATAACCTGGATAAAGTAGCTCCCTTTATTAACCAGGTAGACGGTATGCTGTCTATAGATCGCAAACAGGTTTACGTGGCGGGTCTTTCAGCCGGCGGGCAATTAGCTACGGCACTGCCTTTTCTTTACAACAACGTTTCAGGAGTATTGTCGGTAGAAAATGCCTGGATAAATACCGAATATTTAAATACCAATAATAAATTTATGTTTAGTGCAGTGGCTTGCGATAGTAATAATTCTATGTTCGTTTTAGAGGAAATTGAAAATTACCTGGACAGTAAAAACTTTCCCACTGAAATAAATTATTATACCTGTGAAAAAGATGTAGAGTGGCCAGATGTAGATCTAATTAGGAATGCTGTAGCCGGCTTTACCCTAAATGCGATGAAAGAAGGTAAAAGGACTAAAGATTTAAATCTAGTAAAAAAACTTTTTGATGCTGAAGTAGAATACGCCGAAGTTTTAAGGCGTACCAGGAATTATTATCAGGCTTTCGAAAAACTGAAGCAAATAGAAGGTAAGTATGAAGATTTTGATATAGACGTAGATTTGCGCGATCAAATAAGAAATATAAGAAGAAATAAAGCTTTTAAAGAGCAGAGGCGGGATTACCGAAATGTAGCAGCATCTGAAGAAGCCAAGCAGGAAGAATATATTTATTATATGGAAACCGATGTGGTGACTTCAAACTTCGAAAATGTGGGCTGGTGGGCTGCCCAGATAGAAGATTTAAAGGAAAACGAAGAAAAGTTTAGCGGTCCCAAACAAAAAATGGCTAGCAGGCTGCAAGGTTTTCTAGATAATCTTAGCAAAAATTATTACGATGGGTATGTGAATTCCCAGGCCACACCGCGCTCTAAAGTGTTTGTTAGTGTGCTTAGAACTATATTTGATAAGGAAGATCCCGAGGCTTATTTAAACATCATCAAAATCGCTGGTCACGATGGTGATCACGAAACCGCCCTTTTATATCTTGAAGATTTACTAAAAACCGGGTTTGACGATATGGAAGCTTTATATGAGATTGAGGGTATTTTAGACCTTAAATTAAGTGAAGCTTATAACGACAAAATCAGGGAATACCTGGGAGAAGCAAAATATTATAAAGCTGAAGGTTAATTCAGGAAAAAACTGCTGATGCTCACGAGTGTTGAAACGTAGAATTTAATAATTACGAAACCACCAACTCCGGCGGACGGTATTCAGACTTAAGGATACCGGAGGGTGATTCCAATTTGTTGATCTTTTACTGCATAATCCTTTCTATGCTAATAATTGTAATTTATTTGTTGTTAATTCCCTACCTGATAATTATTCGGAAAGAACTATTTCAACAGGTGTCAAAAAATCAAATATTTGTTTTAAAAAGCATAAATCGCAGCTAGCACAAAAGATGAAAGATTATCGGTTCCTTCCAAATCTGAATTTAAAAACACCGGTGATGCTGTGTTAGATACTTTATCTAAACGCAATTCAGGTTTAAGGGTAAGGCTTCCAAGAGTATAACTTCCGGTAAGGGTGAAGTCTAAGGCTTCGGCATCTGCACCATAAACCGGCCCACCGTCTTCTAATTCTTTAAAATATTCTGCTCTTAAACCAATAGCAAAATTTTCTGAAGTCTGGATTTGTGGATAAACAGCTGCTCCATAAAACCCTTCTCCATCAGTAGAATTATAAGTGGTGTTTAGTCCCAAATAAAAGGCATCGCTAAAATCCCATCCTGTAGTTAAATCTATTTGAAAAGTGGCTTCATCTGAGAGTGGCATTTGTTCCCCGTAAATTAGGTTCAAAAAAGCACTGCCTTCTCCGGTTGAATAGCCAAGTTGGCCGCCGAAAGAATATTTTCCGTAAGGATTAAATTCGGTCCAATCTGTTGGATTCATTACAGCTAGCATTGCACTCCAGTTATCATCAATGGTGAAATCAGCTCTTATTCCCGTGTGTGAAAATGGTCCGTAAGAGAACATATACGAAGTAGAGTAATTGAAGTTGGCAGCCGGAGAGATTACCTCATAACCCAGGAAGGTATTGAAATTTCCCATAGTTAAAGTAACTGCGTCTGAAACGTTCCAGTAAACATATAATTGATTTACGATATTACTGGGTGCAGCAGAAGCAAACACCGCATCTTCTCCACGAGGTCCAAAAACCAAATCGGCTACAAACCCAACTTTCTCCCCTTCATAGCCTAAAATAACATTGGCCATCCCAATAGCAAAGCCAGGATCGTTTGCAAAAGAAGAAGCGGGTGCCTGCGGACCTGCAATTGGTTCCTCCGCATCATTATATTCGTATTTATTTAATCCATTAAAATTGGTTCTAAAATAGCTGTCTACAGAACCGCTTATACTAAAGTTTGACATAAAGCTTTCAACTTCAGTTGTTTCAGCTTCCTGAGCCTGAAGGCTAGAACCTAGTCCGAAGAATACGCCTAAAAGGAATATTTTTTGGATATTTGTAATAGTAAATTTTTTCATAATTAATAGTCTTGTTTAATAAGTTGAAATGTGTTGAGCAAAGCTTTATGAGAGGTTTACTTTATAGGGAGCGCTCCGCCAAGCGCTCCTTTTTTTTAAAAAATTATCTTTCCTGTACGGTCCCAAATTCGGCATAAGCATCCATCCCGTGCTCGTGAGCATCAAGGCCTTCAGTTTCTTCTTTTTCTTCCATCCTTAAGCCCATTGTGGCTTTAATAATTGAAAGAATCCCGAAAGCTGTAATGCAGCAGAAAGCACCAATTATTCCTACGCCCGCCAGCTGTATAAGTAATTGATTTAGACCAGCCATACTTCCAAAAATTCCTACTGCCAGAGTTCCCCAAATACCGCAGGCAAGGTGAACAGCCACGGCACCAACAGGATCATCTAATTTAAGTTTTTCAACCAGTGCTACACCTAAGACAATAACTCCACCGGCTACCAGGCCAATAAGCACTGCATCTAAAGGAGACATAAGGTCAGCGCCAGCAGTAATTCCTACAAGTCCACCCAAAATGCCGTTTAGGAACATGGTAAGATCGTAGTTCTTATAAGCAATTGTAGAAACTACGAAGGCAGAAATACCACCGGCTGCCGCAGCAAGACAGGTTGTTACAAGGGTAATAGAAGTCAAAGAAGGATCGGCTGAAAGTACTGAACCACCATTAAAACCAAACCAACCTAACCAAAGAATAAATACTCCCGCAGTAGCTAAAGGAATATTATGGCCAGGGATGGCGTGAGATTGGCCATCTTTACCAAATTTCCCTAAACGCGCACCCAGTAAATAAACAGCTATTAAAGCTGCCCATCCTCCTACAGAATGAACCAGGGTAGAACCGGCAAAATCGTAAAAACCGAGTCCGTCTAAGAAACCGCCGCCCCATTTCCAGGAACCAACAATTGGATAAACAATAGTAATATAGATCACAGAAAACAGCATAAAACTTCCCAGTTTGATTCGTTCTGCAACTGCACCAGAAACTATTGTAGCCGCAGTTGCAGCAAACATTCCCTGGAAGAGAAAATCTGTCCAGTAGGTATAACCTTCGTTATAGGCTAAGTCTAAAGCACCATCTGCCACCGGCGCGCTTAACCCAAAAAGGTCGAAGAAATAATCTGGAATAAACCCGGCGATAAAAGAGCCTGGGTACATAAGGTTAAAACCAATAATGGCATAAGTAAGTAGCCCGGCACAAATTATAAATACGTTTTTAAAAAGGATATTAATGGCATTTTTTTGCCTTGTAAGTCCAACTTCAAGCAGTGAAAAGCCCAGGTGCATAAAAAATACCAGCGCGGTACACACCATCATCCAAACATTATTAGTAGTAAGTAATTCCATAAAAGTTATTTTTATAATGAGTTGATTAGTTTAAGAAAGGGAATCGGTGCCTTTCTCTTTTGTTCTTATGCGATAGGCTTCTTCTACGGGAGACACAAATATTTTCCCATCTCCTACAGAACCTGTATGCGCAGCTTTTAGAATTGTTTCTACAGTACTATGAACATTTTCATCTGATACTACCAGTGAAATTTTCCGTCTCTGAATATCGCTAGTGCTGTAAGAGACTCCCCGATAAACGTGACCTTGTTTTTCATTACCTACCCCGGTAACATCCCAATAGCTAAAAAAATTGACTTCGGTTTCATGAAGTGCTTTCTTAACTTCATCAAACGTAGATTTTCTAATAATGGCTTCTATTTTTTTCATAAAAACTTGATTTTGATGATGTAAATGTATAAAAATATGATAACACCTATTAAAAAATAGGGGTGTATGCTAAATTAATGTGAAATAAATAAAATTAACCCCTAAAAAATTAGGGGTTAATTTAAAATACATATGTGTTTTGATTTGTTTCTAATTTTTTGACCAGGGCCTAGGTCAATTTTGAGAGAAAAAGACCTAAAAAGACAGCCAAAATTCCCAGAATTATGCTTCCGAAGGTGTAAAAGAAGAAATTTAGATAATCTCCGGAACGTAAAAGTGCCTGATTCTCAAAAGCGAAACTTGAAAAGGTAGTAAAGCCGCCACAAAAACCCACGGCAAGAAATAAAACAATATTAGACGAGAAAAAATCAGATTTAGCTGCAATTCCCAGGATTAATCCCAAAAGTAAACTTCCCAGGATATTTACCGTAAAAGTGCCAAAAGGAATAAATGCAGTTTCAAAATTTAAACTCTTACTGATGAGGTAGCGCAAGGCACTGCCAAGTCCGCCACCTAAGAAAATCAGTAATAGTTGTTTAAGCATACTTGTTTATTTAACCGGAATATATAAGTGTGTAATCCATTTAGCAGGGTTTGCCACGTTCTCTGGCGATGTTAAATGCACTTCAAAATTCTTTGTGTCTTCTGCTATTTCAA
>Ga0207891_1001354_pt1 | contig 11427 bp, 5 predicted proteins | sample LinPmetageLP50_FD_184061 | JGI IMG/M metagenome (GOLD analysis project Ga0207891, IMG submission 184061) | Marine viral communities from the Pacific Ocean - LP-50 (SPAdes) | ecosystem: Environmental > Aquatic > Marine > Oceanic | place: Pacific Ocean | collected 2011-08-27 | reverse complement strand
TAGCTGTATCGTTTTCTTTATATACCTGACCGCCGCTTTGCTTTTTATTGCTGACCACTTCAAGTATTTTGCCTGTACTAATGTCAGTACCTAAAAATGGCGACACCATATCACTGAGCGATGAGGCAATAGCCTCGTTAACAGGCTGGTCACGCATCATGGCCTCTATTGGTCGTTTCCAGTAGGCGTAAGGGTCTAAGAACGACATATCAAAGTAACGTAAATTATTGTCGCTATCTCGACCTGCATAGATAAAGGTTGAGTTTTTTTGCCATGGCGGGGCTAAGTCTCTTAGCGCTTCCTCTTCATCATCGGTCACGCCAAACATGGCGGCGCTTAATGCAGATAGAGCAAACATGCCGCCACTGGCCAAGCTCATGCCTACGATTCGTTTTGCGCCCATTTCGCGTATTTTGGGGTTGTCTGACTTTATTTCGCTGGCTGCAAGCTTCATCATGTTGCCTGTCGTTCTAATAACTTCAGCAGGGAAAGATACAAACGTGCCGGCCAACGGGAACCGTGACAGCCACGCCCCCGCTTTACCTACTCGGCTATATGTTGGATAGGTGTTTTGTATGCGCTCAGCGGCTAATGCTTCTGCATCGCCTTCTTTCATGCCTGTGCGGACGAGTGCGGCTTTTTCATTTTCAAAGCCTACTATCTTCCAAAAGTCATCGCCAAAGCGATAGAAACCTGTCGCTTTAGCGGTTAGCCATCGTAGGTTTTCAAAAGCGGCTCCACTCTTACCTTCAAGCATTTGGTTTATCTTTCCATCAGTCATAACCTTGACTATATCGCCTGCGTTAGCTGAGTCATAAAGCACGCCCAACTTAATTAAGCGCTTTATGTAATCAGATTCGCCGTCAGTTACTTTTTCTTTAACTTGTGCGTTAAATGCTGCAACGGCTTGCTTCATGTATTTTTGATTAAAGTGTCCGTTGGCAACGGTGAAAAAATACGCCGACATTACATTACGCATGGCGGTTGTGGGTGATAGTACGGTTTTGCCGAATTTAATGAAGCCGTTTATTTGTATAGCCTTGTCTAACCACCCCTCACCACGTTCACCGCCCATCGCATCTTCAAACGCTTCTTTTATTTCTGGCGTTGTCCACATGCCATTCAGTGGTGCATATACTTCCGATGCTTCACCTGCAAGCTGCACTGTGGCATTAGGTGGCCGGCTGTCCTTTTCAAAAATGAAATTGTTAATGCCCATATCGCGTATTGTGCTTAGGAGTTTATCATTAGCGATCATGGCTGACATTTTTGAGACGGATTTAGCGTAGTTAATGCGTGGGTCTGCGTATTCACCTAGTAATGCTCTGATTTCAGGTGATATGTCTTTGCGTGGTATTAGTGTAGATAAGTCTTTAGAGCCTAGCTTACTTTCGGCAATAAAAGATCCCAAACTGTCATAAGCAGTGCCTGTTTTAACCATTTCATTCATGGTTACTTGGGCTTTTTGCTGTGCTTCTTCTGCTGTTGCGCCGTCTTTTTTATACTGCTTAATTAAGTATGTACGGGCATCATCAATTGTTTTAGTGGGTATCTTTTCAAACCATTTAGGATCATCAAATGCTTTATAGCTGCGATTTAAATACTTACCTATATTACCTAGCATTTTTTCAAGACGAGCCGACTCTTTAGGATCAATGGCTCCATCCTCTGCAAATCGCTGCTGAAGCTTGTTATTGACACTTGCAACGTAATCTTTTGTCAGTCCATCGATATGTTCGCGCATTAGTATCAGCGTGTCTCGCTCGCTTTGATTAAGCGCCTTGCCATCATTTTCACCTATTAAAAATTGGTGGTACTTAGTCCATTGATTATCGGCTAATCTGTCAGGATTTATTTTGGCGGCTTTCATTGCTGAATTTAGCTTGCCTACCAGCATAGATACATCAAACTCATGTACAGCTACATCGCGATCACGGCCTCTCTTAGCTTGCTGGACGGTTTCAGGTAAGTTGCCACCTGGCATAAACCAGCGTGAAAGCTGGCGTTTTATTTTATCGCCTGCGGTTTTGTCGGTTTCGCGTAGCTGTGCGTTTAGTGCCTCCCACTCTGGCGCGCTTGATTTTTCAAAGCGGTCGCGGTTAAGCGCTTTTTTTACTGAGTCCGCTATTTTGTTTGGTGCTGGACTGGTGTCGCTCTTTGCTGTGCGGCTAAATTTTTTATCGGATTGACTATAGGCCATTTCGGTTTTACTGGTGGCTACTGTTTCACGCTGCGCCTTAAAACCTTTGACTATACTTTCGAGCATATCACGCATTGCGGTAAGCTCATCATCTTCACGATAAGCAACACCAAGCTTGTCTAGCTGCTTGCGAATAAAGCGCTTTAACGCATTCCACCAATACTTAACTTCGCCTTTGCTGGGTTCGCTCTCTACAAAACGTGCAAAAATTTCCTCTGCTTTAACGTCCTCGCTTGCATCCCAATAGTCGTTATTCGCATCTTTCCAATATTTTTCAAACGCTTTACGGCCTTTAGTCTTTTTGATGCGATCAATAAATTCTTGCTTAGCTTCTTTGCCGATAACAGTATCAAGGCCACCATGCGCAATAGTTTCATGCGCTAAAGTTTGCTTAAGATCATCTATGCTATCCATGTTTTCAGCAATGATATAAACAGTATTGGACATTTCGCTATAAGCACCCTTAACGGTTGCACCGTCCAAGCTCATACGCCATAACTTTTCAGCGGTGGCGGTATCTTCTAAGATATTAACGGTTATTCCGTTGGCGCCGCTCAAGCTTTTAATGAAGTTGTTAGCTATCTCTTGGGCTTTATCTACTTTTACGCCTTGAGATTTTTTATTTGCTTTTGACTTTGAAAATAAACGTATTCCTTCGTTTGTATTTTCACTTTCCATCGTATCGAACAAGGTTTGGTAAGCTGGGTTTATCTTTTCTTGCTCGGCTTTGTTTGGATATGGATAGGTGCCATCTGATTCTAAACCTAGTGATTCTGCAGCAGTCCACGCTTCATCAAGCACTACATTTGCAAGGTAATCGTTAGTGATACCTTGCTGTTTTAATTTATCTATAATGTAAGTTTCAAATGATCGCGCTGTCATTTCGATAGTCGTTGCCCAATAAGCTTTAGAGCGTCTGGTGTCTAATTGCTTTGAGCGCTCAGGCAATCCGCTTTGCACGATGGCATTTCTTACATGTTTAAATGCGCTTGCCATTTCAGGGCGAATTTCATCTGTTGATAATGTGTATGGCGATTCAGTTATAAAGTCTGTATTTGCTCTTTGCTTTCCAAAGTAATTATCAAGGGCGTGCCACCATTCGTGCGCTAGAGAACCTGCACCGGCTTTTTTAGTGAGATTAATAACAACGCTGTTTGGTTCGTAATGTGCAGCTGCAGGATTTTTGCCGCCTTTACCTCGCGCACCAAATGCAAGCCCTAGCTTACCGTTTAAACTTAATGCTTTTGGTGGTAAGTCTAATGCTTCAGCTAAATCCATTAGTCCATCGTAAGCTTGGTTTAGATTCTTTTGGCGCTTAGCTTGTTCTACCCAATTACCAAACTCTACACCTCTAAACCCAAACGTTTCACCAAACGTATCAGGCGTTACATTTTCAGCATAGCGTTCTGGCCCTATGCGTTCAGCATTAACCGGCTTACGCATACTAGGTGTTTCTTTTATTTTCTGTAGCTTTTGCTCGACTTCTTGACGGTTATTTTTAAGATATTCTCTGGCGGCAGTTAAATCGTTAAATGATTTTATTTTTAAAACACCGCTTGCACCTTTCCACCCTAGATAAATATCTTTAGTGTATCGGTCACGATAAACACTGATTTTGCTTTTTTTACCGTTTGTGGCATTGGAACCATCGGCTTGGTCCGCTTTAATTGCTTTAGTTAGTAACGCCTGTACATCACTTAGTGATTCACTAGCACCATCATAAATAGGGCGCCCATTTCGCTCTATAAAGTAAAACACCTTACTAGGCGAGTATGTTTTACCGCCAAACACAGAGAAACTGCCAGAATTTATACGGTAGCCAGAAACGATTTTTAATGTTTCAGTGTCGGCCTTTGCAATAGAGGGGATCGCGTCAACAATTGCCGATAAGTTTGAGCTGTGATTACGCATTCTTTGCATAACACTTGCTACATCACGCTCACCGCTCATTAAGTCTGATGCAAACGATTTTAGGGTGTTAACTTTTTCTGCCCATCTTGCAACCTTACGAGCAACTCGTGGCTTTGACGGTATTTCGCTTCTCATTGCAGCAATTAGCGCTACTGACTCCGCACTAACTCCTTTTTCTACAAGCTCTTTGTAGTTAGGTTCAGGCCATGCCTTGCTTAATGGTAGCTCAGTCGTGCTTCGCTGATCTTGTATTGCCTCACTAAAACCGCCCCATGCATCTTTACGTGCGCCGCCAAGCTTTTCACCAAAGTCATCAATGCTTTCTTGCTTGAGCGTTGCTTGATTGGATACTGATTGCTGCTCGTTAGTTTCAGGCTCTTGTGCTTTTGGCTCTGCTGTTTCTGTAATAGGTGCGGTACTAGGTGCGGACTTTCCATCTTTAGGTGCGGATATTGAATCGCGAATTTGTTGAGCTGGTTTTTCTGCTTGAAACGCATCATCAAAGCCAAATTCTTTACGCAGTTCGCTGTACGCTTGTCGGTTAATACTTTCAGGTGTATCGCTATTAAACTCTTGATACGTTTCAAAGGAAGACTCAGCAAGTGCTTTATCAATAGCCGGTTCGTAACCTTCTTCTATTTTAGCCATGGCAACGTCAAAGCCTGGCGAGCCTTTTTTAAGCCCTTGCTCTTTGGCTTGGCTTTGTAGCCATTTGCGCTTAGTGGTTTTTAGTATTGGCGGTAGCTCGGCTTGCTGGTCAGTAGTTGCCGGCTCTTGTTCAGTTAATTTACCAGTCTCGGCAGTTTCAACGCCTTTTTGCTCAGATTGTTTACCATTATCGCTATTTAATTTACCAGTTGTGGCAAGTTCTTCATTACCAGTGGCATTTAGTTTACCAGCATTGCCTTGCGTTTCAGTGCTGGGCATTTCCTTGGCCAATGGCACTAACTGCTCAATTGGCGCATTTAAGCGGGTTACTTTTACGGTTTCATCTTTTTCGCGGGCGGCTAGCCACTGGTGATGGCCGTCTAGTACATATCCGTCATTCGATACCAATATAGAGCGGTTGCCGCCCTCAAATTCCATTGCCTTTTTAACTTTGGCTGGTGAAAATTCTTTCTGCGTTGGTTTTAATGAGCTTGCTTGCACCTCATCTTTTTCATTGCCAATATCACGCGCTTTCATAAAATTAACCATAGCGCCGCGATTTTCAGCTTTGATCTGTGGCATTTCTGAACGCGGTATATTTTTGGTGCCGCTCTCCTTGGTAAAAGATTGCCACTCATCATCAAGCATTTCACCTGCTATGCTCTTATCTTCTTCGTCCTTTATTTGTGACGCGTCAACGTTTAAAGATAAAGCTTCGCCTTCTTGTTGGTCTAGTTGCGTTTGATCTTCTTGCTCATTTTGCGCAACCGTATCAGGGTTTTGCTCCTCTGCTGCCTGCTCTGAATCCTTCTCGGTGCGTTCATCGCCTTTAATCGTCCATCCAAAGCCATTATCAAAACTAACCGCTTTTGTTTTGTGGCCAGCTCTGCGTGCTGCGCGTGCTTCTTTACTTAGTAGCGCATCGCGTTTCGTTTTAAATGCTTCGCCATTTTTCGCAACATTAACACCGCTTTCATTGCCAGCAAACACAATGTCTTTTTGTGGCAATAGGTTTTGAGAGTCTTTACCAGCTTGCTTAACCTGCTCTGCTGCGCGCTGCTGCGGCCTACCATCTTCGCCAAAAATAATATCCTTTTGTTCAATGCCTTTAGGCTGCGACTCAAGATCAGCTTGTGCCTGCTCACGCATTTCACGGTTTTTAGTTTGCTCTGTCGTTGGCAACTTGCCTTGCTCTGGCACTACTTGCCCGTCTATAGGTGCGTTGTCTATGCTTTGCGCGTTTTGTGCTTCTGGACTTAATAACTCGCCTTCGTGCTGGTACTTAATAGGACTAAAGCGATCTTCTGGCGTTGGTGACTTATCAAACGCTGCCGCTTTTACTCGTTCGTCTACAGTAGGTGCGTTATTTCCTGCCTCTAAATCTCTTAAAGACTGCTGCGCCGGGCTTGTAAGCATATCGCCATATTGGCCTGCCGCTTTTGTTGTTTGGTCAAAGCCTGCTTGTCTTGCGGCTGTTGGCGCATCGTAATCAATATCATCATTTTTAAATACAGGCGTTTCTGTATCTTCTGGTATTGTTTGCGCTGGCTCTGCTTCTGTATCCGCTTCTGGCACTATTGCCGGCTCTGCTGCGGCTGCAAATACGGGATCATCAATACCAAACTTTTCTTTCATTGTACGTGCAACAATTGCTGACGCTTCTACCTCTGTAAAACCCTGCTTAATAGCTGCGTCATACTGCTGCTTTTTAACAATTTCAATTGCTTCTTCTGTTGATGAACCCGCTTCAACCAACTGATCAGCGCCTTGTTTAACGGCTTCTGCTGTTTTTTGTTGGTAACCCATGACTTTTTGCGCCGTTTCTGAGCCGGTACGCATAACGCCACCAACCAAGAGGCCACCAACAAAGGCTTCGTCTAGCCCTTCAAATTCATCAACGCTTTTGCCAGCACCCCATTGCGCTAGTGCTTCTTGCCCTGTCTCAGTTAAACCCTCTGCGCCTGCGCCTTTCAGTATGCGCTTAGCAAAGGTTGGATCGCGTACCGCTTCGACCAGCTCACCACGGCCCATGCGTTTAGCCGTTTCGACTACGCCATCTTTTAAAATGTCTTTACCAAGTTGGCCCATGCTAACTTTGATACCTAAACGCTCAAGTAACATTTGCCCGGCACCGGACGCAACCGCTTTAACTTCGTCTTTTTCGCCTTCTGGTTGTTTCTCGTAAGCTTCGTTAGCTAAGCCACCCGCCATACCAAACGCACCAACACCGGTAGCCGCACCCGCCATGTAGGGCAGTGAGCCCGCAACTAGTTCGCCTGTGTAGCTACCTAAATCGCTGAGGCTTTCAATGTCCTTATATGATTTTACTGTCGGCTCGTACTGCTCTTGCTCTTTAACGTTACGATCAATGCCTTCTTGGGCCCACTGCGATAACGCTCCGCCTTGACCTATTGCACGACCTATAGCACCCGTTTGTTCTTCCTCTGGCACTCCAACGTCAGTAAAGCCCTTAACGGCTCGGTACCCAATCTCTTGTAACTTATCAACACCTGCCCCTAGTGCTGCAGACATACCTCCTTCAGCTTCTGGCTTTGCAAAGGGATCGATAAATTCAATTTCTTTATTAGTAAATGGGTCTAATATTTTATTGGCCATTTGATAAGTACCCTTGTTGGATAGCTATTTGCGTAGCTTGTTGTTCAGTAAGATTTTTGTTGGCTTCCATAAATTTATTGATAACACCGCTTGCATCGACACCATCTATCTTGCTTATATATTTAGCTTTATTTTTTCCATTTCCTGCCTCTGGCGGTTCTTCTATGGCTTTTTTGCCATATATCTCACCTAGCTTATTCTTGCGCTGCTCAAATTGGCTCCTAACTTCCGCTATCGCTTTCTTTTTTAACGCCTCGTCATCCGAACCTTTTTTAGGCTCCCCGTAGGTGTACTCTATTTCAGCAAGGGCACTCGATTCGTCCTCGATCATTTTCACTCTTGCCTTGCGGTACTCGGACTCTTGAGGGGCTTCTTTTTGCTGTGCGCTTCTTCTTCCAAAGTTTGCAGCAACTTCGGTCCCCATTTTGTCCCAGTATTCAGGGCGCTCTATCATATCTGCCATCATTGCGCGTGTTTTGATGGTGCTAACTAGCTCTTTAGGCGTGTAGGTCATTACAGGATCATCGCCCTCAGACGTTCGCCCCTTAGTCATTGGCTTGATTTCTTTTGCGCCATTTTCATAGGTAACTTGTAACGCCAGGGCTACGCTTCCATCTTCACGTTCAGCCGGCACAAAGCCAGCAAAATCCACGCTCGCAATTTTTGATTTGACGGTCTCGTCATACTGCCCAACGGATGAATTTATCTTGTCTTTAAATACACCGTTAAATAATTTAATTGTTTCAGGCGAGTTAGCTTCGGCCATATTTCCGCTCTTGATAACGCTATCAAGCTTTGTACTTAATCCTTTTACCGCTTCACGATATTCAGGCTTCATGTAAGTACGCGGGTCCATGCCTTTATTGCGTGAAAGTACATCGTTTAAATCTTCGGGTACTTGGCCTGTTTCTCTGAATGACTGCCACGCTACAGGTATTGCCTGCTGATCTTTTTGCCACTGCGCCTGTTGTGATTGAAAATTTTGTTGCCACTGCCTTTGTTGCTTGTTTGCCTCAAGCGTTTCGTTGCGATAATCGTTAGCTGATTGCGCTTGACTTTCACGCCATTTAATATCCTGCTCGCGATTTTGAACGCGCTCATTATCAAGTTGTGATTGTCTATCTAGTCCATTTTGATAACGCTGATCGTTTCGCTTATCCATATCAGCAAGGCGAGCTTTATTGTCCTTGCGTGCTTGATAGCGTTCCATCATTTCAAAGCCCTTTAACGCCCCGTCTACAAATGCGCCTGCCATACATTACCCCTTAAAGTGAACCCGCAGCCAAACCTATTGCTGCACCAATAGCTGTTCCCCAGCCAGGCATAATCATTGTCCCAATCATTGCACCTGAACCAGCACCGCTAATTTGTGAGCTTTTTTGCTGCTGCTTTAGGTTTTCGTTAGTCATATCGCGGTTTTGTTCCATATCAGACAATGTTTTTAGTGAGCCCAAAGCTTTATTTTTCGTGCTTTGGCCCGCTTGCATAATTGAATAAGCCATTATTTACCACCTATATCAGCTAGAGACTTAGGCGCGCCGCCTTGCCCCGTTAGAATTGAGTTTTGCAAATCATCTACTGACTCGCGTGTTTCGTTATTTACAGAGGCCGTTGTAAGGCTTTTTAATAAACCTGTATTGGCGCTGCTTTGCTTTGTTTCATCTGGCGTTAAACCGTATCGCCCCAAGCGTTGCGACTCGGCCACTTTCGATTGATTGAAAGAAGTGCTTATATTTTTTTCATTGCGCGCCATCTGTTCATTTAGCAACTTGTCGCTTGTCGCTAGGCCAAACAATTCCTCCTGGACCGGCAAGAAGCGCGTTTTATAATCTTCAAATTGCTGGCGAGTTAGATCGGCTAAGGCGTTTTGATATTTATCGGTTCTAATGCTTGAGCTATCAACACTGTAAATATCGTAATCAAAATCATCTTCCATAGATTTCTCCTATGCAGTCCAGTTGTTGGGGTCGTTATTGCTTGCTAAGTTGAAACTCATATTAACCGCCTCCCATTAGTGATTTATTTACATCGCTTGGCGTTGCTGCGTTAGCATTGATCACTGGGTCTGGCTTTGGAGGTGGTAAGTTTTTATAATAACTGCCTGCGGCACCAGCTAGTGCACCAGCTGCTCCTAGCACTGCGTCAGTGTTTTTTCTGCTGTTGCTTGCATCATTAAACGCTTTTTGTTGCGCGCTGCCTGCAATATCACTGAGTGTTGCTGTCGCTTCCTGTGACTGCCCTTGCCCCATAGCCATAACATTTGCCATCTTGCCTGTGTAACGTTCTTGCCCTGCAACTTGTGAGCGTGATTTTGCATCGCTTGTTACTGACGCTTCGTTGTCGGCCATATCACTAACAACGTTTTTAAACTTGCCGCTATTTGGGTTTATGCCGTTAGCTTCCATGCTCGAAAGTGCGTTATTACTGGCATCCGAAAACGATTTCTTATAACCAAGGTTTGTGTTCTCGGCTATGTCATCGTAAACGCTTTCGTCATTGGCCTGCTTAGCATCTTCAATAACCTGATTTTCAAATGGAACAATGTTCTCTTGGTAGTAGCCCCATTCCTCGGCATATACTTTTGCTAGCTCTTTTTCATATTCGGTTTCTTTAACGTCAGTAGAACCGCCCATGCTTAACCTCTAATATAATTGCGCCATACTTTTAGACCTTTACGCTCACAAGCGAGCCGCCACCCATGACGGGGAGCTGCTTTATTAAAGCCCTTTCTAGCTGTTAAAAATTCGATGAATGAAGCATTGCCACGCTTAGCAAGCTCAATAATGTGTGGTTGATAGCGGATCATTGCGTTCCCGCCATGGCAAGACGCGACAGTGATCTCAATATATGTTTTGTTGTCTAAGTGGCGAGGCCACAAAATAAAAAAACCATCTGGCACCAAAAACAAAAAAGCCCACTCGTTTGAGCAGGCTTTGTCGATTTCTTGGTATAGGTGTGGGTCGTTTGCAATATTACCTATTCGAGTTATTGGCTCTTTAAGCCGATCACGGTGTTTATCCCATGATACGCATTGCAGATAAGACTTTTCCATTATGTAGAAATACTAACCTATATTGGGGGGTTTATCCATTACCCTAAAGAGCTTCCTTTTTTGAATAGTTGAAATAATACGTCTTGAGCTGAAACGGTTGGGTATCTTCGGCCAAAAACGCCGCCGTCTATAGACTGGGCATTGGTAGAGATCATTATTTTAATGTTGTAAGTTGTATTTGCGTTTATTGTTACGGTTATATCTTCAATGCCGCGATCTTCACCAGTGCCAGCACCGCCACCCAAATAGGTGCCGCCAGTAGTTCTTACCGCTACTGAGCTTGTTCTGTACTGGTTTTCTCCACCATCACCCACGCCAGGTATGTTTGTTGCTACTTTTCTTATATAAAGAACCCTTGTGAAACTTGCCCTAGCAATGCTTAGTGTTGCAATTTGTGTTTCGCTACTGTCAATATTTTTACTTTGCACTGCCTTGGTTATTGTGTCCGTAACATCACCGCTCAAGTTCTCAGCGTAAACGGTGCCGTAAAAGCTCGCGTTTTGGCCGAATAACTGATTTATGTAAGCTTGGTCTATTTGAGCAGAGCCAATCGCGCCGTTGGCAATATACGTAGTTACATTTGAACTCAAGATTTTACTAAGTCCTGCGAATGGACCAAGTGAAGGTTTCCCGGTTACGCTGTCATAAGCAAGTGAATTTAAGTAGGCTAGCGAGCCTAATGCCGGCTTTCCTGTCACTTCGTTGTAAGACAATGAATTTTTAGAGGCTAGACTTCCAAGTGTAGGTTTTCCGCTAAGATCGTTATAGCCTAGCTCACTTAAAAACGCGAAAGCTCCTAGATTTGGCCTACCGCTAAGCTCGTTATAACCAAGCGAGTCTTTAGAAGCTAAATCACCTAGCCCGGTAACTTTGGATGAAGGTATTGCGCCGGTAGATGACATTACAACGTTGCCGTTATTATCCTTAATCGTAACTGATTCAAGTGTAGCGCTCTTTGCAAGCATGTTGCCGCCTGGATCAATTGAAAAGTTACTGCTTC
>Ga0207891_1001351_pt1 | contig 11450 bp, 5 predicted proteins | sample LinPmetageLP50_FD_184061 | JGI IMG/M metagenome (GOLD analysis project Ga0207891, IMG submission 184061) | Marine viral communities from the Pacific Ocean - LP-50 (SPAdes) | ecosystem: Environmental > Aquatic > Marine > Oceanic | place: Pacific Ocean | collected 2011-08-27 | reverse complement strand
AGGTACCCAATTACCCGTGTCGCGCACTGCTTGTAAATTAGCGTAATAATCAGCTTTGTTCTTAATCACAAATCGGCTTAGGTACAGCACCGGTAGGTTTAGTAAGTCTTTAGTCACCAAGTACAAAATATTTAAAATACGCCCGGTACGGCCGTTACCATCGTAAAATGGGTGAATGCTTTCAAACTGATGGTGAATAATGGCCATTTTTACCAATGGATCAGCGTCACATAGCTCATCGTTATTGATAAACTGAACAAGGTTATCCATAAGTTTTGTAATTTCATCGCCGTGTTGTGGTGGGGTATAAACCACTTCACCTGTTCGTGCATTTTTAAGATCAGTACCCGGGAGCTTTCGTAAACCTGCATCATTATGTTCTAGGTTTTTTTGTATTGCTAGAATGTCATTAAGACGAATAAGTTTGCTTTTACGCGCCGTTTCGAACCCTTGCTTTAAAGCAACTGCATAATCTTGTACTTCTTTTGTGGCGGGGTTGGTTACAGCTTCTTCAAACAAGTTAGCTTTATAAAGTTCATCGTGCGTTGTTACGATGTTTTCTACTTCTGAGCTGTCTTTTGCTTCTTGTAGAGCGAGTGTATTAATCAGTATGGCTTCGTTAGGTATACTTGCGGCAACGCCTTTTAGCTCTGCTAAATGACGATGTGCTGTGGCGGTTTTTTTTAAAACTGCACGGGTTTCCCACTGTTCAATGCTAGGGAGGGGTAAAGGCTCAATATAGGTCGACATAGATTACTTTTATCCTTTTTTATACATGTCTATTTGGTTATGTATAAATTGTTTAGAAAATTATACATAAGCTATATAACATGTATAGCAATTCCATTTATTTATATACTTTATTGTTAAGCTGTTTTAGCTGGCCATATGGCTTCACTAAGCTCCTCTAGCACTATATCAAGTTGATTATTCAATACTTTATCAAATTGCTTTGCGCCGCCATGCTCACCAAAGCGGTTATTAACAAAGTCACGGTCAATAATGACTTCATGTACGAGTTGCTTAGCTAACCGGTCTAACCACTTGCGCTGGTTAGGGTTCCACAGATGGCTTTGGTAAATGCGCGCCATAGCCTGCGCAACTCTTTGTTCAAACGGAACCAGTGCCTCTCCTAATGCCGCACGACGAATATGACCAATAATGCTCGCTGCGATATCTTGGTTAGTTTGGTTACGCACTGCGCTTTGCAGCTTGGGCTCGGTGTAACCTGCGCTATCAAGTAGTAACTTAATATCTTTGAGCTGGGTGCGATTTAAATCGCGCGGCTTGTTAACAATCGCTGCAAGCGCTGCATTTTGATTTAATTGTTCTTTAACGAACTGATTAAAACTATCGAGGTAATCTTCTGGTTTTTGATGCGCACCATAGCTTTGGCTGCGATCGCGGATTTCATCGTGATGCTCTGAAATAACAGGTTGTCGCTCGCTGCCTAGCAAGCTATTTACTTCTGCTAATTGATTTAATAAACCACTGTGCTGGTTTATAAACGTTGCCGCTTGTTTTGGCCCTAGCTGGTTTAAATGGGTGTGCAAGCTTTTTGGTTCTACGCCCCATGACTCTTGTAACTCATCTAACTTTTGCTTGAGGGCTGGTTTATTTTCTGACTTTTTCTGTGCCTTACGTAATACCCGCATCACCTTTTGGCTTAGTTGACTCAGCACGACGTCAGCATGGCTTTGTTCTGGCGTATCGCCTGGAGCACTAAGCGCTCGCTCGAGTAGATCAGGATTGGTAATTTCATCCACTAATTGGTCGAGCGTAACGTTCGGGTCTCTTACCAAGGGCTTCATGGTATTAACATCTTGCAATGCTGCATAGATGTCTACTGGGTCATAAATGCGAAATACGGTTTTACCTATGTCATCACAGCGGCGGGTTGCACGCCCAACCATTTGCTCGTATAAAATGCGAGATTTTACTCGGCGCATAAACACTAAGTTACAAATTTTAGGCACATCAATGCCGGTCGTTAATAAGTCGACGGTAATGGCAATATTAGGGTATCGCTCGTTTTTATATTGGCGAATAAGCTGCTCTACCTTATCACTTTGGCCAGTTACTTTAGCCACGGCAGCCTGATTATATTCGCCGTTATAAAGATCTTTAAAAGCTTCATCGAGTAAGCGTTTTACCATGTCGGCGTGCAAATCGGTGGCACAAAAAACCATGGTTTTCTCATCACCAAAAGGATCTAGTTCTTGAACAAGTTGCTCACAAATAACACGGTTGAAGTTTTCGTTAATAACTCGGCGGTTAAACGCGTCAACTTCGAAACTTAGTTCGTCGTCGAGTTCGGCGCTTTGCACTTCACCGGTTTGCGTATTAATAGCGCTAACTTCCTCACCTTTGGTAAAAGTAATGCCATTTTGTGTCAATAAGGTTTCATAACGAATCGGTGGCTCGTGATCTATTAGCCAGTCGTCAGCTACTGCTTCTCTGTATGAATAGGTATAAACAGGTTTGCCAAAAATATCACTCGTGTGTTTTGCCGGTGTAGCCGTAAGTGCAATTTTTACTGCATCAAAATAATCTAATACTCGGCGATAGCTCGACAAGTATTGACTCGTGTCGCGAGTAGCCAGTTCACCCTCTGTCATTTCTTGATCGAGTGTATAACCTCGGTGGGCTTCATCAATTATGATGCAATCAAACTGGTCTAGCGGTGGCGGGTTATCACTCATAAAAATACGCTTAACCATAGCTTGTACAGTTGCAACTTGTACGCGAGTTTCTGCCTCGGCCGCCATATCTCCTAGTTCTGCCACATTGTATATTTTTGATAATGTGTGATTTTGTTCAAGCGGAGCTTCGTTAAAAGCGTCTATTGCTTGTTGCCCTAGAGCCGTTCGGTCGACTAAAAATAAAATTCGCTTGAAACGTTCAGCTTTTAAAAAGCGATACATCAAACCAATAATTGTACGGGTTTTTCCGGTGCCTGTTGCCATTGCTAGCAATGCATGGCGAATATTTTGCTCTAAGGTATTTTCAACAGCGATAATCGCTTTTTGCTGGTAATCACGCACTTTTAAGTAGCCAAAAGGCTCATCTTTGAGTTTTTGTTGTGCGGTGTCTTTACTGCGCTTAAGTAAATCAAGCAACCCCTCAGGGGTATGGAACTTTGGCAAAGCGCGTTTAATATTCGCAGGCTCGCGTACATCACGAAACCACGTACCTGATTGTTCAGCAAGTTGAGGTACATATGGGCGACCGTTACAGGAATAAACAAACGGTACTTTATAGTGGCCATCATCTTCATCTGGCCATGCTATGGTCAACCCTTGTAGCTCCCAAGCAGGTATTAAAGGGGACTGAACATTCAAGCCTTTACTGTATCGCTCTGCTTGTGAAATTTTACCTGCAACATTAGTGTTTTCTTTTTTAGCTTCAACCACCGCAATAGGTGAAAGGCCTGAAAAAAGTACGTAGTCAGCACGCCCTTTTTTTCCTTGATATTCAGTAGGCCACTCAGCAATGGCGATGTTTTTTCCTTTCTCTGGGCGAGTGCCATTTTTATAGGTAAGTACTTCAGTATCGACCTCCCAGCCAGATTCTTGTAACTGCTGGTCGATTAGAATACGTGTTAACGCTTCATCCAAGACAATATTCTTAGTTGCAGCTTTTGAACTTGTACTTAGCTTTTGCTTATATGAGGTGTTTGATTCGTCATCTAGGTTTGAAAGCTTAGTTTGTAACTCTGCTATCTTCTTTTCGTAGTTTTGCTTTTGGTCAGCAAGCGCTCTTTCATGTTCTTTAGCTTGCTCAGCTAGATCTTTGGACTCTTGGTCCATCTCAAAAGCTAGCGATTCATATTCTGTTTTTTCTTTATTTATTAGTTCGTTGAGCTGTTGGCTGGAGTCAAGATCGAGATTTGCTTTTTGCAGGTCGACTTTTAAGTTATCTATTTCACTTTGTAGACTGCGTAATTGCTCACTGGGGTCATTAGGGGGAATAAAAGCACCCGGTTTAAATGATGTACCCTGCTTACCAAATGACTGATGAAACCATATTGCTAACTTGCGTGCGACAACTAAGCCGTTGATGGCTTCTTTATGTTTTGTTCTAAATTTGTGAGTTGCTTTATTCCCTTCAACCCTTAGCGTATGAAAAAGGTCTTTAACAACCTGATCTAATTGAAGCTCTCTACTGATTCTGTGTATTAATTCAAGCTGCGATGTATTGTCTTCAAAGTTAACTCTTACTAATACAGCAATGTGTTGCGCAATCGCCTCGCCTAGCTGTCTCAATTTAATTAATGTGGTATTAGGGTCACTAGCAAACGCTTTTTCAGCCGCACCCGCTAGCTCGACAAAAAGGTCGTCGTGTTCAGAAAGAAAGTAAAAATTTCCCGTTTTATTATCCACAGCTAACTCCATTTAAGCACTTGCTTTAACTTATTGGGCATCTACTTATTCAACTTATATTTTTATTGTTGAATACCATTAAGTTTATTACTTTCAGCCATAATACCAATATAAGTTAAAAATTATACATTCTTAATCAAAAAGATATACATACAAAAAACGGCCACTTATTTGTGGCCGTTTTAGTTGCATACTTTTTAGATTCATACTTAAGCGACATTTATGGCTAAAATAAGAATCAAGGAAAATTAAGGGGTACAATCATAAAGAGAGATTTAACTCGCTAAATGATAAATTCTTGCTCCATAACTTTCATCTCTTTATTTAGAGCAATCTCAAGCTCCTTCTGAGATAAATACTCAGAAGCTAATTTAGGACGATTATCACTCGACATATTTTTCGATAAAGCCTCGCGTAAACCTCGCTCACGAGGTGCATGTTGAAAGTTATCAGGAATATCTTCTTCTAGCTCTTGTGAGTTAACAAAAATATGAGCCTTGTCTTTATGGCGGGAACAAGCAACATAGGTGTGAGCACGATCCATGTATTGTGTGTAGTAAACAAAAACATCACCATCAATGGTTAACCCCTGTGAGCTATATACAGTCTGTGCGTATGCCTGTGTAATATATGTTCGCCCCTCATCATTTGCGTATGAAGATGACATAAACTGAGTTTCACGCCCTGAATCTAATTTAACACGAATCCAAATATCGCCATCATCCATTAATTTAATCTTGGTTACTGTACCTAAATCACCGTTGGTATAATTTCTGTCATAATCATTTTTGGTAAATCTAATACGCTCACCTAAAGATATGAGCACATCTATATCGCGATCACTTACAACACCTTTCACCAATACGTTTTCGTTACCTACCAATCCTTCCGATTGAAGCTGAGACCGCATTTCATTGTTTAATTCAACTACATCCACCCAACTTTGTGCGATAACCATAGAACGCTTTGTTGGCTGTTTATGTCTGAATGAGGTCCATTCACTAATAATCTTTTCTTTTGCTTTTTGTTCATTTTTTTCAAAATAAAGCTGTCCATGTTTATCGTATTGAGCCAATGCTTTATTAGCATGCCCATCACGGAAGTCTGCAACCGCCTGTCGATCCCATGTATTATTCTGCCGGCGAATCGTTTCAACTCTAGCAGCTTCGATCACTTCAGGACTTGATAGATAGCGTAAAACGCCGCCATGTTCGATCGCATCTAATTGCTTATCTTCACCAACAAGAATTATTTTAAAATCTAATTCCTTTGCAAAGTTCATTAATTGTTCAAGCTGAAAGGTACCGACTTGGCCTGCTTCGTCAATGATTAACACACCTCCTTCTGAAATAGGAGGTGTATCGGTATCTAACCATGCGAGAAGTCGAGCAATTGTGAATGACTTAATATGTGCTTCATTTTCAAGGTTATTGGCAGCAGATTTGGCTACAGATGCGCCTACAACCTGCTTACCTATGGACTCGTAGATTTCCCTTACACATCGCATTGAAGCGGATTTACCTGCACCGGCCGAACCTTGCAATATAGCCAGCTGAGATTCCATACAAACACTATATACACCAAGCTTCTGTTCATCACTCAACTGAATTGATTGATTGTGGATATGAAGCTCAATTGTCTTTAATGGTATATTAGCCCAATTGCGCCCAGCTAAATACTTGGCGCTTTTAATTAGAGATTGCTCTTTTTCTAATACATTTTTGGTGGTAAAAATCTCGTTATGTTTCCAATCGGTACCAAGTTCAATAGTTGATTCTCTGTCGATTAAGTTTTTGACCATTGCGTGCAGGGATTGAAGAGATTGGCCACACTCTATGGCTTTAGTGCCTCCAAGGAAAAAAGCTTGTTGTCTCGTGAAGATAGGCGATTTTTCAGTAAGGAGGTTAACAAGCGCTTCTTGGTCAAAAACGTCCTTAGTTAATAAACTCGCATTATCTATGGTCTTATCCAGAAGCGTCTGAACATCTAACTGTGAGAGACCAAGAGTTGATAATTCTGTTTGCCACTTTTGAAACAAATCAGCTCTGTTGATTTCACCTTTTGCATCACGCGTACTTAATGAAGCAAGATCTCCCGAAACGGAAGAGCGATTTTTAATACCACGCTCTTTTAGTGCATCTTCAATTTGTGCTGAACGTTTTGAAAAGTGTTTGCATATTGATTTTGATATACCAATAACTCTGAAGGCATCACCATCTAACTCTGTTTCAAAACCTAAACCTCGAATGGAATCAGCAAGGCTCACCTTGTAGACCATTCCAACTGCTTTTTGCCAAAACATAATAGTACGTGAGTCTATAGATCCCCATGTTCCATCTTCTCTTGGAGCTATGTTGGCAACAATTACATGCGAGTGTAAGTGGGGGTCAATAGCTCGGCTGGTGCTATGCTCAAAAGCAGCTGCTATCAATCCTACGACTCCTTCTCTGTAACAACCTGCTTTACCTCTGCGTGTAAATGCGGCGTACTCTTCGATAATAGCAATAGCCTGTTTTACAGCTCTTAGTTGGGCAGTTTGTATTTTTTTACGCAACTCCGGATCAGCGGCAGCCCATAAGACTGACACTGATTTTGGCGCATTGAGTGTAAGATCCCAACCCAATGTATGGTTCTTACCTGCATTCTGGCACAAAGCTGTTTTGCCACAGGGAGAGTAACCTTGTAACAGGTTGCTTAACACATCAGATGTGACAGGCCCTTTAAGTTTCAGTAATGATGTAGCTGATCCGCACCATTTTCCATCTGGTTCGCCGCCCTTCAAGTAGTAATCCTCAGCAGCTAAATCCAAGTAATATTTAGCGCTTCTAATCTTTGCAAATGACATCATTTGGTTACCCTCCTATTTAATCTGTTCTCGGTCTTTACTAGGGGAGTTCGCTCGCGAGTTGGTTTCTTGATGACAGCTTCAGCTACCTTTTTATATTCATTGATTGGCCAGTTAAGACGATAAACAGCGTTTGTTCCACTTATCAATGCGTAACCCTCGATACCGTTTTTTAAGGTGGGTTGAGGCAAGTGAATTAGGTCCTCGGGTTTAACAATAGCAATATCTTCTTGATGCAGAGAATGAGACCTTTCTCCCTTTTCATTAGTTGTTGCAGTCTGATATTCGACCCTTCTTTTACCTAAGGAGTCTGATGCTTTATCAGCTGAATCACCAGTTGGTGCGAGCTTGAATGTAACTACATTGCCAAATAACCCTAGCACAGTGTTTGCGTCTTCTTTGCCGTATATCGACTCAATTTGGGAAAGTAGTTGAACACCTGCAATCGTTTTACAGCCTTTACTTCGTCCTAGAGCTAACCAGGTTTCTAACCGTTTAGATTTATTCAATGTGGAAAGCTCATCCAAAACAAGCCAAATTGACTCTGTTTGAGTATCAGGCTGGGATAGCACTTTATTGGTTAATATTGCGAGTAACGTGGTTATTAACGCTGAGCTCATCAAGGGTGAAGTAAGGTCACCTTGGACAATGAGTGTTTTTTTTGCTCTCGCCTTTAACCATTCTCCAATTGAAAATACATCGCCGCTATTTTGGTTTAGTTCTGCAAGTGTTTTTACCCAAGAAAGCTGAGTTGCAATCATGGAACGAATCGATGCAGTAGTTTTATCTTCTGGTTTAATAAACGTCGCAGCCTGAGGGTAAGAGCCCAACCACTTTAGTAACTCCTCATCTTTACAGAACAAGTGTTTTGAAAGTTCAGCCCAAGACCAAGGTTTACCTGCTTTAATAAGACCAACAATTACCCCAATCAGCACAACCCGTGCAGAATCCACCCAAAAAGTCTCTTTGGTTATATTGGATGAGATAACTGCTTCAGCAAATACTTCAGCAAGCCCAATATCAGTTATATCCAAACCCAAATTCCAATTTATGCTGCGCTCATCTTTAGGGCTCAACAATAGGCAATCGTCCACCAAGAATAGTTCGGTATATTCGCCTTTGATGTCGTAAATCAGTGCACTGTCTTTACGCTGAAGTATCTGTTTTATGAAAGACTTAATTAAGTTCGATTTACCCGCGCCTTGCATCCCCCAGATAAGAAAATTTCCAACTTCTTTTATCAAAGGGATTTGAAGTGAGGGATGTATAAATAGCCCTCGCGTCCCTTCTAGTTTTGTAGCACATTTAAAATGATGTGCTGCTTTTGAACCTTTAAGTAAACGCGGACCACGTATATGAAATAAGTCAGTTTGGTTGAATTGCTTAACTCGAAACTTCCAAACCATTATAGAAGCGATGAGTGTTGATAAAATTAATATAGATAAGCTACCAAACATAGCTGTTGATGGCACAGAAAAAACAGTGGGTGCTTGCTGCAAAAGAAAAGCTGATAGTAGTAAATTTTTGCCCCATACAACTAGCTTAACTAATACGGATGAACCCCCAAGGCTTTCCATAATTGTTATTTCTGAAATCAAGAAAATGATGCAAGAGAGAATCAAGGCAACAGTAAGGTGACTCCATTTTTGCGATAACTGCGATTGCCTCATCTTGCTCTCCTTGCCAACTTATTACTGATAGAGACTTTAGCAGCATGAGCTTCATCAGGGTTAAGCCCAGCAACAACAGAGGTAATCACAAATGTGTTTTGGGTAATTTCAGCTCGCAGATTATTGATCAAATCACTCAGCTCAACCTGTTTCTCGGTGCTCTGAATTCGCTGACGTGCTATTTCTGCTATCGTCGCTCCTTGATTCTCAGCTTCTAAAGCTAAACGCTCGAAGTCTTGAACAGGTAGCCGCACACTGATTTGCTTACTAGTTTTTAAGCTTTTCATTTTTGTCTTCCTTGAATTCAATGAAACCATTTGTAAATCTTTGGGTTAGCAAAACTATTTACCTGAATTGGTTTCAGTTTAAATTTCGTCTCTTTTAGTTAAAAATATTGGCTTTCACCGAATTCCCAATTTGACTTGGTAGCACCATAGGTGCATGGGGTGTAAGAGCATTTTTCACTTAAACAAACAATCCTTTCAAAGTGTCAATGAGCCAAACTTTTAATCCTTAACTCATGCACACTTTCTATATCATGACAGGTTTTTTTGGATCGGACTGAAACAAAGTAAATTATTTTTTTATATATAAAATGTACTGTCATCCCAAGGGTTTAAATAATTATTTAAAGAATAAAAGTGAACAAATTTAATTTTTTCAAAAAATATCACTTAATAAAACCAATTAAAAAACAAACCTAATGCATTGATAAATAATATTTATTTTTCGACCCGTCCAATTCGGTCTAATACGCTAACATCTACATCGCCTCTAGGAAGGGGGTGTTATGAAGGATGAATGCGCATGGATGCGATAGAAAACTTGGTGCTCAATGGGCACGTTGCAAATCAAAAAGTTCGAGTAGCTAGAAACAACGTACTTGCTTTAGGATTGAATAAATCGGAGTTGAATCAATTAGTTGCTGAATTAGCTCTAGCAGCCACTGATTTAATTAATCTGAATGAAAACGCGAATCTAGGTAAAAATTGTAATATTGTGAATATTGCAGCTAGTACTGCTGATAGCCGGAAAAAATTAAGCACTCAGGTTATTACCCGACTACCTTATGAAGCGAGTAATTTAAATTTAAAAGAATTTATTCAGGCGTTTGAAGGAAAGACTAAAGTGTTAAAAGGCTACCCTGGTATGTCTATCAGAGTGTCTCGCAAAGAAAAAATCATTCAACTAAGAGATCGTCGTGATGGTCAATATTTTAAGCTGATTTCATACCCGGTAGAGCACCAATTCACTAAGGAAGACATACAGACGATAATTGATGCACACAAACGATTTATGGATAGGCGTAAAGCTAAAATGGCATGGAGAGAGCGAGGTTACCTTCTTGGTGATAGTTATCGTGAGCTAAGCACGTTCCATGACTTGTTCGAGTTTTATAAGGAATCAGCTTCAAAAAAACGTGCTGGTGCGATTAACCGTATTCAAACACGATATTTTTCTGGTCAATGGGGAGAGAAAATAATGGCCAACTACAGCATTGCAACATTCAGGACTGATTACTTAGACAGGTCCGTTTCATCTCGCTGTAAATCCGATCGGAATGAAGTTATTAAAATATTAAGGGCCGCTGTTAACAAAGCTAAAGCTAGTGAAAGTATCAAAATCAATGTTCAGGAATTAATCATGAGGGGGGAGCGGTCTAGAGCTGATAAAACAGATAAAACGATACCTAAGATGTCGACGTTAACTCAATTTATAATTGAAGCTTATAAGAGCGGTTACAACTCATTGGGACTAAAACTAATTATTCAGTTTATGGCATCGACTCGTGCGGCGAATACTAACGAAAGGCAGTGGAATCACGTCAACTTAGATGACCTGTATATTGAAGTGCCAACTCATGAAAGTAAAACTGGGTTTAGACGACACCCTATCCCTGAGCGACTAGTTGATATACTCAGTGCAGAAAAAAGTAAACAACAAAGGGATGTGAACGTAACTAAGGATTGTAATGGTGAACCCTTGTTCATGTTTGAAAGTCCATACAACCGCGGTAAGGTTGATACAACTCTAAACAAACAATTTAGCGATGTGAGAGCTAGCCTATTAGCTAAAAAGGAGCTATTAGGATCAACTAAAGCAGATTTAAAAAGCATAAGTAGTTTCACTCAGCACAGGATCAGAGATTTAGTAGAACAGGCACTACTTGATGTTTCAGCCTCAGAAGGGCAAAAAGAAAAATGTTTGGGCCGTTTACCTCGTGAGCAAGCAGAATCGTATGGAAATCACAGTATTGAAAAGCTCAGCGAATTGAAAGACCGCATGGTAGAGAAAGCGGAGAAGGAATTCCCAGAGTTAAAAGCATTATTTCAACGTCTAATAGACAAAGAAATTGAGCGATGATAACTTATAGGGGTGTAAAAAAAGGTGTAAAAAAATTTCTGAATATACCTTAACTATCTGATATTAATTAAGTTAAAGGTTAAAAGTGGTGGCCCCTCCCAGACTCGAACTGGGGACCTAACGATTATGAGTCGTGTGCTCTAACCAACTGAGCTAAGGGGCCAACTTTATATAACTGCAAGGCAGTTA
>Ga0207891_1001348_pt1 | contig 11481 bp, 10 predicted proteins | sample LinPmetageLP50_FD_184061 | JGI IMG/M metagenome (GOLD analysis project Ga0207891, IMG submission 184061) | Marine viral communities from the Pacific Ocean - LP-50 (SPAdes) | ecosystem: Environmental > Aquatic > Marine > Oceanic | place: Pacific Ocean | collected 2011-08-27 | reverse complement strand
TGTTTTTGCATAAATAACAAATGTATGTGCGTCGGGGCCATTGGTGATCCACATTTTATTGCCATTTAAAATGTATTTATCGCCTTTTTTTTCAGCTTTAAGTTTCATTGATACCACGTCAGAGCCTGCATTTGGTTCGCTCATGGCAAGGGCACCAATGTGTTCGCCGCTAATAAGCTTTGGTAAGTATTTTTCTTTTTGTGCTTGATTACCGTTACGGTTAATTTGATTTACACACAAGTTTGAATGCGCACCATAGCTTAAGCCAATTGATGCACTCGCACGGCTAATTTCTTCCATGGCAATTACATGCTCTAAGTAGCCTAAGCCTGCACCGCCAAAGTCTTCAGATACGGTCATGCCTAGTACACCCATTTCGCCCATTTTCGGCCAAAGCTGATTAGGAAACGCGTTGTCCATATCGGTTTGTTCAGCCAGTGGCGCAATTTCTTGGCTTGCAAAGCTATTTACGTGGTCGCGGATCATATCGGCGGTTTCGCCAAGGCCAAAGTTCATCTCTTTATAAAGTGAAATATTGCTCATGATTCATTCCTGTGTGTGTTGTCAGTGTGTTTTTATTATTAAAATAGGCTACTCGTCTATTTTATTAAGTGTGTCTCTGCAGCGGCGCTCCGCTGTCACTAATTCCATAAGCACAACTTTTATGTCGTCCATTTGCTGAGAAAGGTCGGCTTTTTTCTCTGCTATTAAGTCGAGCATAGTCACCAGCTGTTTAGCGCTTGATTTATCAGCGTCGTACAGTTCAAACAAACGGCCTGTTTCAGCCAATGTAAAGCCTAAGCGTTTGCCACGCAGTATTAGTTTTAAGCGAACTTTATCGCGTTTTGAATAAATACGGGTTTGGCCATTGCGCTCTGGGCTTACTAAACCTTGGTCTTCGTAAAAACGAATAGAGCGGGTGGTAATATCAAACTCTTTAGCTAAATCGCTAATACTAAAGGTTTGATCGTTACTGCTTGGCGCTTTTGCAGAACTTGCAAAGTTTGTTTGGTTATCTGGTTTCATAGTTGTGTTTACCTCATTCGAATAACTCCAATATAAGTGAAGTTTACGTAAAGGTAAAGCTTGGTGTGGTATGAAACTATTTATAAAGGAGTGTTGGCGTGAAATGTTAAATTTAATTATTAATATTCAGTGGCTTATTTTTATTTATGTTGATTAACCGTACTTCTGGAAAATAAACCTTACACTTTTAAAACTAAAAATTAAGCGTTTTTTAGTTGACGTTAGCGTAAACGTTAGTATTGTGTATGGGTATTAAATAATAAATGAACACTAAATTAATAGAGCAAATATTCTAACAACTATTTGCATAAAAATACAACGGAGTTAGTTATGACTTTAGAATCAGTGGTAATTGTAGCAGCCAAGCGTACGCCTATGGGCGGCTTTATGGGCGCATTAACCGATGCACAATCTACCGAGCTTGGCGCTACCGCCATTGCAAGTGCACTTGCACAAACTGGTTTAGCTAATGATGCAATAGATGAAGTAATTATGGGCTGTGTATTGCCAGCGGGCCTTGGCCAAGCGCCAGCACGCCAAGCCATGTTAAAAGCAGGCCTTGCTCTGGGCACGGGTGCTACCACCATTAATAAAGTATGTGGCTCTGGTTTAAAAGCAGCCATGCTAGCAAACGACTTAATTAAAGCGGGCTCAATTAGCAGCGCAATTGCCGGCGGTATGGAAAGCATGAGTAATGCACCTTACTTTATACCTAAGGCGCGTGGCGGTATGCGAATGGGCCACGGTGAAATTAAAGATCACATGATGAGCGACGGCCTAGAAGATGCTTACGATAACAAAGCAATGGGTTGTTTTGCACAAGATACTGCCGATGAGTACGGCATTGGCCGTGAGCAAATGGATGAGTTTGCACTTAGCTCGTTAAGTAAAGCCAATGCGGCAATCGAAAACGGCAGTTTTGAAAACGAAATTGCGCCGCACACCATAAAAACCCGCAAGGGCGATGTAACCGTATCGGTTGATGAGCAACCCGGTAATGCCCGCCCAGAAAAAATACCAAGCCTGCGTGCTGCCTTTAAAAAAGACGGCACCATTACTGCGGCTAATTCATCGTCAATTTCTGATGGTGGCGCAGCACTTATATTAATGAGCGAATCAAAAGCAAAAGCGCAAGGCTTAACACCGCTTTGTAAAATTGTAGCACACAGTACGCACTCTCAAAAACCAAGTGAATTTACGGTAGCACCTGTAGGCGCAATGAACAGCGTGCTTGAAAAAGCAGGCTGGGCAACCGCTGATGTTGACTTGTGGGAAATTAACGAAGCCTTTGCCATGGTAACCATGCTTGCCATTAACGAGTTAAAGCTTGATGAGAGCAAAGTAAACGTAAACGGTGGCGCGTGTGCACTTGGCCACCCAATTGGTGCCAGCGGCGCGCGAATTTTAGTAACACTGATACACGCACTTAAAAACCGCGGCCTTAAAAAAGGAATTGCGTCTTTATGTATTGGCGGCGGCGAAGCTGTAGCCATGGCTGTAGAGGCTTACTAACAAAGCAGTTAATTAACTAACAGCAACTAAAATGCGCCGTACTCATACTAATAACAAAACGGTGCCATTTTTTAAAAGAACACACTAACAACAGGATTTACCCATGCACCAAGTTCCACTACTTATAAATGGCGAATTTGTTCAGTCGGCTTCAAACGAGCTTATTGATGTAATTAACCCAGCAAACCAAGAAGTACTTGCGCAAGTTCCATGCACTACTGACTCAGAAATGGATGCAGCGATTGCCTCGGCCTCAGAAACATTTAAAACATGGAAAGATGTGCCTATTACCGAGCGTGCCCGCATTATGATGAAATACGCGACGCTGTTAAAAGAGCACCACGATGAGCTTGCGACCATTATTTGCCACGAACTAGGTAAAACGTTTGAAGATGCAAAAGGCGATGTATGGCGCGGTATTGAAGTAGTAGAACAAGCTGCAAATGCACCATCATTAATGATGGGCGAAACAATGGAAAACGTTGCCCGTAAAATCGATACCTATTCTTACATGCAGCCCCTTGGCGTATGTGCAGGCATTACGCCGTTTAACTTTCCGGCGATGATCCCACTTTGGATGTTTCCGCTAGCTATTGTATGTGGTAACACCTTTATTTTAAAACCCTCTGAGCAAGACCCACTCACACCAATGCGTTTAGCTGAGCTATTTATTGAAGCCGGCGCACCAAAAGGCGTATTACAAGTGGTTCATGGTACAAAACCGCAAGTAGACCGCTTATTAGAAGACAAAGCCGTACGTGCAATTTCGTTTGTTGGTTCGTGTGGCGTAGGTACCTATATTTATTCTAAAGGCACACAAAACCTTAAGCGCGTACAAGCGTGTGTGGGTGCTAAAAATCACATGGTTATTATGCCAGATGCGAGTAAATCGCACGTGGTAAATAACCTAGTTGGCGCATCGGTTGGTGCAGCAGGCCAGCGCTGTATGGGTATTTCGGTTGCTGTGTTTGTAGGCCAAGCAAGTGAGTGGGTAGATGAAATAAAAGCTGGCTTTGAAAACGTACGCCCAGGCGTGTGGGATGACAAAGAGGCAGCCTACGGCCCACAAACATCAAAAGCAGCAAAAGAGCGTATTTTATCGCTTATAGCAAGCGGTAAAGAGCAAGGCGCCACCTGTTTAATTGATGGCTCAAACTACACAGTAGAGGGTTACGAGCAAGGTAACTGGGTTGGTCCGACTCTATTTACCGATGTGACAAAAGACATGGACTTATACAAAGAAGAAATCTTTGGCCCTGTGCTTGCCTGTATGTTTGTAGATACGCTTGATGAGGCAATTGCCCTTATTAACGAAAGCCCGTACGGCAACGGTACCTCGTTATTTACCTCAAGTGGCGCTGCAGCTCGTAAATTTCAACACGAAATTGAAGTAGGGCAAGTGGGTATTAATGTGCCTATTCCGGTACCGCTGCCGTTTTTCTCGTTTACGGGTTGGAAAGGCTCGTTTTACGGCGATACGCACACCTATGGTAAGCAAGGTATACGTTTTTACACAGAAACTAAAACCATTACTTCACGTTGGTTTGAAGACGACATCGCTTCAGGTCCAAACATGAGCATTAATTTAAAATAAACACACTCAAAAATAATAATAAAGAAGGGCGCAAAGGCTAAACCCGCTGACAAGCAACTAGAACACACACATCAGCCTTTGCCGCTCTTCACTCATTTACCCTAATGGGACACACTAACAACACAATTAAAGAGGTCTACCATGGACTTTAACTTATCAGAAGATCAACAAGCCTTTGCAGAAACTGCACGTCAATTTGCCGAGTCAGAACTCGCACCCTATGCAGCAAAGTGGGATCGCGAACATATTTTCCCAAAAGAGACGATTAAAGCGGCGGGTGAGCTTGGTTTTTGTGGTTTATACACGCCAGAGGAAGCCGGCGGCCTTGGTTTATCACGTTTAGATTCAAGCATTATATTTGAGCAGCTTGCGATGGGCTGTACTGCTACAACGGCCATGTTAACTATTCATAATATGGCGACCTGGATGGTAGCAAGTTTTGGTACCAACGCAGTTAAAGATGCATACGTAGAGCAACTAGTAATGGGCAAGCTACTTGCCTCTTATTGTTTAACAGAACCAGGGGCGGGCTCAGATGCGGCATCACTAAAAACAAAAGCTGTACTTGAGGGTGATGAGTACGTTATTAACGGCTCAAAAATGTTTATATCGGGCGCTGGCGAAACCGAAGTATTAGTTGTAATGGCACGTACAGGCGGCGAAGGCGCTGCGGGTATTTCGGCATTTGTAGTTCCTGCCGACGCACAAGGTGTTGAGTACGGTAAAGCAGAAGAAAAAATGGGGTGGAACGCACAACCAACACGCTTAATTAGTTTTGAAGATGTGCGTATACCTGCGCATAACTTATTAGGTAAAGAAGGTGAAGGCTTTAAATTTGCAATGCAAGGCTTAGATGGCGGGCGTATCAATATTGCCACATGCTCAATTGGTACTGCACAAGCTGCGCTAAACACGGCAAAAGAGTACTTAAAAGAGCGCACTCAATTTGGTAAGCCCTTGGCTGCGTTTCAGGCTTTGCAATTTAAAATTGCAGATATGAACACCGAACTTGTAGCTGCGCGCCAAATGGTAAGGCTTGCGGCATTTAAACTTGATACCGGCGATAGTGAAAAAACTACCTACTGCGCCATGGCTAAACGTTTTGCCACCGATGTTGGCTTTAACGTGTGTAACGAGGCACTGCAAGTACATGGTGGTTACGGTTACATAAAAGAATACCCGCTTGAGCGCCATGTACGTGATGTGCGCGTTCATCAAATTTTAGAAGGCACTAACGAAATTATGCGTGTAATTATAGCGCGCCGTATTTTAGCCGAGTCTGCAAGCGACGTTTTATAAGGAGCAAGTTATGTCACAATCTAACCCGAGTATTGAACTGACTACCGAAGGCCATGTTGCTATTTTAACTATGTCTAACCCACCAGCTAATACCTGGACAAAACACACCTTAATTGATTTAAAAATCAAAGTTAACGAGCTTAATAACAACAAAAATATTTATGCCTTAGTGCTTACTGGCGAAGGCGAAAAGTTTTTTAGCGCCGGTGCCGATTTAAACGTATTTGCCAGTGGCGATAAAGGCGTTGCCGCTGATATGTCGCGTGTATTTGGTGAAGCCTTTGAAGCACTGACTAATTTTACAGGGGTGTCGGTTGCGGCCATTAACGGTTATGCCATGGGCGGCGGGCTAGAAGTAGCGCTTGCATGTGATATACGCATAGCAGAAGAGCAAGCACAAATGGCACTGCCAGAGGCAAAAGTGGGTTTATTACCGTGTGCGGGCGGTACGCAAAATTTAGCATGGCTTGTAGGTGAAGGCTGGGCAAAACGCATGATTTTATGTGGCGAGCGCTTAAAAGCCGATAAAGCCTTACATATTGGCTTAGTAGAAGAAGTTGTACCACAAGGCGAAAGCTTTGCAGCGGCGTTAAAACTTGCGAACCAAGTAAGCGAGCAAAGCCCAAGCTCGGTAGCTGCATGTAAAACGCTTATACAAAAAGGCCGCCATCAACCTATGGCGAGTGTATTACCACTTGAGCGTGAGTTGTTTGTTGGGCTGTTTGATACACAAGATCAACAAGAGGGCGTTAATGCCTTTTTAGAAAAACGCCGCGCAAATTGGGTAAATGGCTAATGAGTAATTTAACGTTATTAAATAATGCCGATGACCCCGTGCTATTTGAAACGGCAAATGCAGCAAACGGCAGCTTAATTGGGGTTATTACACTCAACGTACCAAAAGCATTAAACGCCCTTAATTTTGACATGATCAAATTACTTGAGCCGCAGCTGCGCGCTTGGCAAGACGATGATGCAATTGCAATGGTATTGTTAAAAGGCGCTGGCGATAAAGCGTTTTGCGCCGGTGGCGATGTAGTGAGTCTTCATCATGCAATGGCGCAAGGTAAACCAACAAGCCTAGTTGAAGAGTTTTTTACCCTTGAGTACCAGCTTGATTACCTTATTCATTGCTACGAAAAACCACTTTTAGTATGGGGGCACGGCATAGTAATGGGGGGCGGTTTAGGCCTAATGGCCGGTGCTAGCCACCGCGTAGTAACCGAAACATCGCGCATTGCCATGCCAGAGCAAACCATAGGCTTATACCCTGATGTAGGCGGTAGTTACTTTTTACATAAAATGCCACAAGGTGTGGGGCTATTTTTAGGGCTAACATCGGCCTCTATTAATTGTGAAGATGCACGCTTTGTATCGCTTGCCGATCACTTTATCGACAGCACTAAATATGATGCCATGCTTGCGCAAATTTTAGCGGCTAAGTGGGGCAAAACCGCAAGTTTAAATCATGAGCGTTTGACTAAATTATTAACCGATTTAGATAACAAATCTGCGCGTATGCCCAAAGGCAATATTAAAGCTAACTTAGCAACCATTCAAAAATTAGCTGAATTTAATACGCTACAAGAACAAGTTGATTATATTTTAGGCCTAGCTACAGACGATAAATGGCTGCAACGCGCCCAAAAATCACTTAAACATGGTTGCCCACTAAGTTGCGCGCTGGTAAGTGAGCAGCTAAAAGCCAGTAAAGGCAAAAGCTTACTAGCGTGTTTTAAAATGGAGCTGGGTATGTCCGTACGCGCTGGCGAAGTTGGTGAATTTCAAGAAGGCGTAAGAGCGCTACTAATTGATAAAGACGGTGCGCCAAATTGGCAATACAAAACACTGAGTAATGTACCACAAGCCGTAATAGAGAGCTTTTTTGCTAATCGTTTTGGCGAAAACCACCCACTCAATGGCTTACACACGCCATCACACACATAAAGGAAAGACGATGACTAAACTCAATATTGGTTTTATCGGCTTAGGTAATATGGGCGGCCCTATGGCGGCTAATTTAATTAAAGCCGGCCATAATGTTACAGTATTTGATTTAAACCAGTCGGTCTTAAATGAACTTACAAGTAAAGGCGCACACGCAGCTGAAAATGCAAATGCATGTGCTACCAATGCCGATATACTTATTAGTATGTTACCTGCGGGCAAACATGTTAAATCACTTTATTTAGGCAATAACGATGATAGCGGCTTAATTAATGTGCTTAGCAAAAACACCTTAGTGATAGATTGCTCAACAATAGATGCAGAGTCGGCCCGTGTGGTTGGCAGCGCACTTGGCGAGCAGGGTATTAGCTTTGTAGATGCACCGGTATCGGGCGGTGTTGCTGGAGCAACCGCAGGCACGCTTACGTTTATAGTTGGTGGTAGTAAAGCCGCGTTTAATACCGCACAACCTGTGCTTAATGATATGGGTAAAAACATATTTCATTCAGGTGATATTGGCGCAGGACAAGTTGCAAAAATATGTAACAACATGCTGTTAAGTATTTTAATGGCAGGTACGAGCGAAGCCCTACAAATGGGTATTAATAATGGGCTAGATGCAAAAGTACTCAGCGACATTATGACTGCAAGCTCTGGCCGTAACTGGACCCTTGAACTTTACAACCCATGCCCAGGCGTAATGGATACAGCCCCTGCAAGTAACGATTACAAACCGGGCTTTATGGTCGATTTAATGGCTAAAGATTTAGGGCTTGCCATGGAAGCCGCGCAGCAAAGTAATTCTTCAACCCCAATGGGTTCAATGGCTAAAAATTTATACACTATGCTACAGCATCAAGGTGCTGGCAGTGATGATTTTAGCGCCATTTTCAAACTGTTTTCTAAGTAGGAGCAAGGCGTGGAAATTAAAAATAACACGGTAGTAATAACCGGTGGCGCACAAGGTTTAGGCTTTGCAATGGCGCAAAAATTTGCCCTTATGGGCGCTAACATCGCACTTATAGATATGGCGCAAGAGTTATTAAACACTGCGTGCGAGAAACTAACACAGCTTGAAGGTGTATCTGGCACTATTAAAGGCTACGCCGCAAACGTAACTGTTGAGAGCGAAGTAGAAAACGTATTTAATACCATTAATAGCGATTTTGGCCACATTGGTGTGCTTATAAACAACGCCGGTATTTTACGCGACGGCATGTTTATAAAAGCTAAAGACGGCAAAGTGGTTAAAAAAATGTCCCTTGAGCAATTTCAATCAGTGATTGATGTAAATCTCACTGGCGTATTTTTAGCAGGGCGTGAAGCTGCAAGCCACATGATTGAATCAGGCAAAGGCGGCGTAATAGTTAATATGTCGAGCGTAGCGCGCGCGGGTAACATAGGCCAAACAAACTACGCGGCATCAAAAGCAGGCGTAGTGGCACTTACCACCACGTGGGCTAAAGAGCTAGGTCGTTTTGGTATACGTGTAGGCGCTATTGCACCAGGTGTAATAAGCACCGCCATGACCGACGCCATGAAGCCAGAAGCCAAACAACGTATGCTTGCGGTAACACCCGTAGGGCGTTTAGGTGAAAGCGACGAAATTGCCCATACCGCACAGTACATAATCGAAAACGACTTTTTCACTGGTCGCGTGGTTGAAATAGACGGCGGTATTCGTTTGTAAACCGAACTGGATTAAGGTTGATTAAAAGCATAGCTCTTTGGGTTATGCTTTTTTGTTTTAAATCGGGGAGTTTATAATCTTGAAAAGGACTGATAACGGCGTTGGAAATTTGTTGTGAAACATGGGTAGTATACCCGCTGAATTAAAACGTAGAACATTCTAGCGTTATGAATAACTCATTAACTGCGTTAAAAACTTCTCATATAGATAAACTATATGAGAAGTTTTTGCCTTGTTACTGAGCTATTTATAATCTTGAAAACGGGCTAATAACCCCGTTGGCACCTTGTTGTAATACATGAGTATAAATTTGCGTAGTACGCACATCGCTGTGACCTAGCTGTGTTTGTACTGCGCGGATATCAGCGCCGCTTTGTAGCAAATGCGTAGCGAAAGAGTGACGCAAAGTATGTGGCGTAACATGTTTGTTAATATGTGCATCAAAAGCGGCTTTTTTAACAGCGCGTTGTAATTGTTTTTCATCGATATGATGACGTCTTAATTGCTTACTCTCGGGATCAATGCTTAATTTATGTGATGCAAATAAATATTGCCAGCCCAGCTGTCTATTGTGGTTTGGATATTTTTTACGTAATAAATGAGGCATGTAAGCGCCGCTATACAAGGGGTTTTTCAGATCTAATTGCAGGTAACTATCAACTAATTGTATTTGAGAACGTAATTGCGGTGTGAGCTCTACTGCAAGCGTTACAACACGATTTTTGCCTCCTTTGCCATCCCAAATTCGAATGCAGTTATAGTCAAAGTCAATATCGTGTATCCGTAAACGCAGTACCTCCATTAAGCGCATACCGCTACCATAAAGTAATCCACAGGGTAAATAATGCTTTGCAGAGCACACTTTAAAAAAATTATTTATTTCTTGCTGCGTTAAAACTACCGGTAGTTTAGTTGCTCGTTTGCTCTGAATAAAACCTAATGATAATGAGAGTGGTTTTTTAATAACTTCTTTAAATAAAAAGCTCAATGCATTTAAGGCTTGCGCTTGAGTGTTAGAAGCAACATTTTGTTGGTTGACAAGGTGGTTTAAAAAAAGTTCGACCTCATTGTCTCCCATCGTTGCTGGGTGTCTCATAGAGTTAAAGCGAATAAACGAAGTTATCCAGTATAAATATGCTTTAACGGTACTTTTAGCATAACGCTTTAGATACATTTGTTCGGCTATCATAGTTAAAAAAGGTGATTTCATGATATGAATCTCTAGCAAAAGTTAACTGTATATATAGACAGTACTTGTTGTTTTGTCCAATATTACTGATCTCCACCATTTCGGTGCATTTTCGCACTGATTAAAAATAATTTTCAGTTAACTAATTGTTTACAGGTGTTTATTTGATGGTTAAGATAAATGCACTGTAATATATGGACATTTGTCGGTTTATAAAACGACAAATGTCGTAGACAAATGTCGTAGACAAAATTGTTATAACTCAAGGGAACTATGCGTAACTTTTCAAGCCTCGATGAACACAAATTTCAATTATCTGTTTTAACCGATGGTGAGACAGCATTTAAGGGAATTGAGGTTCAACCTTACGCAATAGAATTACCTAAAGAAATCGAATTAACTGAATATCAGTATTATATCCAAAAAGTTGGATTTTATTTGGTTCATACAACGTCTTGGTGTAAGCAACTTGATTTGGCTATTGAATTCTTATCTAACTTTGACTATTCGCAGAAAAAAGCAACAAGAGCCGAACACCTAATTTATAACGTAGAAAATTACTTTATTCGTTTAAAGTCAGTGCATGATCGAATACTTCAATTGGTTAATGCTGTATTTCATTTATGTATAAATGAAGCAAATGTAAATCATGGAATTATAGTAAGTAACTATAAAGTTCAGCATAGGCCACAGATACTTAAAGCCATTAAAAAGGTAAGTAAGTATTTAAACGATCATGAACAAATAAGACATACATTGATCCATCGACATTCTTTGATGGACGAGAACCTTAAGAAAATAGAATTATTCTATCTTAATAATTTTGAACATATTGAGGACGAAGAAGTAGTCCAACAATATAAATATGTCCGAACTGAAAAATTAAAACGATTCTTATCTGATAAAAAAGAAGAGTTTAGAAATATTAACTTAAAGCTATCCGAATTAATTACCGAGCTATTTACACTGTTAAATGACGAATATGTAAGGCAAAAGAAAGCTTTGGTGTAATTGAGTTATAACAAGTTACTCAAACGGACGCTAAACAGTTGGCTAGCGCTCGTTCCTCGCAATTTTAGCCAACAATTTTGCGCCGCTTAGTAAGGCGTTGGTATGACTCCCACTGTCAAGTTAAACGCACTGATCCCTGCCTAACTTTTTTAAGCCATAATTACTTTAGCTCGAATTAGAGCGAGTTAATACATAAGATGAAGCAAGTAATTT
>Ga0207891_1001338_pt1 | contig 11554 bp, 4 predicted proteins | sample LinPmetageLP50_FD_184061 | JGI IMG/M metagenome (GOLD analysis project Ga0207891, IMG submission 184061) | Marine viral communities from the Pacific Ocean - LP-50 (SPAdes) | ecosystem: Environmental > Aquatic > Marine > Oceanic | place: Pacific Ocean | collected 2011-08-27 | reverse complement strand
GCCTCTCATGTCGTCGTGAGCACCGACCACGCAGCATTCCGCGATGGCCGGGTGGGCCGCCACCACTTCCTCCATCTCTCCGGTGGACAACCGGTGGCCCGCGACGTTGATAACGTCGTCCGTTCTTCCCATCACGAACACATAGCCGTCTTCATCAACAAATCCTCCATCACCGGAACTGTAGAAACCTTCGATGGGGGCAAGATAAGTGTTACGGAATCGGGCGTCGTCACCCCAGACCGTGGACATGCAGCCCGGAGGCAATGGCAGCTTAACGGCAATCTGGCCCTGTTCGCCGGCGGGCACCTGATGGCCCTCCATGTCCACCACCTGAACGTTGAATCCGGGGGACGGAAGCGTGGCGGAGCCGGGTTTCGTCGTCATCATTTCGATGCCCACCGGGTTGCAGCAGATTGCCCAGCCGGTTTCGGTTTGCCACCAATGGTCCAGTATTGGCAGGCGGGTATGTTCCTTCAGCCATTCGTAGGTGGGTGGGTCCAGTCGTTCGCCGGCCAGGAAGAGGCGCTTCAGGGAACTGATGTCGTAGCGGGACAGCTGATCAGCCTCAGGGTCTTCCTTGCGGACCGCCCGGAAGGCGGTCGGTGCCGTGAACAACAGATTCACGCCGTGGTCCTGGACCACGCGCCAGAAGGCGCCGGCATCCGGAGTTTTGACCGGCTTGCCCTCGTAAAGGATGGTGGTGCAGCCTGCAAACAAGGGGGCATAGACGATATAGCTGTGCCCGACCACCCAGCCAACGTCCGATGCGGCCCAGTAGACATCTCCCGGGCTGGCGTCGTAAACCAGGTGCATGCTGTAGCGAAGAGCGACGGCATGGCCGCCGTTGTCGCGCACAACGCCCTTGGGTTTACCGGTGGTTCCGGACGTGTAGAGGATATAAAGCGGGTCGGTGGCCCTGACAGGCACCGGGTCTACCGCCCGGGCCCGGCTAACCATTTCACCCCAGTCGAAATCGCGACCTTCCTGAAGCGTGGCCTGAGCCTGCGGGCGCTGAAACACAATGCAACACTCGGGCTTGTGGTCCGCCTGATCGATGGCTTTGTCCACCAAGGGCTTGTATTCGATGACCTTGCTGACTTCGATGCCGCAGGAGGCTGTGATGACGGCCTTGGGCTTGGCATCATCGATGCGCACCGCCAGTTCATTGGATGCGAAACCGCCAAAGACCACGGAATGAATGGCGCCAATCCGGGCGCATCCCAGCATGGCAATGACGGCTTCCGGAATCATGGGCATGTAGAGAATCACCCGGTCACCCTTGGTGATGCCTCTGTCCTGGAGGGCACCGGCGAAGGTTGCCACCTCACGGGTGAGCTCATTGTAGGTGTATGAGCGGGTGGTGCCGGTGACCGGAGAATCGTAAATCAGGGCTTTCTGTTCGCCGCGCCCGGCCCGGATGTTGGCATCCAGTGCTATGTCGGAGGTGTTAAGGACGCCATCGGGAAACCACTCCCCATGTCCGTTATCGGTGGGCTGCCAGATGGTTTTCGGGGGCTCCATCCAGTCAATGGCAGACGCTTTCTCGCGCCAGAAGGTGTCAGGCTGGTCGATTGATTGCCTGAACTCGGAGTGGTAGTCCATAACATCCACCTCGCATCACTGTTGTTGTTGTGTTTTGTAATACCCACAACTTTAGGCGCTTTGAGGTATAGGACTACTAGACCATAGGCTAAGTTTCTGTCTTTTTGAAAGTTATTGGTTTCCTGAATTGACCGCGGTCACGTTCGCTTCAACGTGGCCGCTGGCAACACGGGCGGTGATCCTGTCGCCGGGCGCGAGTTCACTGGCCTGGCGAACTATATCCCCGTTTTCCTGCTGGACGATGGCGTACCCCCGCCCCAGCGTCGCCAGTGGGCTGACCACATTCAGTGTTTGAGCCAGATGCTCAAGGCGCTCCTGGCGTTGGACGACGGACTGGCGAGCCAAACGGGTCAGTCGTTCGGACAGCTGGCTGACGCTCCTGCGGTTGTCGTCGAACCGTTTTGCGGGAGATTGCATCCTCAGGCGCTGGCCAAGGTGTTCAGCGCGTACCTTTTCCCGCTCCATGCGTTGACGCATGGCCTTGCCCAGCCGCAGGTCGAGGTCGTCCATGCGCTGGGCTTTTTCCATCAGTTCACGCCGGGGATCCCTGAGCCTGGCGGAAAGATGCGCCAGCTGAGTCCCCATGCGTTTGAGGGCTCGGCTGGCGGCGCCGGCGAGTCGATGTTCCCGTTCCTTGAGCTGTCGCAGCCAGTCCTGCTGATCGGGTGATATCTTTTCCGCAGCGGCGGACGGTGTGGGTGCCCGCAGGTCGGCGACAAAGTCGGCAATGGTTACGTCCACTTCGTGGCCAACCGCACTGACCGTTGGCAGGGGGCATGCTGCTATGGCGCGGGCGACGGCTTCCTCGTTGAAACACCAAAGATCTTCCAGTGAGCCACCACCGCGACCAATAATCAGCACATCGGCGAGTCCGTGTCGGGCTGCCCGGTCAATGGCGCGGACAATGTCAGCTGTTGCTGCCTGCCCCTGGACAGCGGTGGGGTAAAGGGTGACGGGAATGGCCGGGCATCGTCTGGCAAGTACGGTCAGGATATCGTGAATGGCGGCGCCGGTGGGCGATGTCACAACCCCAATGTGGCGAGGGGTTGATGGCAGCGGTTTTTTGCGGGCTGCATCGAACAGACCCTCCATCTGCAGCTTGCGTTTGAGCTCCTCATAGGCCTGCTGCAACGCGCCGAGTCCCGCTGGCTCGACATGCTCGACAATGATCTGGAAATCACCCCGGTTCTCGTAAAGCGTTACCTTGCCGCGGATGCGAACCTGCTCGCCTTCCTTCGGAATTTCTTTCACCCGCTGGTTGAAGCCCCGGAACATGGCGCAGCGGATCTGGCATTTGCGATCTTTCAGGGAAAAATACCAATGGCCAGAAGAGGGGCGGGAGAATCCGGACAATTCACCCTCAACCCAAACCTGCATGAAGCTGGCTTCCAGCAGGTGGCGGGCCTGGTGATTGAGCTCGCTGACACTCAGCGCTCGGGGCCGGGAATCCTGGAAACCGCTGTCCAAAGGGGGTGCTCCTTCGTTTCTGTGGGGTTGCTGTATACGCAAAAGCCGAAAATTGGAGAGTAAAAATAGCGAAAATTCAAAAAGATGCAACCCAATAGGTAGTCAGCCCCGGTTTACTGTCAACCAAGGCCCATTTATAATAGGTCGATTAAGAATTTTGTACTGCCACAGCCTGCGGGGTGTGGTGTCAGAATTCTCCAATCTAGCATGTTCAAAAGGCGGATCCCAATGCTGCGAATTGCCGAAGAAGCCCTCACCTTTGACGATGTACTGCTCGTTCCAGGACGCTCAGAGGTTCTTCCTCACCAGGTCAGCCTGCAAACCCAGCTGACCAAAGGTATCACCCTGAATATTCCGCTGGTATCAGCGGCTATGGATACCGTGACCGAAGCTGATCTGGCCATTTCCATGGCCCAGGAAGGTGGCATCGGCATCATGCACAAGAGCATGTCTGTTGAGCAGCAGGCCGCGGCCGTCCGCAAGGTCAAGAAGTTCGAAAGCGGCGTCGTGAAGGATCCTATCACGGTGACGCCGGACACTACGGTTCGCGAACTCGTGGACATTACCATGGCCAACAACATTTCGGGGCTGCCGGTGGTGGACGGTGTCGATCTCGTTGGTATCGTCACCGGTCGTGATATTCGCTTTGAAAGCCGCCTGGACACGCCTGTCTCGGAAATCATGACCGCCAAGGACAAGTTAGTGACGGTGAAAGAGGGTGCCAACCTGGACGATGTGAAAGAGCTGTTGCATCGTCACCGCATTGAAAAAGTCCTGGTCGTGAATGACGACTTTGAATTGCGCGGGCTGATTACCGTCAAGGATATCCAGAAGGCGAAGGACTATCCGCTCGCTTGCAAGGACGAGCAGGGCCGTCTTCGAGCTGGCGCTGCCGTTGGCACCGGTGCAGATACAGATGCACGTGTAGACGCGCTGGTTGAGGCCGGAGTTGACGTGATCGTAGTGGATACGGCCCATGGCCATTCCAAGGGCGTGCTCGACCGGGTTCGCTGGATTAAAGAACATTTCCCGGAAGTTCAGGTGATCGGCGGCAACATTGCTACGTCTGATGCCGCAATCGATCTGGCCGACGCTGGTGCAGACGCGGTCAAGGTAGGTATCGGTCCCGGTTCCATCTGCACGACCCGTATTGTGGCCGGCATTGGCGTGCCACAGATCACAGCAGTGTCCAATGTGGCCGCCGCCTTGAAAGACCGTGGCGTGCCCGTGATCGCGGATGGTGGCGTTCGCTTCTCTGGCGATATTTCCAAGGCCATTGCAGCCGGAGCCTACAGTGTCATGATCGGCAGCCTGCTGGCCGGTACTGACGAAGCCCCGGGCGAGGTTGAGCTGTATCAGGGCCGTAGCTATAAAGCCTACCGCGGCATGGGTTCCATTGGAGCCATGGGGCAGGGGTCCAGTGACCGTTACTTCCAGGACGCCAGTAAAGGCATTGAGAAGCTGGTGCCGGAAGGCATTGAAGGCCGCGTTGCCTGCAAGGGCCCGATGCGGAACATTGTGCACCAGTTGATGGGCGGCCTGCGGGCTTCCATGGGTTATACCGGCAGTGCCACCATGGAAGAAATGCGCACCAAGCCTGAATTCGTCCGCATCACCAATGCGGGCATGCGTGAGAGTCACGTCCACGACGTGACCATCACCAAAGAAGCCCCTAACTACCGTATCGGCTGACCACTGTCGATTCGGGCGCGGCTCACCCAGTGAGCCGCGTTTTTTCTTTCTGCTCCGAGGATTTCATGGCCCATAACATCCACGACCACCGTATTCTGATTCTCGATTTCGGTTCCCAGTACACCCAGCTCATCGCGCGCCGCGTTCGGGAAATTGGGGTCTATTGTGAGATCAAGGCCTTTGATATTACCGATGAGGAACTGAAAGAGTTCAATCCCAAAGGTATCATTCTCGCGGGCGGCCCCGAGTCCGTGACTCAACTGGGTGGCCCTCGTGCGCCGGAAGGCCTGTTCGAAAAAGGGATTCCGGTTCTGGGCATTTGTTATGGCATGCAGACCATGGCCGAGCAGCTGGGCGGTCGTGTTGCCAGTTCCGAGAAGCGGGAATTTGGCTATGCCCAGGTCAAAGTGCGGGCCAAGGGGCCTTTGCTGAAAGATATTACAGACCATCTCACGGCAACCGGCGAATCTTTGCTGGATGTGTGGATGAGCCATGGCGACAAGGTTGTGGTGATGCCGGAGGGCTTCGAACTGCTGGCATCAACGGAGAGTGCGCCGATTTCGGCCATGCAGGATACGTCGCGTAACCTCTACGGCGTCCAGTTCCACCCGGAAGTGACCCATACCCTGCAGGGCAAACGCATCCTGGAGCACTTCATTCTCAACATCTGCCAGTGCGAGGCTCTGTGGACGCCAGCCAAGATTGTTGACGATGCGGTGGAGCAGATCCGTAATCAGGTGGGCAGTGGCAAGGTGCTTCTGGGTCTGTCTGGTGGTGTGGATTCTTCCGTTACCGCTGCGCTGCTTCACAAAGCCATCGGCGACCAGTTGACCTGTGTGTTCGTGGACAACGGCCTGTTACGCCTGAACGAAGGCGATCAGGTGATGGATATGTTCGCCAGCAACATGGGTGTGAAGGTTATTCGCGTTGATGCCGAAGACCTGTTCCTGTCCAAGCTCAAGGGTGTTGATGATCCTGAGCAGAAGCGCAAGATCATTGGCAACACCTTCATTGATGTGTTCGACGAAGAAGCCGCCAACATCCGCGATGTGAACTGGCTGGCCCAAGGCACCATCTACCCGGATGTCATTGAATCCGCAGCCTCCAAGACCGGTAAAGCCCATGTTATTAAATCCCACCATAATGTGGGTGGTCTGCCGGAAACCATGAAAATGAAGCTGGTGGAGCCGCTGCGGGAACTGTTCAAGGACGAGGTTCGCCGTATTGGCCTGGAGCTTGGACTGCCTTACGACATGGTGTATCGCCACCCATTCCCCGGGCCCGGCCTGGGCGTGCGGATTCTGGGTGAAGTGAAGAAGGAATACGCCGAAATCCTCCGTCGGGCTGACGCCATATTCCTGGAAGAGCTGCACCGAGCTGACTTTTACCACAAGACCAGCCAGGCATTTGCGGTCTTCCTACCTGTCAAATCGGTTGGGGTGGTCGGTGATGCGCGCCGCTACGAATACGTTGTGGCATTGCGTGCGGTGGAAACCATCGATTTCATGACCGCCCGTTGGGCACACCTGCCGTACGATCTGCTGGAAACGGTATCCAATCGCATCATCAATGAAATTGAAGGTGTGTCCCGGGTAACCTACGACGTTTCCTCGAAGCCGCCGGCAACCATCGAGTGGGAGTAGGGCTATTTATAAAAAATTGATTTAATTGAATATAATCAGCGCCATTGATGGTTTCTTTTGCATCATCAATGGCATTTTTCATGGTGCGTACAGCAGTGCCAGAATAAGTGTATGTCGATACCATGTAGGGTGAAGAGTTTCGGCATGGTATCGAGAATGCTTGTTGCAGTGGTTAAATCGAGGACAGTAGGTTAGGTTTTCTTCGGCCACTGCTGGGGGCACAAGTTGAACTGATGCTGCCTGATCCAGTTATAGCGGTTCACCGGCGAGTTATCCCAACAGTTACTCTGGCGACTTATGGTCTACTGCATCCTATAGCGCCCATAGCAACTGCCGTGATGGGCTTTCGGTCCGCTACACCGAGCGACCAGCCTTCAATGAATAGAACACCCAAGTCCAATTTGGGCTTGTCGATACCCTTGGGGGGCAGATACTGGTCATCAATGAGAGCTACTTGTTGGCGACGGGGACGGCAGGCATCGCCGATGCGCGCCTATGCTGATTCGACTCAGTATCCTTAGAGTGAGCGTCGAAGCAAACGCACTAGCTAATCCAGCAGTAGAATCTATGAACAGCAATTGATGAATTGAGCTTATGAGATTTCATCCCGATGGTCCCTCCATGCCGGATATTCTTTTGGAGCGCTGTGATGCTGGTCGCGTGGTGTTTCTGTGCGGTGCCGGAGTTTCGTTGCCATCTGGAATGCCGACCTTTGTCGGCCTCACTAGGTACGTCATAGAGTTCTTTGACCCACCAGACGACTCAGAAATCATGGCCGCGTTTCGGCCATGGCTGGACGATCAATCTGCAGCGAATGTCCCACTCGACCAAATCTTCAACCTCCTCCACCTTGAATACGGCAAGGATGAAGTTAACGCTCTGGTCACAGAGCTGCTGAGTGCTCCCCTAGAAAGCAAAGATTTTGGACGTGAGCACGTTCTGATCAAGCGGATTTCTTCGAGCCAAAGCGGCGTGCCGCAGATTGTCACGACGAATTTTGACCGATTGTTCGAGGTAGGGCAGGAAGGAGAGCATCTGGTCCGGCACGTGCCACCTGCTTTTCCCGATCTGAACTTTGGGTCGAAGATAGAGGGGATCACGTATCTACACGGGCGTTTGGTGGAAGCAGCCTCTAAAAGTCATCCTTACGTGCTGAGCAGCGCGGACTTCGGACGTGCCTATCTGTCAGAAGGATGGGCCACCAACTTCATCAGGCACCTCCTCGAACGATATACCGTCGTTCTGGTCGGCTATCAGGCGGAAGACCCACCAATTAAATATCTTCTTCAGGGGCTCAACCATGACGGCCAGTATGATCGATCTAGACTCTATGCCTTTGACCGTGGGCTTCCTGAGGAGATCGAAGCCAAGTGGCGTGACCGAGGTGCCACAGCCATAGCCTATTCCGATCATCCGGATTTGTGGAAGAGCATGGAAGCCTGGGCAGATCGGGCCGACGATCCGCGCAGGTGGCGTGCATCCATAATCGCCAAAAGTCAGCAGGACCCGAAGGATCTGGCCCCTCATGAGCGTGGTCAAGTTGCTCATGTCCTTCGCACAGTGCAGGGAGCGAGGTTGTTCTCGGAGGCTGGTCCGGTACCGCATCCTGAATGGGTATGTGTGATGGATGCGAATGTCCGATCAGCCAAACAGAGCCGCGGCTATGGCGACGATGCTGAAGTTTTCGATCCCGGGGCTGCTTATGGACTCGATGACGATCTGAGGGATATCTCTGACGATGATCGCAGACAGGGTGTCAGTAACGACAATCTCCTTGTCTGGCGCGATGAAGACGACAACCCGTATGATTCTCATCGGTTGGGCGGACGACAGGCTGAAGGTTTCGAGGTAACCCCGATAAGGCTTGGCCACCTCATCGCCTGGCTCAGCAAGTCCATCGATAGCCCTGTGCTGGCTTGGTGGGTCATTCGACAGAACGGACTGCACCCGCGACTGCTGCAACAGTTCGAGTGGCAAGTGGAGCATTCGAAGGCTCTCAACGAGCGTGCTCGTCATATCTGGAACCTGATCCTCGAACACCATCGAGACCCTCGCAATCGTCAGTGGAAAGGCGACTGGTTTGACTTGAAGAAACGGATCAATGCGGAGGGCTGGACGGCCAGTGTCCTACGGGAATTCCGGAGGGTTGCGACGCCGCGCTTGGAGATCAAGCCATCGTATGGCTTGGGGCAGACCAGACCACCGTGTGTACCCTGGGAGGAAATTCATCTCAGCGAACTCGGTCAGTGGGAAGTCGTGCTCTTGGAACGGCACAACGAAGATTTAGACGTCCCCGACGATCTATTGCCACAGGTAGTTGGCATCCTGAAGGAACAGTTTACCGTCGCCTCAGGGCTACTGGGGGATATCGAGACCGTCTACTTCCAGACGCCGACCTGCTATTCGGACCGTGAGGTCGATGGGAGAGAGCACATCACGGAAGCCGCGAAGGTCGTGACTTGGTTCGTCCAACTTTTTGACCGATTGGCTGCCAAGTGGCCAGAACTGGCGAATGCATATGCAACAACTTGGCCTACGGCAGACCGGTTCTTTTTCCGTAAACTCAAGCTGTATGCGTTCAGCAAAGCGGACGCCTTCGAGGCCGACCATGTAGCCGAAGAAGTCTTGTCCTTAGATCAGGAGACATTCTGGGACATCGATGTGGTCCGAGAGCTTCTTTTCCTGCTGGTGGACCGATGGGGAGAGTTCTCTCAGGAGAGCCGAAATCAACTCATCGATCGCATCTTGACGGGCCCCGATCAGCGTTCCCACTGGTCTGAAGAAGAGTTTCCAGGGCTGCGGGACGGGTTTGCCGCCAGATACGCTCGGTATCTCGAACTACAGGGTTGTGAACTAACGGCTGATCGCAGTGAACGGCTTGCCGAGATGATCAGAAGTATTCCTGGATGGAGCGACGGCTGGGCGACCTCGACGGTGGTGGAGCGGGGCTCTTACACGGGCTGGGTAGGTACGGATGAAAAACCAGATTCCATCTTGGACCTTCCCGACAACGAGGTGGTCTCCAGGGCAAAGGAAGACCTGAAGAGGGACTTTGACAGCTTCACCGAGAAGCGGCCCTTCACTGGTTTGGTGAAAGCCAATCCGCGAAAGGCGCTGTCTGCGTTGACGATTGCAGGAAAGGCTAACGACTACCCTGAGGCGTTCTGGTCGGCCATGGTCAATGAGCTTCCCGCGGACATCTCGCCCAGGCTGAGACGGGTATTCCTGAACCGAGTAGCGCGACTCCCACATGCAGTTATCGCCAAACTGCGCCATACCTTGGGCCGATGGCTCGAAAAGGACTTGGTCGAGATCCTTGAGTTTGATGATGATCTCGGTTGGGCAGTCTACGATCACATCGTCGATGGCATCCTGAGCGGCGGAGCAAATGCAGCGAAGAGTGGGATCGGCGAAATCCGCCAAGGTGGAAAAATCATTCAACGGTCGCGGCGCACATTCGGCCATGCGATCAACGGTCCCATTGGCATGTGCGCTAAGGCTCTTTTCCACTCAGTGCCAGGGGAAAAACAGGAAGCTGGTTCACTGATCCCCGAGCACATCAAATCCCGTGTCGAGCGCCTCTTTACGGCACCAGGTGAGGGGGCAGGTCACGCCGTGTCGATAACGAGCAGCAAGCTAAACTGGCTCATGTTCGTTGATCCCGCCTGGACTGAGGAACGTCTTATTCCGATGTTGGAGTTCGAGCATCCAGCTTCGGAACCAGCATGGAATGGGTTTCTTCATAGCGGCCGAGTGCCTTGGCCGCCGTTAGCCGAGACCATCAAGCCGCTCTTGCTTGACCTATTCCCGTGGGTTGAAGGGTTTTCTTGGGATGGCGATCTCTCAAAGGTAGCCGCCCAATGGCTAGGCTTCATGCGGGTATTTCACTCGGGTGAACCAAGCGGTCTTACACGAGGCGAAATGCGCTCGATCTTTCGAGCGATGTCCGACGGTACTCGGAACCAGTTCATTTTCTGGTTGGCTCAGGTCGGACAGAAAAACGAGAATGGCTGGATCAAACACGTCATTCCCTTAATCAACGAGGACTGGCCGAGAGAACGCCGATACAGGACCACAGCATCGATGAGGGCGTGGGTCGGCCTGCTTGATGATACCGGCGATAGCTTCCCGGCCGTCTACGAAACGGTGAAGAAGTTCTTGGTGCCGGTGGAGACAAATGACCATCCGTTCTACCGGTTCACCCGAGAGATCAGTGATGAGAAGCCGATTACCGCTCTATTCCCTGAAACGACGCTGGATTTGATGAACAGAGTTACACCTCAGGTCCTCACCCGTCCGCCATACGAGTTACCGAAGGTACTAGCACTGATTGAGGAAACCGAACCTGAGCTGATATCAGATCCACGCTATTTGCGCCTTATCGATCTTGTTGAACGAAGCTAGGTCTCGGTATTCATGACCGACAACCCAGCTATGGATATGGATCCCTAGATTTCACGACCTCTCAAACAGTGAAGGTCTGCCATAAATAAATTAGAAGTTCTTGTTCGCAGTGACACCGAATGACCGTAATACGCTCTGTCGATCCAGCGCACTTAGTCAGTAAGTGCGCCAGACTAAACGGCAAGAAAAGGCTGGCTGTGACTTGTGCGAGAGCTCTGTGACGGCGGGATGGCACATCACCTCGATAATGCCCCTCAAGCGGTAGAGGTGGTATTTGTCATGGTATAGCTCCCGTAGAGAACACATAGATTATTGTTTTATAAACATTTATTTCGCCAATCAATAATGGAGTGGGAATGATCGGTATGCAGGTCGGATTAGTCAGTTAATCCTGACCAACCCGACCTGATTGGTGCTGCTTTGATGGATTAGCAGGTTTTCTTCTTCAGTCACCCAAACATTGCGAATGATCCCAACTCCCGAGGGAATGGCCCAGCTTTGAAAGGTCTCGGCTTTCGGGTCGAATCTGACGAGTGCATCAGGTCGCATGCCCGATTCGTTGTACCAGATAATGTCGTCGATGACGGCCAATGCGTAAGGATGAGAGTCCGTGCCGCTGGGGGAGTCCCATTCGGTGATTGCGCCGGTATCCGGGTTCAGTCGGCCGATTTTTCCCCTCGTTGAATTAACGTACCAAACGTTGCCTTGGCTATCCAGGTCAAGTCGACGTACTCGGGTTCGTTTAT
>Ga0207891_1001335_pt1 | contig 11577 bp, 10 predicted proteins | sample LinPmetageLP50_FD_184061 | JGI IMG/M metagenome (GOLD analysis project Ga0207891, IMG submission 184061) | Marine viral communities from the Pacific Ocean - LP-50 (SPAdes) | ecosystem: Environmental > Aquatic > Marine > Oceanic | place: Pacific Ocean | collected 2011-08-27 | reverse complement strand
AAAAATACCAGGTCGGTTTTGCAACCACCAAAGGAAAATTTAAACTGGAAAATATTAAACGGGGCGCTTCCGTTATTGGCTCTGCTGGAAGTGGAAAAACTGAAAGCGTAGTATATGGTTTTTTAAAGCATTTTCAAAAGGAAAATTTTTGTGGGGTGATTCACGACTATAAGGATTTTGAGCTTACCGAAATGGCCTACCCGCTTTTTAAAGACCGAAAAATTCCCTTTAAGATTATTTCCTTTGATAAGATACTCCACAGGGTGAATCCCATCGCTCCACGATACCTGGAGAACGAGGAAAGCGTCAATGAAGTCTCTCGGGTTCTGGTGGAAAACCTATTGGAGCAACGGGAATCAGGTACTTCAGGGACGACCAAGTTTTTTAATGATGCCGCAGAAGGGCTAATCGGAGGACTGATCTGGAAATTAAAAACCGATTATCCGAAGTTTTGTACCCTGCCGCACCTTATCGCTATCTACCAATACCTGGATACGGATAGCCTGATCCAGTTTTTGGAAACCAATACCACCTCTCGAGCTATGGCCGATGCCTTTATAAGTGGGAAGGATTCTGAGCGGCAAACGGCCGGGGTAAAAAGTACCCTGGCCAATGCCCTTAAAAGGATCAGTACCCAACAGATCTTTATAGTCCTTTCTAAAGATGAAATTCCGCTTCATATTAATAGTGAGCAAAACCCTTCGGTTATTTCCGTGGTCAATAATCCCAAATACGAAGCTTCCTATTCCCCGGTCATAGCTACCATCATCCATACCATAACTAAACAAATGAGTGTGCGTAACTCTAAAGCTTCTTTCCTGCTGATGGAAGAGGCGCCAACACTTCGTTTGCTGAATATGCACCGCATTCCTGCCACGCTGAGGAGTTATGATATCGCTACTATTTATGTAATGCAGGATAAGATCCAAAATGATATGATGTATGGGGATAAAGCCAGTAAGGCTATTTTAAGCAATCTGTCCTACCAGTTCTTTGGAAAGGTAAATGACCCCGACACCGCCAAATACTACGAGCGCTTTTTTGAAATTGTGAAAAAGCCCACAACCAGTGTCAACCGCGGGTATAGCCTGGATTTTGACACAAGGGTGACCACCGGGGAGAAGGAAATTCCAAAAATCAGGGCTGATGTTTTCTTTCGGTTAAAACAAGGAGAATTTATAACCTATGCAGACGGAAAGGATAAAAAAGTACAGTTTAAATTGCAGAAGATTTACCGCGATCTACCTTCAGCTAACGACCAAAAACCTTATTCCAAAGCTGATTTGGAATCTAATTTTGAGCGGGTGTATAAGGAGGCCAAGTCTATATTTGACCAGTAATTATAAGTATATTTGTGGCGTTAAAATCTTTTTTATGAGTGAGACCAACCGTATAGAATATAAAAGGGAGCTTTCCGATGGTTTGGAGAAAGAAGTTGTTGCTTTTTTAAATTATCGTGAAGGCGGTATTATCTATATAGGGATTGATAAGGAAGGAAGAACTTTTGGGGTGAAAGATCCTGATAGTGTGCAATTGAAAATTAAGGATAGGGTAAGGAACAATATACGGCCTTCTGCACTTGGGTTATTTGATATTGTAACTGAGGAACGGGATGGGAATGATATTCTGAAAATCATCGTAGCAAGCGGTTCAGAAAAACCTTACCATCTCAAAAAATTTGGAATGAGTGAAAAAGGTTGTTTTATACGGCTTGGTTCTGCGGCAGAGCCTATGTCACAAAAACTCATTGAAGAACTTTTTGCCACACGTACCCGAAATTCTATCGGAAAAATAAAAGCACACCGACAGGATTTAAGGTTTGAGCAACTTCATATATATTACCAGGAAAAACAAAAGCCCCTCAACAAACAATTCAGAAAAAATTTAGAGCTAACTACGACAGGAGGAGACTTGAATTATGCAGCATATTTATTAGCAGATGAAAATAATGTTTCTGTTAAATTAGCTAAGTATAAAGGGAATACACGGGTCGATTTAGTTGAAAGTAATGAATATGGTTACTGCTCTTTAATAAAAGCCACTAAGAGCGTATTGGATAAAATGAACTTGGAAAATCGAACGATTACCAAAATCACCCACAGTGAACGAAAAGAACATCGTCTTTGGAATGCCATTGCACTGCGGGAAGCCATTATAAATGCCTTTGTCCATAATGATTACACTCGTGAAATAGCTCCAAAGTTTGAAATTTTTAGTGATCGGATAGAAATCACTTCTGCAGGTTCTTTACCGGATGGCTTAAGTAAAAATGAATTTTTTGAAGGTTTTTCGATTCCCCGCAACAAAGAATTAATGCGCATTTATAAAGACCTAGATTTGGTAGAACAACTTGGATCGGGGATCCCCAGAATATTAGAATCCTATAGTAAAGATTCCTTCCGTTTCTCCGAGAACTTTTTACGAATGGTTTTTCCAGCTTCAGAAGAAGTTTTTGATAAAACTACTAATGAAACCCCGCAAGTAACCCTGCAAGAGACCCCGCAAGTAACCCCGCAAGTTCAGGATCTCTTAAATGTGATTAATGGTGAAGATAGCAGAAGTGAGTTGCAATATCATTTAGGACTTTCCGATAGAGAAAATTTTAGAAAAAATTATTTGCAACCTGCACTTGCCGAAGGCTTGATTGAAATGACCATTCCCGAGAAACCACAAAGTAGTAAACAGCGTTATAGACTGACTGGCAGGGGTGCAAAAGCCAGAAAAATTTAAACTTTTAAAGTCGGAATTTTTCAAAATTATCAATTAGGATTATTAATAAACCGATGGGAGATCTTTAGTTTTAAATTACGTTCCCCATCCTTTTCATTAAGTTCCAATATCGCCCTCCTTTCTTTAGACAAGGAAAATTTTGGCATCACATAAACCAATCTTACCGTTTGTTTTTTTCCAATCTTAGCCGGCAAGTTGTACTTGAAAACCGGATCCTGGTATAAGCGTTGTAAGGATTTCTTCTTTCCCTTTTTGCGGGTTTCAATCGCCAGGTTTAAGAAATTAAGATCATAATCCAGGCTGGATCTATTCTCAATTTCGATCACAAAATAGAGCTGCTCCTTATTATAAACGATATTCTCAACACTTAAAATAATACCGTTCTTGCGTTTTTTTATGCGGCCTATGTGTTGCTTTTTACTCAGCAGGTAGCTGCAGAATCTGCGGTAATGATCTTCCTTCTTGTTTAAGTTCTTTTGCGGTTTTTTGTCCTTAACTGAATCCTTGACAACTGGCTTTTCTTTTCCAATCCTTTCCGCTTCAGGGATAAAATAGTTCAGCCGGGAAAGCTGTTTCTTATACTTCAGGATATAGGAGAATACCGAACCATTTGTTCCGATAACAAGTAAATTACTTTCTCTGCCGGGCTTGGCCTGCAGCAGTCCGAAGTGTTGCTGCTTTTCCCGGTTGTAGGTAAAGACAAAATGCTCAGCACCGGTAATACCCTGGCTAATTTCCTCTGGAAAAAATAGCGCAACATTCTTGTACTCATTAGCGTAAATAGTGTCCAGTTTTTCCTGGGTTTGTGCACTGGTCATAATAAAAACAAGTAGAGCGGCCTTGGTTAAAATATACTTTTTCATAATGATTGTTTTATTGGTTAGCCAATCCCCAATTTGATTCAGGTCTGCTGGCTTTGAGAATTAATCTGTAATTATTTAGAATGGTCACTTTTACATTGCGGTTATTTCGGCGAAATACTTTGCTTATTCCAGTGACCTGGGGTACACTTGGGATATTAATATCACCGATTACATCATCCAAGACTTCCGTGGTTACTTCCGCCCGGAAATTATTCTCGATGTAGATACCTTCGCTACCATCTTCAAGGTCAAAAGCTTTTAGGCTAGTTTGATGCTTATTGATATTTTCAATCTCAATCAGGACACGATTAGGCTGAAAACTAACAAAACCAAAAACCGGGGTGCTTTTGGGAATAAGTTTATCACCAATCCTGGCAGGCTGCGAAAGTCGCATCCGAAGCCTGGAGTTGGCTTTGACTACCTGGGTGCCATCGACGACCACCTTAATTTCCTTATCGGTAGCTTCTTTGGAAGAAACCTCGGGTTTCATAGATGCAGAAGCAAAGAATAATTGATGTTCCAATTCCATTTCTTTGGCCGCTATTTTTTGCGCTTCCTGAATCTCTGCAGTATCAGCCTTCGCTATTGTTTTAATTGAGTATGAGCCGTTATTCTCCGGTGGTCTGGTTGGCCGAGTTTGTGTAAGGTTTACAATTTGCGCCTGCCGGGCTTTTCCCAGCTCATAAATACTATCGATCTTGCGCTCTTTTTCTTTTTCCAAAAGCTCGGTGTCGTAATAACCTAAAGAATCCAAAAACGTTTCATCATAAATACTTGGCGCATTCCTATCCCGAACTTCTTTGAGGTTATCAATAGCCTCCAGTTTGGAATCATAGGTTTGCTGGCTTTCTTCTTCAAGGGCTGGGATTTCCGTTTGCCTGAGGTTTTCCTGTTGCTCTTCCTCCTCCCCAGTGATCATTAAGGTATAGGTGACAAGAAAAATCACAATGACCACCAGGACGCTAATGAATACAATTTTGTTCTTTTCAATTTTCATCCGTTCTAATTTTAATTTTGTGAGGGTACTTTTCTTAAACTGTTTTCGAAATAATCCGTTATGAGAAGTCCGTGAGGGTTATGGGGAAAGTGTCGATCTACGATGAGCAGTTTTCCTGAGCTTACTAATTCATAGGTGTCTACTATATTGCCGCGGTTGATTTCAAAAATAACAGTGGTTTTAAAATGAAACGATTCCTCCTTTTCTTCGAGCTGCGAATCGATCGTTAATACCTTTTGAACCAGTGAGTACTGCAATAAGCGGTTGTAAACCCCTTCGGCCTTTTTCTGCCTGTATAGGTTATCTACCGAACTATTGCCAAGCCATAATGCTTTTTCCAGGTTTTTCTCATAGCTGCTGGCATCAATATTATAGAAGTAGGTGTGAAACAGCTCCAAATGGGCCAGGGCCTCTACCCGGAAGTTTTCTTTTTGGGTAACCAGTTTTAAAGGAATAATACTGCCGTCGGTATTGATGGCGAAGGCACTGTTCAAGGCCTTATTCCTGGTGGAGATGGCCATCCAAATTGCAAACACACTGCAAAACATCGAGCAAAGCACTACGGCCAGCACGATAAAGCGGTTTACCTTTAATACCGAATAGATATTTTTATAAGGTGTTTTCATTTTTAGAATATTTTTTTCAATGATTTAAAGTGGTTATATCGGTTGCTATTGATTAAGTGGTGAACAGTCTCAGGGTAAATGAAATGGCACGCCGGTAGAGCTTGAATTTTAAAAAAACGATAAATACTATCGAACCCAGTTCTACCACAGGGGCAAAAAAACCGCTCCCGTAATCCGTACCGAATAGGTTTTCCCAAAAATTGGTGTTGATTTCCGTATAAAGAGCATTGATAAATACATTAACCAGGAAGAATGCAGGCACCAGCATATATACCGCTGCATACAACCGGAAAAAACCATAGGCCATCGAGCGAAACTTTTCAAATACCGCCAGGCTAAGTACCAGCGGAAAAAAGGCCTGCATAATCCCAAGCAGGAAGTAGCGCTCCGCAAGGAATAAGGGATAAATGAATAAATCCAAAATCCATAAAAACAGGCTGATAAGAAAAGCAAAGGTTTTAAACCCATATAGCGGCGTAACTAGAGCCTCATAAAGTAAAGCCATAGCTTTACGCATCGCCCCCATAGGGGAGACATCTTCTTCGATGGGGATCTCCTGCATCTGAAGTGGCAATAGGGCAGGAGCTGTATCGCGGTATTGATTTTCAATAGCTACAAGAATATTGTCAAAAAAACCCAGGATTTGCGTTGAAAAAATAACTAGTAAAACCACCGCAAAGTTTTTTGCCAAATCACCGGGGGAAAGCCCCCAGGTATAGCCCTGCCTATCGGCTATCCCTTCATTATACTTTTTAAGGATGTTTACCAAAAAGAAAAGTACAGCCAAAGTTTTCATGCTAACAATAGTATAGCGGGAAAACTCGCTCTCCTGGATGGTTTGGAAAACACCATCGATATATTCGACACCTACAGCCAATATGATTACCCCTTCCATCATCAAAAGCCTGTTTCCCGATTATTGATCCTGTCCTGCATTTCCCGAAAAGAAATGATCTCGCGGTAACGCTTGGTTTTTAGCCGCACATCGGTCACCATTTCTTTAGACTCGAGTTCTTTTCGCTTTAGAACATCCGCCCGCTCGGCATCACTCATTTTTAAATGATCACTTGATAAAATCTCATCGATAAAGCTTGCGGTCTCCAGGGAGTTATCTACCACGGCATTGAAGGATTCGGTCACCCTGCTTATTTCGTCGGGTTTGATATAAGGGGAATTCAAAATATCCCGAAGATCATCCTGCATCACCGCAATAAGCCGCTGATTGTTACGACCGATCTCACGAACGGCTTTTAAATCCTGTACCACGCTATTGACCTTCTCTATATTCTCTTTCTGTGCCTTTAAAAAGTTGACGGTCTTGACAAGATTAGCGGTTTGCTTGGCTGATTCCACAAGAGATTTAACCAGGCTGACAAAGTTCGTGTTATCATACACCGGCATCCCCTGGGCCACAATGTGGCCAGATGAAAATAAAGCTAGGGCAAGTGTGAGTATCCAGGTTTTGTGTTTATTTTTCATATCGAATTGTTTTAATTGTTAATGAGCATTTAGGCCTTCCTGATGAATTCCTCTATAGCCTTTTCCATATTTTTGGTCTCATTATAAATGGCCATTATGACCTCGTTTTCGGTGCCGTCGGTGAGATAGGCGGCATAGACTTCGGGTGGTACTTCCAGGCGGAAAATGTTGCTTTCCTTGCCTATCTTAATGAAGATCTCGGTGTACTTGCACTTGCCGGTCAAATTATTCCTGATCGATTTCAACTGGTTGAGATCGTGGCTGGACAGGCTCAAGCGCCTGGCCAGTTCTTCATAACCTTTTTCATTATTCAGGCTGTAGATCACCTGGGTGTTTTCCAGGATGCTTGAGGAAGTCGCATTATTAGGAAGCTGATTTATGGATTGTAAAATAATTCCAATGGCACCGTTCTGTTTACGGATGGCCTGGTAGTAGAATTCAACGCTTTCAAGGACATTGTCAAACTTGAGTTGCTTGGCGAATTCATCAAAAAGGATGATTCCCTTTTCTGCCCTGTTTTTCCAGATCGTACGCTGGATCGCCGACTTGATTAGTTTGAGCATCACCGAGAGGATCTCTTTATTGTCCTTAACTTCATCGAGTTCAAAAACAATCAGCCGCTTATCTTCGATCTTGTAAGTTTGATCTTCGCTAACTTCAAATAAGAAGCTGTATAGACCATCGCCGACATACTCCGAGAGCACATGCAAAAAGTTAATAACATTGAAGTAGTCGGGATGGATTTTAAGGGATTCCAGCAGCTCATCTTTTCGCTGCTCGATAAAACGGTAAAAACTATCTAGGGAATGGTTTTCCGTGGTGTTTTTGTAATAGTAACGGAGGATCTTTTTAATGGCTACGGATTGTGCTTTGGTAACTTTATCATCTGCAGCAATGAGTTCTAATAGGAACACTAAAAGATCCTCCAACCGCTCCGGGTTTACATCATTGGGATTGGATATGTAGAAAGGATTGATCCCTAAACTCTTTCCGCTCTCGTAGCGCAATACAGTGTACTTATCAGGATAGAGTTTAGCGAACTTGGTATAAGAACCTCCAAGATCGATAATCACCAGCCGTACTCCGTTTTCAAAATACTGGCGCAGGATGTTATTGGCCAAAAAGGATTTCCCTTCCCCGGTAGGGGCGAAGATGGCAAAGTTCCGCGCCTTAATGCGTTTCTTTCCCTCATCCCAAACATCTTTTAGCACAGGAATGTTATGCTCGCGGTCATTAAAAATGATACCGGTAGGGTCCGATTTGTAATTGGTGTTATTGATAAATAGGCACAAGGCATGTTTTAAATCGGTCACATAAAGATCTTCATCGGAAAAATTGGAAGAGAAGCAGCAGTAGCTGTTCAGCAGGTAATTCTTTCGTTCTTCGCCCCGCGGAGCGTAAGGGGTAATATCCAGTTCCTTAAACTCCGCCTTAATTTTAGAGGCAATGCCTTCCAAATTACGAGGATTCCGATCCCAAAAGATGACATTAAGATGGCCCCGGATAATCCGTGCGTTATCATCGCTATTAATTTTTTCCAGGATTTCCTGAATCTTTCCTAGAACGACTTTGTTTTGTGATCCAAAGTTGGAACTTTTGCTAAGTTCTTCTACTTTTTTATCCAGTAGCTTGCGCCACTTGTGTTTATCATCTAGGTAGAGGATCTGGTTGACTATATGGTTTTCCTTTAAATGAAGCCCCAGCCCATCAATAAACCCCTGGTGAAATACAAAATCATCGGATGTGAATTTCTCATTGGTCTTGCTCGACTGTACCCTTTCGCCAAAGCACAGCTCGCTATTGATAGCTAAGGCATCAAAATAATTATCCCCAGTTTGAATATGTTGTTTTTCGAGTAGGATATCGGTATCGAAACCCTCATTGAAACCATTAAAATATTCGGTAGTGAGATTGGTGATTTCTTCTGGTTTTAATGCTTGTATGTAAATCTTTCGGCTGTTTGCTATAAAGGAAACACAATCACTTACCGAGCTGATAAAACTTTGCAGGTTCGCATCAAGTTCCCTGATGATGCCTCTGGAGACTTTTCGAAAAGGGTTTACGTATTTGGAGTTGTTTAACGCTTTGTTCCTGGTCAGGGTGAAGAATAATAAGGAGCGGTGTTCCATAAACTCTCTATCTTTAAAATGATCCCGGGTGGCCTTTTCCAAAAAGGTTTTGTTTGGAAGTGCAGTTGCAGTGAATGCTTTTTTCTCATAAATATCCTGCTTGTGCACTACTGTACCCACCGGTAGGGATTTAAGCGCCTGGAACCAGGTGGCGTGCAGGTCTTCAAAATCTTTCTCTGAGAGGGAATAGATTTCAGGGAGGTCCAGCTGATAACATATCACAACGTTACCATTACCGGAAAAAACGATATTGTCTCGGATATCGGCAATTGGCCAGTGGGAGGAAAGCTTAATTTTTTTCATAATCGATACCAGAATCTTTTTTGTTACTAATCATTTTCGGAAATGCCCCTGTCATCTGCATAAATTCTAGGAGCCTGCTGGTACGGTTTAACCCGATATACAAGAATGCATTAAAGAGCATAGCGCTGATAATCATACCCAGGCTGAAGGAAAAAATGATGACCAACAGGGAAGCGATAATTGAAAGCATCATTAGTGCAAATAGGGGAAGGGAAAGCCCAAAGATGACGGCACCCTTCCGAATGTTCCTATAAGGTTCATACTTCTTCATGATTTTACCTTTTAAGAATTAAACTACAATGCTGATCAAATAAGTGAAGATGCCTACCACGGCTCCTGCTATAAGTACAAAGACCAGGACGCGGGTAATTCCCTTTTTGAGATCGGAGTTTTCCCCAAAGAAGTGGCCGGCATTAAAAAGAAAGCCGACCAAAAAGATGATTCCAAGTATAATTGGAAATATATTCCTTATAGTATCGGAAATATCAGCCACAGAATCTTCGATCCCGCCGATTTGCGCAAAAAGTGAAGTGGAAAGCAACGATAAAAAAGTTGCCAGGAAGATTGATTTTTTCATAACGGAAAATTTTAAATTTTTGATTCGATTTCGTTATGAGAAAATTAGAAATTTAATGACTTAAATTATTGAAAATCAATAAATTGTGGATAAAATATTATTTGTAGTTAGTTGATTTTCAATGGTTTCATTTAGCACTAAATGCTATGAAATTTTGAAAATGGGGTGTTGATAACTTGAAATGTGGAAAGGGGAGGAGGGGACAAAAACATCAATTTTGTGATTTTGTTCCTGAATATGTGCATCAATTTTGACAAGAACCGGCAACCAGAAAACGAATTGTTATTGATGTTGGACACAGGGGAAAAGAATCTGGTGCCATCGGAATAAATCGCATTAAATAAACAGATGTGGTACTGGATATAACCTTGGAGCTTTAAGGCTCAACGAAAAGTCATAAAAACCAGTGGATATTTATTTGATCCGGTATAGCGATACGCTTATTTCCTTATCCGATTGTACTAAACTGGCAAAGGCACTGAATGCTGATTTGTTTATTTCTTTGCACTGCAATCATTCTCATAATCCCACTGCAAGAGGGATTTAGGTGTATGTTGAAAAATACGAATCTAGAAATTCAAATGAGTCTACTTGGTTTGTCTATCAATTACAAAACCAAATTAGAAAGCATTTAGGCTTTGAAAGTAGGGGTGTGAAGTTTTTTAATTTTCAAGTGTTTCAGGAAACAGTTGGTGCTCCTTGGAATTGGGCCTTATGAGCAATCGGGATGAAAATTCTTTTATCCAAGCACATCCGAAGCATATTAGTCTAATCTTATTAACTACTCTAAAAAATGTACAATGAAGAAATTATTTAAAGAAGTTTTTAAAACAACTAAAAAGATATTTAAACAGCTTATTGCAGAATTCTTGATTTACCGCAAAAAGTGATTAGTTGTGAGGTTTATTATTAGTAAAAATGTTTTTGCAAGATTGAACTTCTATTATGCTGAAATGCAATTGAAGCTAATTCGGCAAAATTTTTAATTTTTGTTGGGTCACTCTCATCCATATCAATAAAATTATCTTCGTTGAGCAAAACATCTATTCGATCGTAAATAAAATTAGGATTATCCTTTTCCGACTTATCGATTCCTTGATATAAAAGACTGATATAATTTGCAACGAGTTGTGATTGACTTTGCATAAATAAATCTATTAGCCGTTGACGTTTGTCTTTTCTCATCCAGTAGTAAAGCCCCCATCTTTTCCGAGAATTACCATCAGTAAATTTTTTATGACCAGTACCTAACGACAGTATTTCCAATTGAGACATTTCAACTTTAAAAGCTTTAATTGCTTCTAAGAAAGCTACCAAAGTTGGATTATTTGCCATCACACCGCCATCTACTTTGTTTGAGAAAATTCTCTTTGTCCCTTTCAAATCTACATATTCGGATGTGTAAGGATTAAAATAGGTGGGTGCGGCAGATGTTGCCATTGCAGCCTGGTATGCAGGAATATGGTAGTCTCGCTCAAATGCGGGATGGTATTTTGTTTTGAGAACACTTGGATTGCCCTGGATCAAATCGTATATGGGGATGCAAACATCTGTTTTACAATCATCAAGCCTTGGTTCTACGCCATCATTTATTTCCTTAAATTTATTGCGCACCAACTTTTCTAAAAATTCTCTTTCGTGTGCAGAATTACGAATTTGTCCAAACCAGAAAGACTTCTTTTTGCCAAATATCCCTTTGGCATTATCTAAATAAAGATTATAAATTTCCTTAGCGGGAATGCCAAGTGCTAACGCAATTGCTATAATTCCACCAGTCGAAGTCCCTGTAATCAAATCAAAATGCTGATAAATCTGGAATTTACCATCCGAGCGATTTTTTAGTTCATCCTCAAGTAGCATTAAGAACATTGCT
>Ga0207891_1001331_pt1 | contig 11608 bp, 10 predicted proteins | sample LinPmetageLP50_FD_184061 | JGI IMG/M metagenome (GOLD analysis project Ga0207891, IMG submission 184061) | Marine viral communities from the Pacific Ocean - LP-50 (SPAdes) | ecosystem: Environmental > Aquatic > Marine > Oceanic | place: Pacific Ocean | collected 2011-08-27 | reverse complement strand
TTGTAGAGATTTAGAGGGCAGCGGGAGAAGATAGCTCTGTCCCAGTTTTCAAAAGGAGCCCGAACACATGGCACAGCAACCCCCGGTCATACTGATAACAGGCGGCGCCCAGGGCATCGGCAAGGGTATCGCCGCCCATTTCCTGAACAAGGGCTGGCGAGTGGTCGTCCTGGACCAGAATGCAGACACCATCAGCGCGTGCAGACAGGATCTCGGCGATCCGAACAACCTGCTACTGATCACCACGGATGTATCCCGCGAGCCCGACGTCGCCTCGGCCGTAGAGGAGGCCGCACGATGGGGCCAGGGGCTGGACGCTCTGGTCAATAATGCGGGGATCGCAGACCCAGACACTGGCCCCATAGAAATGCTTGAACTGGATCAGTGGCAACGAAGAATCGACGTCAACCTCACCGGCGCCTTTTTATTGGCAAAGCACGCGATACCGCGCCTGCGCCAACGCCGGGGCAGCATCGTCAACATAGCCTCTACCCGCGCCTTGCAGTCCGAGTCCAATAGCGAGGCGTATGCGGCAACCAAGGGCGGCCTGCTCGCCCTGACCCACGCTCTGGCCATGAGCCTGGGGCCCGACGTGCGGGCCAACAGCATCAGCCCGGGCTGGATAGATGTCACTGCCTGGCAGGCCGATGCGCCCTCTGAACCGCAGCCTCTGTCTGCCGCTGATCATGAGCAACACCCCAGTGGGCGTGTCGGCAAACCCGAGGACGTGGCGGCCATGGTGGCCTACCTGGTGTCGCCGGACGCCCGCTTTGTGACCGGTCAGAACTTCGTGATCGACGGCGGCATGACGCGGAAGATGATTTACGAGGACTAGGCTCCCGCCGAAGCGTTTGTCGCCAAACGTGACATTCAAGGCGACCGGCTCTGCTATCTATCCCCACATAGCTGAACTAGATTTACCTGATCAAGGATGGGTACAGAGCGGAGTGGTCTATGCGTATCGAGCGAATGGCCGTATACACGGCGAGCCTGGAATATACTGGAAGAGCCTATGCCTTCGCTGGTGGCCGCTCTCATCAGGCTTTCGAAACAACGGTGGTTGTGCTTTCAACAGACACGGGCCTCGAAGGCTATGGCGAGGTGTGCCCCTGCGGCCCCAACTACATGCCGGCGTTTGCCGAGGGCCTTCCCTCCTGCCTGTCCCTGCTCGCTCCTGAAATACTCGGCCAGGACCCGCGGCAAGTGTCAGTCATCCAGGAACGGATGAATCAGGCCCTTACCGGCCAGGCTGTTGCCAAAGCGGCCATCGATATTGCCTGCTGGGATCTACTGGGCAAGGTGTCCGGGCTTCCGGTTTACACCTTGCTTGGCGGGCTTCAATCGCCCTCCATGCCCCTGCACCGGATTGTGCCACTGGCCGAGCCAGAGGAAATGGAAGAATCACTACGACGTTACCGCGACGAGGGGTTCCGCCACATTCAAATTAAGCTGGGTCATGAGGTTGAAGAAGACATTGACCTCGTTCGCAGGCTTGGCAAACTCAAACAGCCGGATGAGCTCTGGATCGGTGATATCAATGCGGCCTGGCGGCGCGACGAGGCGCTGCGTTTTTCAAAAGCCATCGAGGATGTGGATATTTACCTGGAACAGCCCTGCCGCAGCTACGAAGAGTGCCTGTCGGTCCGGCGCCGTGCCAGGCATTCGATCAAACTGGACGAAGCTTTCAACACCCTAAATGAGCTCCAGCGCGGCATCAGGGACGACGCCATGGATGCCATTGCCCTCAAGGTCAGCAAATTCGGTGGGCTGACGCCATCCCGCATCATTCGCGACGTCTGTGCAGATGCCGGCATACCCATGACGGTAGAAGACGCCTGGGGCAGTGGAATTGCGACGGCGGCTTATGCGCATCTGGCCGCCAGTACATCCCCCAGAGCCTTGTTAAACACCACCGATTTGCACAACTACAACACAGTGCAACTCGCCACAGGCGCCCCGGAAGTCGCCAATGGCCGCATGTGGCTCAGTGATCGACCCGGGCTGGGCGTTACACCAGACTTTGAGCTGCTTTCCCTGCGGGACGTCTACGAGTAAATGCCAGAGCGCATTTTGCTGTAGGTGTCTGCGATCACGCCGATTTGCATGAGTGGTCAAGCCCCACTTTCACGGTATAGTGCCCCCATGAACTATCCCCAACGCATCGTCTGCCTAACCGAGGAAACCACAGAGACCCTCTACGCCATCGGCGCCGAGCCGGGCGCCAGGGAACGCATCATCGAGAACCCCGAAGACGTCATCGCCCGCCAACCAGACATCATCATCGGTTCCTGGTGCGGCCGAAAATTCCGTCCGGAGCAAGTGGCCGAGCGCCCCGGTTGGGCCGAGATACCGGCGGTGGCTTTGGTACTGCTGATTCGGCGGGAACGGGCAGGGGGAAAATAGATCTGTCCCGGATTTTACGGTTTTTAAGATCTCGCGAACGCGGTTATTTGTGGAAATACCACCTCATCATCGCCTTCCTGCCAAGTCGGGAACTTGATCATGGCCTGCAGGAACACTGGATGATCCAGCCAATCCCTCAGCCATTTCTGTAAATTCGGATAGGGCAGACTGTAAAATACCTCTCGATCGACATGGGCGAACTGGCGTACAAAGGGCATTATGCCAATATCAGCGATGCTGATGTTGCTCCCCAGGAGATACCGGTTCTTGCCTAATAGGCTTTCCAACGCCTGCAAAAACACCTCACCCTTCTGCTGGTAATCCCACTGGGAGAGTTCTGGATGGCGATCCGCGTATTTATAACGATCCAGCCAGTGTTTGAATTCGTTATCGTTGCGGTCGATCAGGGCATTAGCGCTTACTAAATCAGTGTTCAACAAACCCTTCGGATCACTCTGCCGCAACGCCCATTCGACGATTTCCCTGCTTTCCTCAATAACGAGCCTCTCGGAACGGTCACCTCCTGCCAGCTCCAGAACAGGAACCGTGCCCTTGGGACTGACCGCCAGCATCTGCGCCGGCTTGTTTTTTAGCACGATCTCCCGCAGCTCCACCGTCAGGCCGGCAAACAAGATCCCGAGCCGAGCGCGCATAGCGTAAGGGCAACGACGGAAAGAATATAAACGAGGCAGCGGAAAGGTAATGGCGTGGCTCCTGGCTGAATAAACGACGCCGATCTTAACTGAAGCACGGTGATCGTGGAAACATTCGACGCCGACCCCTACGATGCGCTCCAATAGCCCATTCACCAACAACCCGAGCTTAGCCCCCTATGGCAAAAACCAAAAAGCAGCCACCGTCACCGCAAACCCGGGAGGAAGCCTTGGCCATGGCAAAGGCGACTCAGCGGCCCCGGCAAAGCAAGGAGCAGACAAAAATGATCGCCCAGGGTATCGAGAAGGGCATTGATCAGTATAAAAAACAGCAAAAAGCCAAAGCCCGGGAAAAAGACAAACAGCGCAAAAAAGAACAACACCAAACAGCGACCGAAAGCGCAGAACAAAATCCTGCAAAATTCGAGATCCGCTATCGAACCCCATGGCTACCTTGGGCACTGCTACTGTTCACCTGGGCTGGAATCGGTCTCTATATACTGGGCTTGGGCCTGGGGGGCTAAACGAATCAATGGCGGCCAGGTTCATGCTGGCGTCTTCGCGGATGGCGGTGTGCAGGCGACTGCAGGTTTCAAAAAATAGATCTGTCCCGGCTTCCACACATAACCGTTTGGTACCATGCATCCACAGCGTAAGGAATACGCTGCCTGACTGTAACGGATTACCCATGAAAAGAGCTTCCCTGACATCCCGCATGAATCGACACCAGAAAATTCTGTGTGCGATTCTGCTGCCCCCTATTATCCTCGCGGTGCCCCAGATATTCGGCCCTAAAAATTTCTGCCCCAATCCAGAGGTTGCGACAGTCGCGCTATACCTATCGGCATTTGTGGCATCTGCAGTGTCGCTCTGGACTGGCTACCTATGGCACACAGGAAAGATCAACCCAGCACCTCAGTGGTATTCATTGGGCCGTGCCAAGAAATACCTCGCCTTCATTAGCTGCCCCTTATTGCTCTGGTCGGTGCTTCATTTATCCTTCGGTTACACCATCCCGCGCATCTGGACAATGCTGGATAGCGAAACAAGAATGGTAAAGTATGAGGTCACCAAATACCGCGGCGGTGGACGCCATTCATGCAGCTACCAGCTAGAAAATGATCACCTGGATCGTCTGTATTTCGAAATCTGCGTACCCAAAGATTTCTGGTACCGCCTGCCAGACCGACGGTTCATCGCAACCTTCAAAGTTGAACAGTCTTCTTTGGGAATGACATTCGAGGGGACTCGGGACGACTGGGCTGGGCCGCGCTGACCAGTGAGCTCAACCATAAAGGTCAGAACGAGCCGTCTACCGATGACAATCTTCAACTAATCGAACACCCCAAGGTACCAAGCCGCCATAAGCGACACGATAATCGAAACGAAAAAAACTGATACCGGCAGAATCACCCAGAGTTTAAGGCCCATCGGAAGCGCCTCTGCCTCATCGCCCATCCTGGACTCGATCCTAGGACCGATACGAGGAAGGTTACGAAAGATGAAGAAAAAGTAGACATGAACCACCCGCATCCAGCGACCTATTGGGCCATTGCCCCAAATTTCCCGGATGCCGTCCAGTTGTTTGCCGGGTGTTGCAATCCGACTTTCAACTTCCGCAATTTTAGGAAAGAGGAAAGTCAAAATCAGAACGAGCAGAAAAAATCCTCCAAGCACGGAAACGACTAACAATACCTCAGCGATGGCTACGAGTTGCTCACTATTCATGTATCGATTTCCGCACGATTTCACCTGTCGCCTCGCCAACTCCGGCCCCGAAATAGCTACCTCCTGCAGCTCCCAGTCCTCCCACGATAACTACGCAGGCAACGCCACCGATGCCCGCTGAGGTCACAGCAACCATCGTGCAGCCAGCGGCCAAAGCCCCGCCAGCTGCACCAAAACCAGAAGATCCAATCAGTTTTCCACCTTCCCTATAAGCCACAACCTGACACTCCTTCTCGTCGTCCGCAGTGCATGCTTCTTTTATCTTTAGCGCAGACATGGACACATCCAAGGTGATTCCCAGATAGCCCACATTTCGAGCATATCTGGCCCCCGTTGCCAGCCTCTCGTAGTGCGTAGCGTACCCTGGTATGCCACCCACCCCGGCGGTCTTCCAACTATGCACAATACTCTTAGACGACAACCCCAGTGCCCGCTTTAACTTCGCATCATCATCCAGAGACATCCCCTTGCGTGCCAAACTTCCAAGAGAAAAATCCAGCTTCTTGAATAGCGCCCGCCGTTTTTCAAAGAAATCCGGATGGTTCAGGTGGCCATGCTTGCGATAGCTCTCCTGATGAAGACGTTCCACCTCCATCAATGTAGCCTTGATACTATCTATCTGCTTACCAACCATGACGGCACCCGCTCCAAGTCCTGCAGAACCTGTCGAGGTGATAGCCTCCAGCAGATCGTAGTACTTTACGATGAACTGTGCCTCGTCCTGATCCAGCGCCCGTACCTGGGCATTCACCTGTGCCGCCACTTCCATCAAATCAGCTTCTTCCCGAGTACACGTCATTCCTTCCGGATCACCCAACACAATCATCTCACCGGGTAACACCTGACCGCCAAGGCCCGGATTCAGACGGTCAAAGCTGTCAGGCTTTGCAGAAGCGTCACCATAGAGCGCAGCCAACAGAGTGGTCTTGCTCATTGGGCTCTGAACCACGTGAAAGCCCGGTTCCACAGTAGTTTCCTGCGGTTGATCCTTTGAACCCTGAGCAGACACACCGGAAACAGCCGGGCCACCTGCAACCGCACCGCTGTCGCCACGGGCTAGCCCGTTTGAGTTTGCGGACTGTGGGGACGATAAGGAGCCTGTAGCTCCACTATCAGCACTACGAGCATAAGATGCTTTCGACTTCGAAGCGGGCTTTACCGGGGCGGGTGATATACCGGAAAACTGGGCGGGCGTATACGTATCACCAATAACCACGCTGCCACTACCAATGGTGACGCCACCGCAGGAAATCGCCCCACCAGTCACGGCGGCAGGAATACCATTGATCAGAACGGTTCCGGAACCGGCGGCTATAGCGCGGGGGTGAGGTGGATGCTTGGGTTTGGAATGTGGTGCGAGGGGATCACCAACACGGGCAACAGGTTTGCCATCAATCAGCACATCGGGGGAGCCCGCGATCACCGGCGTTGGTGGGAACCCGGAGTGATCAGTACCCACGTCACCTAATAAAACAACTTTCTTGCTCATTCCCTTGCTCCTTCTGTCCTTGAGGGAGATTTGTCCATCTTTGCGCAGGATCGCCTTCACTGGCTCCTGCCGCTGCAATAACAACCAGAGTTCCTTAAATAACCAGGCAGGGATCAAGCCGCGCGAGGAGAGCCGTTGTCCTCACCCACCTGCAAAGTCCAAGTCATCCCCAAAGCGCGACCTGCTTTAACAAGCGTTGTGATGGTTACACCAGTATCCGTCTCATCAAGAAGTCGATTAACCACCGTGCGGCTGGTATGCATTTTCTGGGCAAGCCGGGACTTGTTTACGCCGGTGTGCCCCATCGCCTGCTGAATCTGCCAGACAATTACCCGTTTCAACGCTTCGGCTTCTGCTTGCTCAAGTGTGCCATCGGATTCCAGTAGATCATCGAGAGAGCTGCCAACGTGTTTGTGCTGTGTCATTTTCTTGCTGCCACAAAATACGATGTTAACCGTTTTCCTTGTCATACAACCCCTTCCTTGGCACAAGTTAGTGTACCTAAATAGGTGCAACTCCGCCAACCTAATACTGATCCAGCATCTTTTTCACCATTTTACAATTGAAGGTGCAACAAACAGGCATGGACCAGAATCACTGCTAGGCTTAGTCAGGAAACTAAAACAACGATAAGCATGAAGCGCCTAGCTCTACCCTGTCCCAACTTCCCCACTGGCGAAGGAGCTGCCGGCCATACATTGCTACGGATTGTATTATTTATGGGCAATAAATTTCATTTTTTACCAGAACACTGAATGAGAGGAAAGCTGATCAATGAGTAAGTTCTGCTGTTTTTTTTGTCCTGAAAAGGACTACACCGAAAAAAATCTTACTGACTGCTGTCCAAAATGTGGGCGGGAGTATGGGTTCGTTCTAGCCAAACTCCCTAACGAGATCAGAGATTATAATATAACAGCCGAGCTCGGCAGAGGGTTCTATGGTGCTGCTTATATAGCTGAAAAAGGGCCCTTCAAAAGAAAGTATGTAATAAAAATATCTCCAACAGAATTCTACTCATTTTTCGGGAAGACTTCCTTTAAAACTGAAACTGAACTTCATGCACGCCTTGCAGAAAACGCACATCATGTTATAGGAATTGAAGATCGATTTGATGACAATGTTATATTTGCAGATGGGTCAACTGTATATTGCCATATAACCGTTCTAGACTACGTGAGCGGAAGACTATTGCGAGACTACATAGATGGCATTATAGAACCCAATGCCGCTGCCATTTGCCAGATCGCTATTGACCTTCTTCGAGTTCGATCAGAATTTGAGGCGAATGAACTGAATCACAATGACCTTCATTCTGAAAACTTGATAGTTGAGGAACTACCACCTCACGCCCGGCGACAAAATGCGATTGATGATTCGATTAGAGTAAAGGCTATAGACCTCGGCAGCATTTCTGATGAAAGCAAAAGCGGAAACGAACGCCATGGAGATCTATTATTTATTGCCAGACATGTAGATCAGTTGCTAGATCGACTTTTATCTAACCCCTCAAAACTGGATGACAGAGATTTTCGAGCGTCTTTAGCTCTTCAAGCTATTACAAATAGCCTTTTGACGGACGCACAAAATATAAGGCACCCGAACCCAAACGACTTAATCACACAAATTCAAGACGCTTATTTTCGAGCCGCACAACCTTGGCGCCCTTGGAATGAACCACTAAGGCTAAAAGGATTCGGTGATCACTATAATGCTCAGACATTAGTCTCTTGGGATGTACCTCGGCTTTTAGTTGACCCTAAAGGTCGCTGGTTAACTGAAGTTACCAAGCCTGGACCTCAGATCATTACTGGAATGCGAGGTTGTGGAAAGACAATGTTACTTCGGGCATTAGATATCCACGCTCGGGCTTCTATTTCGGAAGGTGAAACTACCAGTGACGCAATTTCAAGAATTAAAAATGATGGTTTTATAGGCCTTTTTGTTTCTGCTCAACGTTTACTAGACCTTAGGCAACCTACTGCAAAATTAGAACACAGACTTACCAGACTATTTGTATATTATTCCTTACAAGCTTGTAGGGCACTTCTTCATATAAGAGATCTAGATGACGCTCTTGTAATGCCAGACGCTCACTCAAGGCTAGCAAGCGTTGCTTCCAGGTTTATTGGAGGAAATGATAGCTTTGATGATACTTCATCAATAGACGATTTAGAAAAGCGGTTAGAACGAGTTGCGGTGATGGTAACAAGGGGTAACTCGGAACACATAGTAAAACAGGCCCCAGCGGATGTATTTCAGAATCTCGCTGAGTCTTTAACTAGGTGCACAACCATAACCAGCAATTCTTCAGTATTCTTTTTATTAGACGATGTTTCAACACGTTATTTAGAGCTAGATAGGGTCGATGAGATAATCTCTGCCTTACTGTTCCAAAGCCCAAACTGTGCATTTAAATTCACATCAGAATGGCAAACAATTGAACTCGGCCTACGCTCTCCTGGTCGAATACATCCCATTCGCGAGGATAGGGATATAGCAGTCTTTGATCTAGGTGCAGATGTGTATGAGACCATTAGCTCTTCCGGAAGAGGAAAAGGCGCCGAGTTTGTCGAAGAAATACTAAAACAAAGGGCCAACTTTCATGTATCTCATCCTAAGTATAGCCCCCGTGATTTACTTGGAGATGTTAGCTTGGAGCAAGTGGCCAGGGAAATAGCTTCATCTAGCTCAACCTCCAAACAAAAAAAACAAGCATACCGAGGGATATCTTGCTTAACTAGCGTTTGTGTCGGTGATATTGGAGATGTAATTAAACTATACGAGGAAATAATAAAACGCGCTTCCACCACAGGTTCGAAGTTTTCCGCACCAATCGCGGACTCAATTCAAGCAGATTGCTTTCAAGCCATAAGTTCCAGAAGAATATACGACCTAAACCGGCGTGGCGGATACTATAAAAATCATGCTCTTGCTTTCGCTCAAGCAGCGCATGACCTTATGGTTCGATCATATCGAGCCGAGAAAGCAAATAAATCGAAGCGCCCACGATTAAGACAATACTCTTCATTATACGTAAGAGTAACAACCAATGATCAAGAAAGCCTTAAGCAACAAATAGATCTCCTTCGAGAACTTATTGATGCTGGCGTATTTGTATATGCCGGCGGTGCAGCTCGCACCAAAACAAAAGACTCCAACCCAATGAATCAATTTAAACTAAGCTATAGAAAAATATATGGACTGGCTGCATTTATAGGTCTTTCCGATAGAGATCGGTTTGAATTATCTGGTCCAGCCCTTGGGCAATGGTTGGAGACACCAACAAAAGAAATTCTTTTAAGAAATCAAACTCAGCAACCTATAACAGACATAAATCAAGAAACAGAAAAAGAAGCTGACTCATCAAAAAGGCACCAATCGCGAAAGCTTCCTAGCCAAGGGACATTATTCCCAGAGGGCATTGAGATAGACTATATTCCTGATCCAATAACGACATCAACCCCAACCGCCAAGCCCATTGACGTTGAGATTGAGGAGATTGAACAGTCTGCTTTGTCTGTCTTGCCAATTGAAGGTGTTTTGACAGGGCTTGGGTTCGAAGAAAGGACCTTATTTTCAAATTGCTTACTATCAAAAAACACACTGCCTAAAGTAGTACATGGAATTAAGTACGACTTATCTGGGCACACAAGCGAGATCTTTAAAGCTTGGAAATCGAAAGGCGTTGATGTAACGGAAACATCACTAAATCAATTAGGACTAAATCTCCCTAGTATGACAGGCCTTTCTTTAATCGATATTTCCGGCCTATCTAAGCCGATTATATTTACATCGATTCGCAGAGAGCTTTTAGAAAAAGGGAGAGTTATTGTATGTCATGTTACAGCCGACAAAAAGTATCCGTTGCCAGATGACCTTAAGCACATAACCCCTACTGATCAAGAAGACGACCCAATTACTTTCCTGGAAAACCTAGGAAGAGTATTAAAGGGCGAAGAAGGCCCTTACTCAGATATAAAACTACTAGACGAAGAAGTTGATCTTTCCAGAAATAGAGCCTTGCTTGCTTTTGCCTCTCCAAAGCATGAACGTTTAGCTTCATTGCTAGACAGAAGGGAGTTTGACTATATAGAGATCATCACTCCAGACAATAAAGATCAAAGAGGTATCGTAGCAAATTATGCTGCTGACTTTACATGTAAGAATTTTCAAAACTGTAGGATGCGGAACGTAGGCGGTAAAAATTTAAAGGATTTAACCAGTTTTCTGGATAAGCAGTATCTTGAAATCTATAGTGCCGCCGGAGCAAATGTTGAATTAGGCCTTACCGGGTCAAAAATACAGGCTGTCGCTTCTGCAATACTCAGTGCGCGGCGTAAGGTCGCTCAAGCTTGGTATCTTAGCCCTAAAAGATTTGACGAAAAGCGATTTTCTATAGGTGTTGGGAAGGTAAATTTGTATGATGTCAGAATTAAATAATTTATCGAGTTCGCGGGACTTCAACATTTCGGCTATATATTTTTCACTTAATCGTTAATTATGGCCTTGAATAGTCATGATCTCATGATGGCATAAGAATAGTAGCTAAAGCTCTTAAGACCTTTTAAAAGGGGCGCCCACTTTTTAGTATATATTTCACGCTGAATTTCATAACTTTAAAGGCATCAAACAAAATAGCAGTATAGATTTTGACTTTCCATCGACTACCTTAGTCGGGCCCGATGGTAGCGGGAAGAGTTCAGCTCTACACGCCTTATATGAAATGCTGAGAGTGAAAGCACTCTAAGTTTTGATTTGAAAAAAACTTGACCCATTCACTAATAAAGTATCAGACTCTCCCATTATATTAATAGCCTCTGGGTTGGGACCCAAATCGTTCTAGCTTTCGATGTTACCGACACGGGATCCGATTACTTGCCCTTCGCCTTTTCCTGACCTGAGAAGGCTGCGTAGTCCAAACCTATTCTTGAAACGCTGGTCCCCACACGCTGGATATAATTTAGTGCGTACTGGTAGCGGAGCTTGGCGACTAACGTGGCCTTGGCCTCTATCGTATTTATCTCGTTCGCTCCAAGCTCTAATTGGAAAACTTTAAAGGACCTGCCGGATATCAGACCGCCATCCTTCGCGACAAAGGTTCTCCATGTTACCTTTTGCGTGGCAGGTTTCTCTTCTTCTCTCAACGAACGCAAGCCAAGACCAACGATCTTTCCCTCTTCTTCTACGAAGCAGTACGAGCCACTGTTGATATGCTCTTTCTCAAAATCTTCAGGCTTGATCTTTACGAGCTTTAGTGCAGTGAAGGGCCGAAGATCATCGCTAGCGCCCTTGAATGCAATTGATGTTTGACCGGGCTGCAGATCACAGGCGGGGG
>Ga0207891_1001329_pt1 | contig 11625 bp, 8 predicted proteins | sample LinPmetageLP50_FD_184061 | JGI IMG/M metagenome (GOLD analysis project Ga0207891, IMG submission 184061) | Marine viral communities from the Pacific Ocean - LP-50 (SPAdes) | ecosystem: Environmental > Aquatic > Marine > Oceanic | place: Pacific Ocean | collected 2011-08-27 | reverse complement strand
TCCACATCTGCTCTGATTTTTTCCACCCTCTCGCTTGAGCTGCTCCTGCGTATTGTCGTACGTTTTGCCGAGCAGGTTTTAATCTAACAACGAGATAAGCTTCCCATCTCTTTCTGCCCGTATCATATATTCAAAATCGTAATCGGGATATTTTTCATACGTATCAATACGATTATTTTCTCTGTCTACTTCTCTTCTAACAAAGGTGGGAATCGCATCCCACTGTTCTGGGGTGGCGTGTAACCTCACATCACCATTTGTGACTGTTCTCACTCCATGATGAATTACTTCTATCCCACTTATTTTTGAATCACTAAATAATCCATCATACCAATTACTAAAGGCCAAAATGTTTACTCCGGGTTTTTCAAAATACTCTTCTTCATTAAGCGTTAACGGCGAAGTTTGGGCAAAGACACTACCCATCATTAAAAAAAGGCTAAGACAAACGGTCTTAACTCCGTACTTTTGAAAGAGATAAATATTTTCTGAATAAAGTTTTTGCGTAATATTCTTCATAATTCTTATTGATTTTAAAAGCTTTAATAGGTTATTATTTAAAAAAAGGAAACCTCTATAAACTGCTTATACTACTCAATCAATCGGTTGCGTAATGCAGTTAAAAAAATCCCCGGAAAAAGCATCAACTATATTTCACGCTAAATTTTAAGGGGGAATTTCCTATTTCTTATAATATAGAATACTGAAAAACAGTATTATTTCTTAAAAATATACCTTTCTATTCAGCAAAGCAAGAAATCCCAAAACTGAATTCTAAATAGTTTGGGGTTTTAGATGAAGAAATAAACTAAAAAAGACGATGTATGCTGAAAAATAATTTCTGCCGGGAATTCGATTGCGAAAATACACTAAAACCAAAATTCAGGTTGTGCTAATCTTACCAAAAACCTCCAGATTCATTGATTTGCTCCAAAGCTTCTCTGGCTGTGGTTACAGGAAACTTACATACGTGATCTTTACAAACATAAATGGTGGTTTGCCCTTCTATAAATTTACCTTTCAATAACTCTAAATTTCCTTCTTTTTCCCCGCCCATTAACAGGACATTCGGTAGATAATCATGATTAATTTCTTTTTTCACCCTGTGATGATCTTTTCCTACTATGGCTACCTCAAATGGAGGTTTTACCAGGAGTGCTTCAACTATAGCCCAGTTTGCATAGAAATCTGGATATTCCTTTAAATCCTTTTGTACGTTTAACAACATTTGTTCTGCCAGAGCTTTGCTTTCGCTATCGTAAAAATAATGTCCTAGGATTAAGAGGTTTTTCGCCATTTCTGAATTAGAAGAAGGAATAACGTTATCCAGAATTTCCTTTTGCCGTGTAATTAGACCAGAATGATCATCATGAGTGTAGAAGAACATTCCGGAAGAAGCGTCGAAAAAATGCTCTTTGGTATAATTTGTAAGACCTTGTGCCTTGTACAGCCACTTTTCATTAAATGTAGCCTGATAAAGATCGATAAATGCTGAAATTACAAAGGCATAATCATCTAAAAAACCAGGAATGCTGGTTTTTCCGTCTTTATAATTTCTGGTTAAAGCACCATTTTCAGCAATAGCATTTTCATTTAGGAAACGGGCATTTTTTAGTGCGGCTTCTAAAAATCGTTTTTCATCAAAAGTCTTATAGGCATTCAGATGAGCCTTTATCATTAATGCATTCCAGGAAGTAAGCACTTTATCATCAAGGGCAGGTAAAGTTCTCATTTGCCTTTCATTCAACAATTTTTGTTTCCCTTCAGAAAGTATTTCTTTTAATTCTTTAACAGAAAGGGACTTTTCTTCAGCAAAAGCTTTATCAGATTTCTCCCTGTGCAAGATATTTTTTTCATCTTCCCAATTACCGTTTTCTTCCACATTGTAATAGGCTTTAAAAATGGAAGAATCTCCACCTAAATGTTCATCAATTTCATCGGCGGTCCAAACGTAAAATTTCCCTTCTTCCCCATCGGTATCGGCATCGAGGGAAGAATAGAACGCTCCATTTTTAGCGGTAAGTTCGCGTTCAACAAATTCAAGACTTTCGTAAACTACATCTTTATACAGCGGATTCCGGGTTTTTTGCCAGGCCTTGGAATAAAGCCCAATGAGTTGAGCATTATCGTAAAGCATTTTTTCAAAGTGAGGTGCAAACCAATCTTCATCTGTAGAATATCTGGCAAAACCACCACCAAGCTGATCGTAAATACCCCCATAAGCCATATTTTTTAGGGTAACCTCTACAGCTTCCAGTGCACTGGGATCGTTGGTTAAATAATTATAATGAAGTAAAAATTTCCATAGAACCGGCACCGGGAATTTCTGGGTTTCAATTTTACCACCTTTTTCAAAATCTATTTTAGACCTTAGTTGAGTATATACCGTTTCAAGTTCGTCTAAAGAAAATGCTTTCTCTTTATTCACAATGGGCATTTGCTCTAAAGTTTGAATGCCATTGGTTATTTTCTCGGCTTGTTCAACTATGGCTTCAGGATCATCTTTATTGAGTTTTACAAAATGCTTAAGAATTTTTAACCAGTCTTCTTTAGGATAATATGTACCGGCATAAAAAGGCTGCCCATCTGGCAATGCTAAAACATTTAATGGCCAGCCTCCGCTCCCCGTCATGAGCTGTGCAGCATTCATATATAAATTGTCTACATCTGGCCGCTCTTCCCTGTCTACTTTTACCGAAATAAAATTCTCGTTCATAAGTTCGGCCACCTCGGGGTCTTCAAAACTTTCCTCTTCCATTACATGGCACCAATGGCAGGCAGCATAACCAATACTAATTACCAGTAATTTATTTTCTTTCTTAGCTTTATTTATAGTTTCCTCGCTCCAGGGATGCCAGTTAACAGGGTTATGCGCATGCTGTAATAAATAAGGACTGCTCTCATTCACAAGCATATTGGTAAACTCGAGCTCTTCAGGCTCTTTATCTAATTGATTTTCACTCGAGGAATTATTTTTAGCTTCATCTACACAAGATATGGAAAGAAAAATAGCCAGAAATATATTGGCAAGGGAAGACAATTTCATGTTCTTATTATTAAATCTTTGTAAGATAACTTCCTAATCGAACTTTTCAAATAAAACCTTCAATTTTTCGAAAAATTACCTATAAAAAAGCCTGCCGATGTTTGGTCGGCAGGCTATATTAGCTATAAAGTTTTAACTAGTTTAGTGTAGCTTCTACCCTACCGCATTTTAACATTTTATCTCCGTAGTAGGGGTTAAAAATATCTTTGGAATTAGAATACCAGTAATCTCCTTTTCCTTCAAACGCCATTGGGCAATATTGCTTATAAATTCCGCCCGATTCTAATGCATTCTGCAACACAGACTCCATAGCGGCAGTAAGTTTAGAAAAATCTTCCCGCTGTGTATTTACATTATCACTTTCGGCAATTTGCGTTGCAGCAGAAGCTATTTCTTTATTGTCACCTGCTATTTCAGCAAGTTCTGCAGCTTTTTCGCTCGCAGTTTCAGCATCTGTATTTACAAAAGCATCCTTAATTTCTACATATAAATTATAAATTTCGGCAGTATTTTCATTCTTAAATTCAGCATTTAAGGCTTCTCCTTCATAAGTGTCCATGCTGGCCTGCTCGTCACCCTGGTGCATTTCATTTTGCATAGGCTCTGCCGGTTCATTCTTCTTTTCTTCGGCATCTCGGCAGGAGGTTAGTAATATTGCTCCTGCTACCAGGCTAAGCATCATTAAGTTTCTTAGATTTTTTTTCATCGTTTCTGTTTTTAATTTAATTGTAATTATTCTTATTTAATTCTTTTTTGAATTTTTCTTATTGAAGGTGAAGAAATATACCAGAGTACAAAACCACTCAAGACTGTAATTAATCCCATCAAAGAAAAAATTCTAAGTACAAGATTATTAAAGTCATCCCGGCCTTCATAATCCATCGTGTGGGTCATCCAGAGAAAATCAAACCAGCGCCAATCTCTATGGCGAACTGATTTAAATGCAGCGTCATTTACCGAAATATAAGCTTTAAGATTGGCAGGATCTTTATATGAAATAACATACGCCGGTAAATTTCCACCTCTATATTCATGGTGATTTCCGGTTTCATTAATCAATTTAATTCCTGAAACTTCTAAATCTTCACGCATATACTTTTTGGCAATTTTCAAGGCTTCTTCCCTGGTAATTCCCCGCTTTTCCTCCCCCGTTTCAGGGTTGACTAGAATCTCTCCATTAACTAAATAAAATGCTTTGCCGCCAATATCTTTAAGCTCTAAAGAACTTATAGAGCCATCAAATATTGCACCCGGTCCCTCCAGATTGGAAAAAGATGGATTTTCAACTACCTCCTTTTTAAAATGATCACCGTGAATCTCATCAAGATCTGTCCAGCTAAAATACATCCCACTAACAGTCCACATAATAAACTGAATTCCTATAAAAAGTCCCAGGTATCTGTGGGCCTGTCTTATTTTTCGAGCTGTTTTTCGCTTAACCACTTCAAGACTTTTAATTCAACAAACTTATATAAATTTATTATTCTGATTACTCATTAATACCTTTCACTTATTAGTGCTTAATCTTCAATTACACCGGTTACTTCCCCGCAACTTAGCATGGCGCTCCCGTAATAAGGATTCCTAATCTCTTCTGAAAGGCTTAACCAATCTGCACCCCTATCATTATTGGCCATTGGGCAATGCTGAATATAAATTTGCCCGCTAAAAGGTTTTAAACTTTTTGCCATCCTGATCATTTCTGCGGAAAAATCAATAAAACCGGTTCTTAATGCTGAAATATCCTCGGAAGCTGTCATGACAGATAGTTTCGCCTGAAGACGGGTTTTATAATTTTCTACAGCATCTGCCGCTGAAGCCTGAATAGCCGAAACATCTACAGCTTCAATTTTATTTTCTACTGTCTTCAAATGCTTTTTTGCGGCTTCAAAATCATCTTCTACCAGGGCATTTTTTAATGCCAAATAAGAATTAAATACCTCCTGAATTTCACTCTTCCCGGCTACAGATAATTCTATCTCTTCAATATCGCCTGCACTATTTTCCTCCGGATTCATCATACTTGGTTTTCCGGCTAATTGCACCGCCGCATCTACGGTAAAAGTACCATTTACCACAATTTCCTCGCCTGCACTTAAACCTTTTTCCACAACATAAGAATCCCCTAAAGAAGAACCTAAAACCACTTCCCGATGTTTAAATCCGGCACCGTTTTCCACATTTTCCTTCACATATACCACAGAACGTTTCCCCGTCCACAAAACTGCAGATTGTGGAATTACAATTTCTTCGTTTTCGGTACTAAGGTTATTTTCTATAATTCCTGTTGCAAACATTCCTGGTTTAATTCGTCTATTCTCATTCTCAATTTCTACCCGGGCAGTAGCCACACGGGTATTATTATTTAGCAACGGGTCTACAAACTTTACCTCACCCTCAAAGGTTTCTCCGGGAATTGATTGTATAGTATATTTTATGGTGCTACCTTCTTTAATCCAGGACATATTGCTCTCGTAAACATCAAAAAGCACCCAAAGTTTATCAAGATTAGCGATTTTATAAATAGGCATTCCCCTTTCCAAATAATCACCCTGTTCAGCCATAAGTTCGGTCACTACGCCACCAACATCGGCAGTAATTGAAAACCTCTCCATAGCCTCACCTCTACTCAACATATTATTAATTTGCGCCTCACTAATTTTCCAGTTTCTAAGCTTTTGTTTTGCGGCTTCAAAAAGTTCTGGCTGACTTTCCTTTATCTCGGCTGCCTGTAATAATTCTTCCTGGGCAGTTACCAAATCTGGCGAATAGACGCTGGCCAAAACCTGCCCACGATTCACTTTTTCACCCGTAAAATTCACGCGCAATTGCTCAATTCTCCCAGGAATATGGGTAGATTGCGTGTAAGTGTTTCGTTCGTCTACCTCAACTTTTCCATTAAGTCTAATTTTTTTTGAAGTTTCACCTGCTCCAACGCGCATGGTTTCAACATTTGCAAGTTTCAGTGCATTATCGCTCATTACAAACATATCCTGATCCAGTTCGTTTTCATTTTCTGAAACCGGAATTAGATCCATTCCACAAATTGGGCAATCTCCCGGTTCGTTTTGCCTTACCGAAGGGTGCATAGAACAGGTCCAGGTTTGATTTTCTGATGATTCGATATGCTGATGTGCTGATGAATTATCATCTGGATTATTGGATGGTTTAATTATCCAGCCAAGAAAAAGCCCAACCACCAAAATGCCCAGAGCTATGAGTATATTTTTTTTATTTTTCATTGTTATTATATTTTGTAAAATTCGAAAATCAACACATTATTTCTTCAAATTTATTCTTGTACTGGAAATAATTTTACTTAATAGTTTTTGAACAGATAAAAGCACTTGTTTTATTTCTGTTGAAGGGGATTCATAAGTTTTTGCTTTTTCACATAGTAGCAACCAATATTCCGTTTCTTCGGCTTCTTTATGAGCAATTTTTAGTTTATGAATAAAATCACGCTTACTTTCACAGCTTTGTGCTTCTCTAATATTAGCCCCTATACTAGTTCCCGATTTTAAAAGTTGACGTGCTATTACGTACTTGCGTTTTTCCTCCAAAAGTTCTGAAAAATCAATAATTAACAAGGCAAGCTTAAAACTCAATTCCAAAACTTCATTCTTTCTTTCCATAATCAAAATATTTTGTAAAAGTCGAAAAACAGCAAATCAGCAAATTAATTAATCGTCCCCTCATCAAATAAATAGTCCATTTTTGCCTGAGCCGTAAATCCGGTTTTCAAGGCTTCTATTTGCTGAGTTTTCAGCATTAAAATATCCTGATTCATTTGAAGCACTTCTTCGAAATCGCCATCGTTATTACTAAAAGCCGAAACCAAAAGCCTATTTGCCTGGTTAGAACTTTCAATTTGCCGTTTATAAAGCTTTAGTAATTTATCGGCTTTATTTAAATCGTAGATCGTTTGCTCAAATTCACTTAGCAACTGGTTCTCTCTCGCTTCTTTATTATGAATAGCGGCCTCCTGCATTAATTCGGCCTCTCTTTCTGCGGCTTTATATTTTTTTCTGAAAATCGGTAAACTCACTGAAAACATAGGCATTATCGCATCTTGCCCGTTCATTGGCGGATTTGCATCTGTTCGTTTTGAAATAATAGAATAATCCACGCCAATCCCGAAATTAGGTAAGCCCGATTTTTGCGCTGTTTCTGTACGACTTTCGTAGGCCTCCCGCTCCCTATCGAATTTGGCAAGTTCTGGATGCATTTTAAAAGCTTCTTCAGGATTAATTATTTCGTTCTGTATTTCAGGATTAAAAATCAGGGTATCCTGAATTGCAACATCGGCTTGCCGATCTCTATTCAGTAAAAGATTAAACTGCTTTTTTAAACTTTCCAGTTGTTCTTTTTCAAGCTCTATTTCTGTTAAGGCTTCATCTCGTTTAATATCTACCCGAACAACATTTACCATTTTTGAACTTCCGCTTCTAAACTTACTAAGGGAAAGCTCCCTATATGAATCCAAAATATCCAGATTTTCCTCTTTTAGAGCAATAGTATTTTCAATAGCAAAAAGTTGGGCATATGCTTTTTTTATTTCGAAAAATAAGTCGGCTCGCATTGCCAAATACTCCTGAAATCTTGCTTCCGCCAGTAAATCTGCTGCTTCCTTTTTTGTTTTTAAAGTTCCAAACCAGGGAAACATTTGCATAAGGCTAAACCGTGCTTCCTGGGCGCCCAAACGTGTTTCAACCATTCTACCAAATGCGCTAACCGTAAGCGTGGGATCTGGTAAGGAAGAAACTTGCGGCGATTGCTGCAGTGCGGCTTCAAATTGAGTATAGGCCGATTGTAGCTTTGGGCTATTTTCGGCAGCGATTTGGAGATAATCTTCCAAATCCTGGGCAAGCCCCACTGCCCCCCAAAGGGGGAGTAAAAGCAAGGTGAAAATTATTTGTTTCGAGTTTATTTTCATTATTATATTTTAAATCAAACCTTAGGGTTATCAGTTTCTAAACCCTCCCCCCTTTGGGGGAGTTGGAGGGGGCTTTTTCCCTCCAAATAGCCTGTAAAACCGGTACTACGAAAATTGTCATAATTTGAATTACCATTCCACCTACAATTGGAATGGCCATTGGCACCATAATATCAGATCCTTTTCCGGTTGAAGTGAGTACCGGGAAAAGCGCAATGATTGTTACTGCCGTGGTCATCATTGCAGGGCGTACCCGTTTTAAACCGGCCTCCATCACCGCTTCTCGAACTTCTGAAACTGTTTTTGGATTTTTTCGTTCAAAAACCTGGTGAATGTATGTTCCCATTAAAACGCCATCATCAGTAGCGATCCCAAACAGAGCGATAAATCCTACCCAAACTGCTACGCTTAAATTAACCTCCTGCATTTGAAAAAGGTTACGCATATTGGTACCGAACATATCAAAATCCATAAACCAGCCCTGACCATAAAGCCAAATCATAATAAAACCACCTGCAAACGCCACAAATACTCCTGAAAAGTGAATTGTGGATGCAATAATGCTCTTAAATTGAAAATACAGTAAGAGGAAAATGATAATCAAACAAATAGGAATTAATATTGCCAGGCGTTTTACAGCCCGTACCTGATTTTCATAATTTCCGGAGAATTTATAACTAACTCCTTGCGGCACCTGCAATTCACCGGCATCAATTTTATCCTGAATATGCTGCTGTGCATCGTTTACTACGTTTACTTCAGCAAAGCCATCGCGTTTATCAAAGAGTACGTACCCCGTTAAAAAAGTTTCTTCACTTTTTATCATTTGCGGCCCACGCTCATATTTAAGTTCAGCGAGTTCTCCTAACGGAATTTGAGCCCCATTTGAAGCGGGAATAAGAATATTCTTAATACTTTCAGGATCGTCTCTTAATTCGCGGGGATATCTCACCCTAACCGGAAATCGCTCCCGGCCTTCTACCGTAGAAGTAATTTCCATTCCGCCAATAGCAGTTTCAATGGTTTGCTGTACATCTTCAATACTAAGTCCGTAGCGAGCAATCGCATTTCTGTCTATATCGATCTCGAGATAAGGTTTTCCTACAACCCGATCAGCAAAAACGGCTTCAGATTTTACTGATGGTACTTCTTTTAGCAATTCTTCCAGTTTCATTCCAAAATCCTGAATGATTCGAAGATCGGGACCGTAAACCTTAATTCCCATTGGCGCCCGCATCCCGGTTTGCAACATTACCAAACGGGTTTCTATGGGTTGTAATTTTGGCGCCGAAGTTACCCCGGGAAGTTTTGTTCGCCTGGTAATTTCATTCCAAATATCGTCTGGACTGTTAATATGTTCGCGCCAGTTTCGGTAGAATTTTCCATCTTCATCTTCAATTAAATTTTTAGCGATTACATCTCGCTGAATAGCTTCAGCATTGGTTAACGTGTCTCCTCAGGATAAAACGATTTTCATCATCAACTTTAAATCGTTGCATCGATCCATCTTCTGCATGAATATATTCCGGTTTATAATTAATGATATTTTCAAACATAGAAATTGGCGCAGGATCCAGAGCGGTTTCTGCCCTTCCTAATTTCCCCACAGCAACCTCAACTTCTGGAATACCGGTTACAGCCATATCCAGTTGTTTCAGGGTTTTAGTGGTTTCCTCCATCCCTGCGTGCGGCATAGTGGTAGGCATCAATAAAAAGCTACCTTCGCTTAGCGAGGGCATAAATTCTTTTCCAACACCGGGAAAAGTATGCGTTAGCCCACTCCAAACCTGGGTAGTTCTCACATTCAATCCCACTTTATCAAATCCGTTGGCTACAAAACCGAATAATTTTGGAAAACCAAACCAGATCATCGCACCAAAAAATATAGTGATAATGGGGAGTGTGAGGAATTTCGCCTTATTAGTTAAACACCAGTTTAAGATAGGTTCGTAGTATTTTACGACCATCATTAACACTATCAAAGTGATACCTAATAACAGGATTACAAAAATATAATTGGCGAACGCCGATTTCTGAAAGCCAAGCGGCATCCACTCTTCCGCAAGAAAGAATATAGTAACCGCCAGTATTAAACCCGGAATTACCAAATTGGTATATTTTCCGAAAAAATGCGGATTCCTGTCTTCAACAATTTTTACGATCCCGATAAGCATTAAAGCCAAAGGCAGCCAAAAACTAAAAATAATGGCTAAAGCGATTCCTGAAACGATTAACACAATATTCCAGGTTTGCTGGGTCTTCTTTTTATCAATTTTAATATTGAAAAAGAAATACGATAACATTGGCAGTACAAAAACCCCAATAAGGAAGGCTGCTACCAATGCAAAGGTTTTAGTAAAAGCCAGGGGACGAAATAATTTACCCTCGGCGTTTTCCATAAAGAAAACCGGGATAAAACTTACAATCGTTGTGGCGAGTGCTGTGGTAACTGCCGGGGCTACTTCAGCAGTTGCTTTATAAATTACGCCGGCAAGTTTATTTCCGCGGAGATTTTTATTTTCAGGCATTTCCAGCCAGCGAATAGTGTTTTCAACAAAAACAATCCCAACATCTACCATCACTCCAATGGCAATAGCAATTCCCGAAAGCGCTACCACATTGGCATCTACCCCAAAATAGCGCATCGCAATAAAAGTCATAAGCACCGCAACCGGCAATAAACTGGATATTAAAATAGAAGCCCGTAGGTTTAAAACGAGTACTATAATTACTATAATACTAATAAGCACCTCGTGGGAAAGTGCTCGCTTCAGGGTGTTTATAGTTTCATTAATCAGTTGTGTTCTATCATAGAAAGGGACGATAGTTAACTGACTTTCGGTACCATCAGAAAGCGTTTTAGATGGTAATCCGGTAGATATTTCCTGGATTTTATCTTTTGTGTTTTGAATAACCGCCAGCGGATATGAGCCATACCTGGCTACAACCACACCACCAACAACTTCAGCTCCTCCTTTATCTAAAACTCCGCGGCGTTCGGCAGGCCCTAAATTTACCCGGCCCAGGTCTTTAATAAGTACCGGGGTGTTATCATTTGCGGCTACAACAGTATTTTCAATATCTTCAATAGATTCAATATAACCGAGACCTCGAACCAGGTATTCCACCTTGTTTACCTCTAAAGTTTTCGCCCCGGCATCGCGATTAGAATTCTTTACCGCCATCATTACCTGGTTGATGCCAATTCCGTAGGCTTTAAGCGCATCGGGGTTTACATCTATTTGATATTCCTGTACAAAACCACCAATAGAAGCAACTTCTGAAACTCCTTTTGCGCCGCTTAGTCCAAGTTTTACATAATAATCCTGAACCTTACGCAATTCGTGAAGGTCCCAGCCACCGGTTACATTTCCATCTTTATCGCGACCTTCTAAAGTGTACCAAAAAACCTGGCCTAAACCTGTAGCATCAGGACCTAAAGTAGGTTGAACATCATCGGGCAATAAACCTGCAGGAAGAGAATTCAATTTTTCTAACACCCGGCTTCTGGACCAGTAAAACTCTACATCTTCTTCAAAAATGATATAAATGCTGGAAAAACCAAACATGGAAGAACTACGAATAGATTTCACTCCCGGAATTCCCAAAAGCGAACTGGTAAGCGGGTAAGTAATTTGATCTT
>Ga0207891_1001320_pt1 | contig 11692 bp, 22 predicted proteins | sample LinPmetageLP50_FD_184061 | JGI IMG/M metagenome (GOLD analysis project Ga0207891, IMG submission 184061) | Marine viral communities from the Pacific Ocean - LP-50 (SPAdes) | ecosystem: Environmental > Aquatic > Marine > Oceanic | place: Pacific Ocean | collected 2011-08-27 | reverse complement strand
GAATTAGAACATTGTTTTTTAATAAGCTATTTAATGAAATAGAGAATTATACAAATCCTTCAAATTACTAAGTTACACTTCGAATGAGATAGGAAATATCCCCAAATAATGTTAATTAACATTATTTTCTATTCAAATTTGGCTTTCCAAAAATGTTGTACCTATGTTGTACCCAGTCCATAAAAAAAGGCCTTACATTTCTGTAAAGCCTTGTCATTGCTAGTAGCGGGAACTGGATTGTATTTTTTAAAGCCTATCTCTCTTACGGTAACAATACTGTAAAGGTACTAATTTAATATTGGTTAAATAGTGGCGTATTCGTGGCGGTGCATTTTTAAAAAAATAAGGCCAGTAGCGGCCTTATAGAAAATTGCCGGGCAGGCAGTTTTATTTTTTATGCTTTTTGGCAAATTTATCCAGCGCATTTTGCACTTTCTTATTCTTAGAATAGTCGGCTTCCTTGTGATCTTTTTCAATCAGCTTCTTTTTATTTTTCTCCATCTCCCCTATCCTTTATAATATTCTTTATTTCATCTTTAACGCGCTCGTTATGAAGATATTTAATTAATGTTTCTTCAAAATAATCTTTCGAGTAAACTTCCCCAGGTTCATTTAATTCGCCTGTTTTGCTTCTTAGCATTTTTCCTTCCCCACTAATAAGCCATTGCGGACTTATTTCCTCGTACTTGCGTAAAATAGTTTCCACTATGTCGGAACCTATCGATGCTTCACTACGGATTTGTTTACCGATATAGCCTGCAGGGCGGCCAATACTCTTGTCAAAGGCATTAAGACTAATCCCTTTAAACTCTATAAACTGTCCTATTCTGTGAATGGTTTTATTCAATGAATATATTTTTTACGTAAAATAGTTGTTACTAAGTAAAATAGTTCGTACTATTGTAATATCAAAACAATACAAAAGTAGCACAAAAACCCTGAACCTTCAATAATAGATTACTATGATAACTAAAACCCAAAAAAACGCGCTCTTAAAATCCTTAGGTAAAAAGCATATTACCAAGATACGCGCTTACGCTTTAGAGAATAATGTAAAGAAAGAAACTGGCGAAGAATATTCTAATTCAGCGTTTTCTGCGGTTTTAAATGGCCGCTTAGATCACCCCGAAATTGAAAAGCTAATTTTTGATACTGCAGATCACTGGTTTAAGCAAACCACCGCAGAGCAGGCCCGCCGAAACGAATTCCTTAAAAAAGTAAACGCCCAATAATATGGAAGATATAAACACCCTTAACCGGAAGATAGCATTGCAATTTGGCAACATTCAAATGTTGGTACTGGTTTTCTTTTTAGCAGCCGGTTGGGGTGTTTTTTACTCCTTAGATAAAGTAGATCAATACAATTTAGAATTACAACAATATAAAGAAGCAATAAAAAACCCCGAGGCGGTAACCTCGGGGCACGTACACAATAATTAATCACTCTTAAACTCTTAATTATCATGCAAAGCAAAAGTACAACTTCCAATGCGTTCCCGCAACAAGTTATCGCGGGTATGAACCTTAAAAATCCAGACGATATAGAATTCTTCGGAATTAGAAAAAACAAAACCGTACAATACCTGCAAGCCGGCCAGGTACATTATTTCGGTGATCTCGCCCCTAAATACTATGTGCTACTTCACGCCAAACTATACGCCGATAAGCCTGCCCTGGAATATTTTAGACAGTTTGATATTAAAGAAGTTCGCAAAGTAGAACTCTACACCTACTTCCTTTATGGCTCACTAGATCATAAGCCAGATATTATAAATGGCGTTTTGCAACCCAGTGAGAATTTTAGACATACCTCTCTTTGCCCATCCCTTAAGTTTAGCGGGAAAGACATCACTATCGATGGGGTTAGGTTAACCCTTCGTGACCTAACCATCATCGATATGTCTGCCCGTGAGTGCGGCGATTATGAAATTGCCCAGGCTTTGGGAATTACCGAGTCTACCCTGGGCTTCCACAAAAAGCAACTCTTTACTAAAACCAGGACCCAGTGCAAAATTGGGCTGGTTGCAAAATCATTTCTAAACAAAATAATTTAAGACTATGCCAGTAGCCAATTTAAACCTAGACGAAATAGTGCGCATTACAGAAGCACTGCGAGAAGAAAATACCAATATGAAACTTTCTACCAATATCCTGGAAGAAATAAATTTTGGTTCAGCCGAATTTAAAAAGAAGCGCAAAATAAGGATAGCAAACAAGACCCAGGCCAACAGTATTATTATTAGAAAGCTGGAAGCCATTCATAACCAGGCAATGGAAAACCGGGTAGTAAACGAAGCGCTTTCAATTATTAACCAATCTAAAAACTAGACCAAGATGAAAATTAGAAAATTTTATAAGCAACAAGTATTTCAAATGGAAGGACCAGGAAAGAAATTAAACTTCCTTGGAGAAAAAAGTGAGATTTCTGAAGCCGAAGCCCAGCAGGAACTGGATGCCTTTTTTAATGGCCACGAGGCAGATAATGCCGAAAAAGTAAAAGCCCAGGCGTGGACTTCGATCTTAACCGGTAAAGAAGTTTCTTTTAATGAAACCTGCATTTCTTCCCGCCTGTTTACCGTAGCCGATAAACGTATTGCCAGTAGAAGTTCAATCGTAAAATCTTAAGCTATGTATTATTTCACTATACCCACCAATAGATCTACTGCCGATAGAATTCAGGACTTTTTTAATTCGGCTGTTTTAACTCAAAACATATCCATAAAACTGAAAGGCATAGATCACCAACCACGCTATTCTGTAGTAAGCATTGCTTCTACCAAACCAGATACTAAAATTGATCCTGTAGATATCTTCTGGATGGGCTTTTATAGTGGTATAGAAGCAGGACAAGATTCAATGATTCCAGAAAACCATTAAGCTATGAAAGATCTAGGAATTACTAAAGGAGAATGGGAATTCAAGCCGATTAAAGAAAGCAATGGCTGGACTGACGTAAGATTAAAAGGTAAAGATCATTCTATTGCTACCTGTTATATGGGAAGATCTAATAAGGATTTAGAAGAGTTAAATGCCAACGCTATACTTATTGCCGATGCAGGAACAACCGCCAACAAATGCGGATTACTCCCTAGTGAGGTGCTTAAACAAAGGGATGATGTGCTGGATAAATTAAAGGATATGTCTAAATATATTCGCCGTGAACTTACAATAGTACATGAAGCACCGGAAAAGGAAGTAAAATTAATTCTTGATGGTTCAGAGGAACTAATCCAATCAATAGAAAAACCCACCCAACAATGAAAAAATCTATCCGCACCCTTGCCGATATCCGTAACGATATTATTAGAACAGAAGGTAACCTGGAGGCCATACAACGCCACCCGTTTACCGAAGAGGACCGCGCTATACTCTCCCCAAAGTATAGCAGCATCCTCAAAAAACTAAAAGAAGAAGAACGCATTCATAACTCCCCGGTAATAGATCCAGAAACCGTACAGGCCTAAACTGGATTATTAGCTGAAAGCACTATAAAAAATGAAGCAATTTATACCTGAAGAAATAAAAGACCAGATCTTAGATAAAGCCACCCTGGCCAATACCTTAAACGATTACCATTCGCAGCAAAAGAAGAAAGGCTCACAAGTGGTAATGGAATGCCCAAAATGCGGCAAACCCGAAAAGCTTGAATTTAGCCCGGCTAAAAATGTAGTAAAGTGTTTCTCCTGCGATCTTGGCGCTAAAACTCCGCAAACCTATCTAAAGAAATTCCACGGGATGTCTTTTCCAGAGATCCTGGAAGACCTTGCGAGAATTGAAGCAATTGATATTCCCGAAGAAACACCAAAGCCGGAGCCTAAAAAACCCGCCAAACCCGCTAAAAAAGGCAAGACCCAAAAGGAACGCTACGCCGATGCCGAAGTTCCTTATGTGCAAACTATGCTTTCAGAAAGCGGACTTACCACTGAAGATATTACTACCAGCGTGGTGATAGACGAAGATACCGTAAAGCAGCTGCCAACCTACCAGGCGGGCACCGTAGATAATGCCTTTAACGTGGTTTCTGGAGACGATGTGATTATTCGGTATTACGATCTCCAGGGGAAGCCAATGTATTACTATAAGCGAGACCGTAAGGGCAACCCAACCGGTAACCCTAAAGAGTTTTATCGCGTGCGGTACCAGAATCCAGACTTGCATCCAGATAAACACGGGAACTCGGTAAAGTACCGTTCGCCCTATGGTAGCGATTCTAAGATCTATATCAATAAATGGATTAGAGAGAAGTATAAAAAGTCCAGCCACATTAAAACCCTGTACCTGCAGGAAGGCGAAAAGAAAGCCGATAAAGCTACCAAGCACGGTTTAATTTCATTGGGAATTATGGGCATTCATAATATTGCCTATAACAAACGCTTACCGCCAGAGATTGAGCTTATTATTAAAAGATGCCGTGTAGAAAACGTGGTTTTCCTTTTAGATAGCGACTGGAATAACCTGAGCACTAAGATAGACAGCACGCACCCGGCAGATAACCGCCCGCGCAGCTTCTTTAGAGCGGTAGCGAATTTTAAAGCGCATTTCTACGCCTTTACCAATAATGATATTTACCTGAAGATCTTCTTTGCCTATGTAAAAGACAATCCCGGCAAGGATAAAGGGATAGACGATTTGCTTACCAACTCGATGAAAAGCCGTGAAAACGAGTTAAAAGATCTTGCCAATAAAGCCATGGTAGATCCTAAAGGTGATGCCGAGTGGCTTCAGTTTCACAACATCACCACGGTAAGCGAGTACAAGCTTATGGAGTTTTGGGCGCTGCAAAATGTAGATGCCTTTGCCCATAAATATAAAGAGCAGCTTAAAGATATCCCTAAGTGGAAATTTAAAGGCATAGAGTGGCGTATTAACGAGCACGGCAAACTGGAACTTGCCCAGCCGCTTTTAGACCACGAACAATTCTGGAATATAGACAGGAAGTTTGACAACGATGGCAATGAGAAATCTAAGTCGGTTAGCTTTAACCATAAACGCTGCTATACTTTTCTTCAGAATAGAGGTTTTTACCGACTGGAGCAACCCAACAATACGTACATCTGGGTGAATATAGACGGCAACGTGGTGCGTAAAGTAGAAACCCACCAGATCAAAGATTTTGTAATAGACTTCACCGCGCAGCTTAATAAAGAAGATGTAGAAAATATGCTGTACCGTGGTGGTAAAATGTACCTGGGCGCAGATTCTTTGGGGAATTTACCTTACACCGGGCTTAACCTGCACGAGCCTTCCAAAAATATGCAGTACCTGTATTTTAACGATTCTTACTTTAAGATCACAGATGAAGGTATTCAGCTGGAAGAACTTAAAAACCTTAGCGGGCAGGTGTGGCAGGATAATATTAAAGACTTTTCGCCAAAATTATTGCCGCCGTTTATAGAAGAGATCCACCAGATCTCGGCTAAAGATGCCGCCGAAAATTCAGATTTATCACCCTATAAAGGGGAGTACTTGATCGACTTTTCAGAAGATGCTTTGAATTGCGATTTTATGCACTTTCTGCTCAATACTTCTATTTTCTTCGGAAAAAATAAAAGCCTGGAGCAAGCCACCTTAGACGAAAAATTTGAGACTTCCCGCCATTTTCTAAGCAAAGTAACCGCCTTTGGATATATGCTGCACCGTTTCAGAAATCCAAATAACGAGCGCGCTATAGTGGGAATGGATGGGCAAATGAGCCAGGTGGGCCAAAGTAACGGCCGTTCGGGAAAATCCCTTTTTGGTGTGGCGCTGGAGCAATTGGTGCCTACGGTAACTATTCCGGGGAAAAAGAAAGACCTGTTAGACGATAAGTTTCTCTTTGAAGAAGTAGACCAGCGTACATCCTGCATTTTCTTTGACGATGTTCGGGTGAATTTCGATTTTGAATTTCTCTTTCCATACATCACCGGGAAGTTTACCCTGGAGAAAAAAGGCATCGGGAAAATGACCTTGCCACGGGAATTTGTGCAAAAGTTCTACATCGCCACCAACCACGCCTTAAGCGGCGAGGGCGGAAGTTTTGAAGACCGCCAGTTTCTTTTAGGCTATAGCGATTGGTATAACCAGCACCACAAACCTATAGACGATTTTGGCGTGATGTTTTTTGATGAATGGGACGAGAAAGAATGGAACCGCTTTTACAACTTCGCCGCGCTGGCTTTGCACCTGTATTTTAAACACGGCCTCATTGCTGCGCCTTCAGAAAAACTTAGAAATAGAAAACTGCGCCAGGATATTGGCGAAAGCTTCCTGGACTGGGCAGAAGAATATTTTTCTAAAGAAGAAAATTTAAACGTGCGCATTTACAAGAGCCTAATGTATGATGGCAAGATTGGAGACGAAAGCAAAGCAGGCTATGAGAATTATAAAATTCACGGCGATGGTTTTGTTACCAAGTACCCACGCCAGCGCAACTACGTGAGCATTGCCAAGTTTAAGAACAAGATGAAAGCCTATTGCAAATTCAAGAACTGGCAGTACAACCCAAGCGGAAACCCAAAACCCGGAGACGATATAAAAACCGGTGGCAAAGAATATATAGAAGTAGGCATCCCCGAAGAAGAAATGGAAATGCTAAAAGAATTAAAATTCAAGCAAAGCCAGGAAGAAGCCGAAGATGATGAATCAACTGTTTTTGATAGAGATTAGTTATGGAATTAGATACAAATTTTCAAACACCAAAAGAAGTCTGCAGATATATGGCTTCGTTAGTTCCTACTGGTTCTAAAAAGATACTTGAACCCACGCCGGGCTTAGGAAATATTGTTGAAGCCTTAAATAAAGAAGGATTTACGCCTGAATTTCCTGAAGATTATTTTCAAGAAAGAAACCGGTACCTAAAACAGGATTGGGATTGCATTGTAATGAACCCGCCTTTTAGTTCCAAATCTGCCTATATGGAAAATGCTCCAGATGAATGGAAAAACCATACAGGAATGAAATTCGGTTATAAACTACTTCTTGAAATGATGCTGATATCAGACCACATTATTGCATTAATGCCCTGGTTTACTATTTCAGATTCAGATGTAAGGCTTAGAACATTACAAAAATTTGGAATTAGATCTATAACTGCATTACCAAGAAAAACTTTTCAATATGCCAGAATTCAAACAATGGTTTTGGAACTGGATAGAAATTATAAAGGAAGCACTGAATTTAAAGTTTTCGATGCCCTTGAAAAACCAATTCAGTATTCACTTTTAAATTCAATTGTATGAACCACGGATCATTATTTAGCGGAATTGGAGGGTTTGATCTTGCTTCGGAATGGATGGGTTGGAAAAACATTTTTCATTGCGAATGGAACGATTTCGGAAAACGAATTTTAAAGTATTACTGGCCTAAATCAATTAGTTATGACGACATCACAAAAACAGATTTCACTATTCACCGAGGAAAAATTGACATTCTCACAGGAGGTTTTCCCTGCCAACCATATAGCGCAGCAGGAAAAAGACTTGGAAAAGAAGATGACCGACACCTCTGGCCGGAAATGCTTAGAGCTATTCGAGAGATTAAACCAACCTGGGTTGTGGGCGAAAATGTTTTCGGGCTTGTTAATTGGAATGGGGGGTTGGTATTCCAAGAGGTGCAAACTGACCTGGAAGCTGAAGGGTACGAAGTACAATCGTACATACTTCCAGCTGTTTCCGTCAACGCGCCCCACAGAAGAGATAGAGTGTGGTTTGTTGCTTATGACTCCACAAGCGATAGACGGAAGCGGAAAAGGAAGGGCCCTCAGGAAGAAAACAGGCAACCGAGATTACCAAAAGATGGGCAATTGGAGAGGAGATCTGAAAGATTTTGCAGCAATGGGAATGTTGCCGACACCAACTACAAACGACAGTCAAAATTCAAAGATGCCGGAAAGTCAAAACAACAGGGATGGGCTAACGGGAAAATTTCATTATCTGAAAACTGGAAAGAATTCCCAACTAAATCCCCGGTTTGTGATGGAAATGATGGGTTTTCCTCCCGATTGGACGGAATTACCTTTCCTAAATGGAGAAACGAATCAATTAAAGGAGGAGGGAATGCAATAGTACCTCAGGTAGTACATCAAATTTTTAGAGCAATTGAAGAATACGAAAAATTATGAAAAACACATTAGAAAATAAAGCGAAGTTTTTTGCGGAGTATTGGAATCAATTAATTCTAATGCAAAAAGATGGATTAGGAGTTAAAAGATGCATTCAAGCTTATTGGGAAAAGTCATTAGGTAGTAGATATTTAGAACTAACCCCCATATTACAAATAAGTGATGAAGATGCTATGGAATTAGCTAAAAAACATTTAGGCTAGACTGATCCAGAAGATTTTAAAAAATTCTTCTTAGTGCATAAAAATGGAAAACCCTCTGGACAATTTCAGGTTGATTATTTCCGATCAAAAGGCTACGCATTACCATTTTACAACCTTTCAGTAGAACAGCAAATTGAATACGGATGGGTTAAACTTAGTAATTAAAAGTTATGAAAACTCACAACTCAAAACTTAAACCTATGAATTTAGAAGAAACCAAGATCACCTTACGGCCTGCAAAGATGTGGGATGTATTTCGCGGTAAAGGCCAAAAGCGAATGGGCCAGCCCTTTTGGGTAAAAAGTCAGCAAACCGGCAGGTTTGATAACCGCGGCTACATTGTAGAACATTCTACCAACGCCAAAGAACTGGAGAAATGGATAGAACTCGGGATGCTTTACGTACCCGCCAGCGATCTCGAAATCCAGAAAGAAACTAAAGCAGTGCCACAACCAGCACCACAACCGGAACTTCATTTGAATCAGTAGGCAGTGCGCAGTTGCAGCTGGCAGCTAAGAGCTAAGAGCTAAAGGCTAACAGCTAACAGCTAGACAAAAAATATTTCACTCTTAAAACTCAATATTACTAATGAAAACACTAATTCTAATCTTATTAATCCCGCTTATGGGGCAGGCGCAATTTTTAGACCGGCAGTTTATGAGCATTTCTACTGGTGTAGATGTGCGCAACGCAGCTTTTGGCGGTACGGTAAACGAGCGCGCTTATAATGGCACGTTTAATTTAGGCTATAGATCTGGCGGGTTTAACCTGCAGGCCAGTTATGAAACTTTTAAAGAAATCGACTTTTCGGCGGTAGAGATCTCGGCCGGGCATGTCTTTAACCAAGGGAAGGCTTTGCAGTTTCCGCTAATGGCCGGGGTGGCTTTAATAAATCGCCCGGTAAGCTGGATGCCGCAACAACATCACCCCGCATTAAGCCTCACCGCCAGTGCAGAATATCATATAAACAAACGCTTTTTTGTTTTCCTGTCTTTAGAAAACTGGTACCGCGGCGATCTAAAACGCAATGTGCAATCGGGTAGAGGCGGAATTGGCGTAAAGCTTTTTAATCAGTAGGCAGTTGTCAGTTGGCAGTTAGCAGTAAAAAAAATCACTCTTAAAACTCAATAAAATGAAAAACTTTAAACCAATCTTATTTAGTTCCGAAATGGTAAACGCCATTCTCGAAGATCGTAAAACCCAAACCAGAAGAGTTATAAAATCAAGACACGAATCTGGTTTATTTCAAGTTGCTAAAAATCCAGAAGGTAAAGTTACTTCTATAGACTCTTTGGACTGGGATGAATCTGTATTAGATCAGGCCAATGATATTCAACCCAAATTTTATAAAGGTGATGTTATGTGGGTTCGGGAAACTTTTAGAAAAGCACATCATTACGGATTTGACTATGAATTCTTTCAATATAAAGATGGAAGTACGAATACTCATTGTGAGATTATAGACAAAGACCAGATACTTCACGACGATAAATGGAAACCCTCCATATTTATGCCTAAAGAAGCCTGTAGGATCTTCCTTGAAGTAACCAATGTACGGGTAGAACGGCTGCAGGATCTTTCAGAAGAAGATGCGATTGCTGAAGGAGTTAAAAAACATTCAGATTATGGAAGTACAGGATATAAGCTTTACACCGATCCGGAAGCTGCATATACCGATATTGATGCTATTTGGAGTTTTGAGAGTTTATGGGAATCTATAAACGGTAAGGATTCCTGGAACCAAAACCCCTGGGTTTGGGTGTACGACTTTAAGCGTATAGCAAAACCCGAATCCTTTTTAACCGAAAACCCACAACCCACAATCGAAAACCGATAACTATGAAACCAACAAATTTTCCGGAAGCGAATATAAAATTTGCAGAAGATCAACCAGAATATGAAACACTACCGGCTTTTAAAGATCCGGGGCCACGAGGTGAAGTAATCACTTGCTGGAAGCTTTCATTAAAAGAACGGTTGCAGCTGCTTTTCTTTGGCCGTATTTGGCTGGTACTATTAAGTTTTCACCAACCGCTAACGCCAAGTTATATGAGCGTAAAAAAAAGCGATGTTTTGGAAACTCGTAAAACCGAGAACCCACAACCCACAACCGAGAACAATTGAAAAAATACCTAACCCAACTATTTTGCCCGCATCGCGAAAATACCATTGTGGTATTACAGGCCGCTTTAGGCGTAGAACTTATAGCCGACAAATGCCAGCGCTGCGGGAAAATTAGAAACAAAAGATTTGAAGTATGAAACGCAAATATTTAGAAATACATAAAGAAAAAGAGATCGTAGGCCGCTACGAGATCACCGGCCTCGATACCGACCAGGTGTTTGACCAGGTAAAACCAATCCTGGCACCAAACCAGGAAGTTATAGAAGTGGTCACCCACCGCCAGCTTCCGCAAATAGAACTCAGTAAAGAATTTGAAATCGCATAAAACAATGAATTTATACGCCTATTATTTATCACACGACACCATTATTGGAGAATGCTCCCAAAAAACTTTCACAATTGCAGCAAGCTTCGCCGATGTTGAAAATAAATATCCAGCTTCTAGTAAAATAGAATTGATCCAGAAGGATATTGTAATTATTAAATAAAAATTAAACTTAAAACAATGGAAAAAACAGCAATTAGTATCGACAATGTAAAGGAAGAAAAAAGGAAACTTGAAAAAGATATCCTGCTCTTAATTAAAGATTTTGAACGTGAGAACGATTTAGAAATCAAAGATTTAAATCTGGAGTTTATTAAAAATACCAGGCTAAAATCCCGGGTAAGCCACGTAAGTCTTAAGGTTGTTTTCTAACGAACGTGTATAAAAGCCGTTTTTCTATGGCTTTTATATGATGTTAGCAGTTTTGCGGATTAATTAAAATAAAAATATATTATGAAAGATATACCATTTGAAGCAGCTAAAAAGTTCTGCGAAGATTACGAAAAAGACCAATGTATTATTCTTTCCTGGGATAAAACAAGCGGTGAGACTTGGGTAACAACTTTTGGAGTTGGTGATGAAAACTCCATTCAAGCCACCAATGCAGGGAAAATACTTAAAGACTACTTGAAACTGAAGCGTGAAAATGATTGTATTCCTACCCGTTTTGAAAAATGGGAAATTGAGAGCATAGACCGATACTGGTATTGGTCGAGCCGAAATGGGAAAACTTTTGTAGAAATAACGTTTTGGTACGAGCCCCAAACTCTGGAAAGAAAAGAAACAAAACGCATAGTTGATAATCACTACGGAGACCAATACTCCCTTCCAGATTGGGCTAAGGCAATTACTGAAAACAGGAAGCATTTAAATGATAGTAAGATTTACTAGCATTACTGCTAACGTACAGCAATATGAAACGTGCGGAATTTAGCACAAAAC
>Ga0207891_1001314_pt1 | contig 11726 bp, 8 predicted proteins | sample LinPmetageLP50_FD_184061 | JGI IMG/M metagenome (GOLD analysis project Ga0207891, IMG submission 184061) | Marine viral communities from the Pacific Ocean - LP-50 (SPAdes) | ecosystem: Environmental > Aquatic > Marine > Oceanic | place: Pacific Ocean | collected 2011-08-27 | reverse complement strand
TTGGTTGGTCATACCGGGAACTATTTAAAAATATACCCGTAATAAACCTGCCGGATGATCACGATGTATTCCAGGGAAATCTTTTTGGTGCAAACGGGATAGAATTTCCTAAAGCTTCCATTGGAGCCAGGTTCAAGAGGGATTTCGGAGGTTTTATGATGCCACCGGAGTGGGTAAATCTTGCGATGACAACCCAAACCAGTCACATGCCTGATCCCTATGATTCCACACCGATTGATCGTGGTATACACGTATTTTATTCAAACTGGAATTATGCGGGGATTAGTTTTGGTATAGTGGAGGACAGGAAGTTTAAGTCCGGACCTGCGGCAATACTTCCTCCAGAAGCAGGTGTAAGAGATGCATTTATTGAAAATCCGGAATATCCTATCAAATCTTATGGGTATCCCGAAGCTGATCTTTTGGGAAAAAGACAGATGGATTTTTTGAAAGAGTGGGTTGAAGACTGGGGGGAAAATATAGAATTTAAAATTCTTGTTTCCGCTACACCTTTTCATGCCCTTCAAACCATGCCTAATGAAAAAAGTAACGGAATGCAAAGGCAGTTGGAAGTTCCCGAAACGGGAGATTATGTACAAGGGGATGTTCCTGTTGCAGATATGGATACCGGGGGATGGCCGCAGAATGAAAGGGATGAAGTGATAAAAACGATTAGAAAGAGCTATAGTCTTCATCTTGCAGGTGACCAACATTTGCCATCTGTAAGCCAGTACGGTGTGAAAAATTATCAAGATGGGGGATATACTTTTGCTGTTCCGGCTTTGGCAAATAGTTGGCCCAGGCGCTGGTGGCCATCAATTAAACAACCTATTAAGGGAGAGCCGAAATATACTGGTAATCATGAAGATGCCTTTGGAAATAAAATGTACGTAAGGGCTGTGGCAAATCCCTCAAAAACTGGTCTTAAACCATCCAACCTGTATGATTGGTCCCCTGGTTATGGCGTTGTTAGCTTTGATAAAAATTCAAGAAATGTGAAGATGGAATGTTGGCCACGATATGTTAACCCGGTTAAAAAGCCAAATGGACAATTCAGAGGCTGGCCGGTCACCGTACACCAACTTGAGAATAACAAGCCTACTACTCCTTTTTTACTTCCTACTTTAAAATTCAAAGAATTGAAGAATCCGTTGATTAAAATCATTGATGATAAAAAGGAGACTCAGTTAATATTAAGAGTGAATAGTGAAGAATTTCAACCTATTATGGAAACGGAAGGAGATTTTGCTCTTCAGGTAATTGATGCTGCAGGAAATATTTTGGCCCAATTTGAGGGCTTATCTTCTATAGCTTCCACCAATGAAAAGGTAATGGAAATTTCAGTATAAGCTTGCGAATTAATAACGATCTTAAATGAACTGATGGGTGCACTTATTAATTTATAAATGGAACAGTGAACAATTACTAAAACCCTTTTAAGAAAGAACAATGAAATATGTTAATAATATGAAATGGATATTTTATAGGACAAAAAGAACATTTTTGCTTGGCTTTCTTTTCCTTTTGTCCAATGTATGGGCGCAACAGCCTAATCCTCCCGGCCAGTTGAAAAAAGGAGAAATGCCAGTAAATGAAGCCTATCTCTTTGCCCATATGATGCACGGAGATTACGGTGAACTTTATTACACAGTAAGCCTTGACGGTTTGCATTGGGATCAATTAAACCAGGCAAAACGTGTTTTCAAAGAGTATCATGGACACCCAGATATTGTAAAAGGTCACGATGGGAGGTATTACTTGGTAGGCAATGAAGGGGATTCTGCAGAAGATATAAATATATGGGTTTCAAGTGATTTAATTTCATGGAATAAGCATAGTACTTACAAACCTGATTTAAAAAAGACTCCTGGTTATAAACCTCTTCAACGAATTGGAGCTCCCAAGCTTTTCTATGATAAACCCAGTGAAACGTATGTCATGTCCTGGCATACCCCCCATAAGAGGGGAACAAAAGAAGATGCAGAACGTTATTGGGCCAGTCAAAGAACCCTTTATGTAACCTCGAAAGACCTGAAGCGCTTTTCTGAAATCCCAAGACGCCTGCTGGATTGGGAAATGGGTACTATTGACGTTATAATCAAAAGGGCAGAAGGAAAATACTGGACAATTATTAAAGATGAAACTTACCCTACTTTGGATTGGGTGACAGGAAAAACGATCAGAATAGCAAGTTCTGAAAATTTATTGGGACCCTATGAGAATCTCTCTGATCCAATCAGTCCTAATTTTCGTGAAGCTCCGATGTTAATCCCTTCACCTAATGGCAAGGCATGGTATTTATATTATGAACAATACCCTGGGGTTTCTTATGGATTATCCGTTGCGGATCAATTAGATGGACCATGGTATCAAATATCAGGATATACTTTTCATAGTACCTGGGATAAATATTCAATGCCAGCAAAAGTACGGCACGGTTGCATGATTACCATTAGTAGGGATCAATATAATGAACTGGTTGCTCGGTTTGGGATTAATAAGGAATAGGTAAGGGAAACAAGAAACTGATTTTTTTTTCCTGGAAAAGCGTGGTATCCCAGATACTTCGTTTTTCTAATCAAATTAGTATGAACTCAAAAAGTGCAGTGTTATAGATGTTTTTGCAATTTTTTAAAATCACTAGAACTGCTCGATGATTTCTAAAATTGAAATTTTAATTGAACAAAAAACTACCCAAAATGAAATCTATTATTATCTATTCAATTTTTTTACTTTTCGCAATACATACCGTAGCTCAGCAAAAGGAAATATTCTATGCAGATCCCACGATTTATGTAGAAAATGGGAGGTATTATCTTACCGGGACCGGGGGGGACAACAGTGGATTATCGGGATTTTCAGTTTTAACCTCTGAAGATTTGAAGAACTGGGTCTCGCCTAAGGAAGATTCGATACACAAGATTTTAACCCAGGGAAAAAATAGTTTTGGGACCAGGGGCTTTTGGGCTCCTCAAATATTTAAAGTGGATAATAGGTATTACCTAACCTATACGTCTAACGAACAGACGGTATTGGCTAAATCGAATTCTGTACTTGGTCCGTACCGGCAAGATAAAATAGCTCCTATTGATGCATCAGAGAAAAATATTGATTCCTTTATTTTTAAAGATGAAGATGGTAAGTATTACCTCTACCATGTAAGGTTTGATAATGGTAATTACTTATGGGTTGCTGAGTTGGATATGGCTACTGGAAATATAAAGTCCAGCACCTTAAAAAAAGTTTTTGAACAGACAGAAACATGGGAAGCTACTTCTAATTTTAAATCAGCACCCATTATGGAAGGTCCGACAATTATCAAATTAAAGAATAAATACTATTTGTTCTATTCTGCAAACCATTTTAAAAACATTGATTATGCAGTGGGTTATGCCGTCGCAGACTCTCCCTATGGACCTTGGGAAAAACAAAAAGACAGTCCTATTATTCATCGTTCTATTGTGGGGGAGAACGGCTCCGGTCATGGTGATTTGTTCGAAGGTTTGAACGGCCAGTTGTATTATGTATATCATGTTCATTTCAGTGAGCACCAGGTTAGTCCCAGGAGAACGCGGATTGTTCCTGTAAAAAAGAAATGGGATTCAAAAGAAAAGGTATACAGCTTTAGTGTGAATGAAGATGAAGTATTGATTCCTGTATTATCCAAAGATTGAAAAACAAAAAGGGCAATGTTGCTTTGCCTTACTTTTTTATACCAGAATTATGGAGTAGGCCTCATACCATAAATACCTGTTGAACCTATGAGTTTTAAAAAATGTATAACAAAAATTAATATCTTATGAAAAATTTAATTACAAGGTTTGTATTAGTAATAATGACCTTTACCCTTATCCTGGCCTGTTCTGAGGATGATTCCATTCCGAGAAATCCCATAATAAAAATTACAGGTAGTTCAATTGATTTTGGTAATATAGATATTACTGAAAGTTCACAGGTTAGGTCTTATACAATTGCTGCAGAAGAGCTTGCCCATCCTATTAATATTTCTGTGGATGCACCATTCTATTTATCATTGGATGCGAATATGGAATTTCAAAATTCAGTTTCTTTGGCACCCGGGGATTTTGGTAATGAAGCCATTCCAGTGTTTGTGAAATTCCAACCTGGTTCAACCGATGAGGGATTTGTTGAAAAGGAGATCGTCCATGCGAGTGAGGATCGGGAGAATATTCCTGATATATCGGTTTCTGGGGTTGCAGTTATCCCAGGAGAGCCAATGGTGGTTCCTGACAGGTCTTCAATTGATTTTGATGAAGTAATAGTTAACGAGCTATCAGAAATTCAAAGTTATGTATTATCAGGATCTGAACTGGAGTCTGAAATTGCCCTGGAAGTTACAGGTCCATTTAAGATTTCCACAAATCAAGATGGAGAATTCACAAACTCCCTGGATCTTAGTGCATCTGATATTATGGGGGATCAAATTATATATGTAAGGTTTGAACCTGAAGAAGAAGGAGAGGTAACAGGTTCAATAAGCCATTTATCGGCGGACTTAGAGGAAGCCATAGAGTTAAGTTTAAATGGTACTGGAGCCCCCCTTCCGGATATTGCTATTTCTGTAAGCCCAACCGAACTCAATTTTGGAGGAGTACCAATGAATGAATCTGATATTCTTTCTTATAATTTGGCGGGAAGAGGACTTTCTTCAGAAGTAACTGTAAATTCATCACCCAATTTCCTTGTTTCAAGAGCCAGGGATGGGCAGTTTTCAGAAACTCTCACCATTGCTGCTGAAGATTTTTCTTCGGATGTTGAAATATTTGTACAATTCGAATCTTCCGGTGAGACCGGCGAAAAAACCGGAGAAATCACTCATAGTAGTTCAGAGCTAGAGATGATTGACAGGGTAACACTCAGAGGAAGCACACTTTCTGCCGAAACAAAACTATTTGCCGATGATTTTGAGTACACGGCTGGTGAATCAATTCCTTCCACGAATAGAACAGGAAATGGAACAGAAAACGAATTACTTGATGGTTGGTTAAAGGTAAGAGCTGCAAATGCTGCTATACCGATTATTGATGATGGGTTAAGTTATTCGGGGTATCCAGGCTCGGGAGCAGGAAATGCAGTTCTTCTTGATATGGATGAACCAGGAAGTAATAGTAATGTTTATGCTCATAATCTGAGCCAACAGCAAACTCCTGATTTCGCTGGAGCTTATTATACCTCCTTCCTTTTAAAGGTTGATGCACTTCCGGATGATACGGGTGGTGGAATTAATAGAGTTGTTATGATGGTTGACTGGTTACCAAATGGAGCAACTAAATTTCTTAGTAGCGTACAGGTAAATTATAATAATGGAGATCCGAAAATAGGGGTAATGTATGAAGGCGATTTTAGCCTTACAGATATCACTCCAGAAATCGGAGAAACATATTTAATAGTACTTAAGCATAATGTTCCGGATGCCAACCTGGATAACGATAACAATTCCGCTTCAGTATATGTTTTTGAAGAAGGGTCTATACCTTCTACAGAACCTGAAAATGCGGATGCTACAATTGATATTGCTGCAACGGGTGATGATTTCTTGGTTAAAGCTGTTACCCTTGTAAGGGATAACAGTTTCGCCGGAGCTTATGTAGTGGATGGCCTAAGGGTAACCACACAATGGAGCGATATTTTTGAATAGTACTAAAGAGAATGAGAATTAATGGATCCGAAAAATATTTTAAATGGATGGAATATTAGGGGGGTAAACTGTAAATATGAAGATAGCATATCTGCAGAAAAAGGAGGTTTAAATACCCATTAGTTATTATTGAATCCCTGGAGTTATGAATTAGCTGCTTCAGGGATTTCAAAAATAGTGGTTAATGAAAATTTTATTTTCCCTTGTTTCGCGTGCTTTTTTACGGGACAATTAAAGAAGGAAAATTATTTGATTAAGTTAAACAAACACAGGAAACAAGAATAACAGGGCCTAAAATCTACTCCCGGGTATGGAAAATGGCTCTTTAAGGTTTAAATTTATATCCCAGTCCTAGGACAGCTAGACTAAGTTAAATTAATAAAATGAAGGAAATTAAAACCTAAGATGAGATTAAAGAAAACATTCGTACGCTTCTTCACACTTTTGTTTATAGCGGTGTTTATTTCGTGTAATGAAAATATAACAAAAGAAAAAGCTGATAGTAAAGGAGCCCATAGAGGACAGAATTTTGAAAAACAGGATTATTTAAGTAATAAAGATTTTGATACTATTATTGACAATAAACAAGTGAAACTTTATTGGATCGAAAATGAGAAAATAAAGGCTGCCTTTACAAACTATGGGGCAAGAATAATTGGGCTTTGGGTACCAGATACCAATGGAAAGTTCACAGATGTTGTTACTGGAATGAACACTATAGATGCTTATACTGAAAGCACAGAGCCTTATTTCGGGGCCACTATTGGTAGAGTTGGTAATAGGATTGCAAAAGGAAAGTTCACACTTAATGGAGAGGAATATACTATTCCTACAAATAATGATGACAATACATTACACGGAGGAAATAAAGGTTTTCAAGATATAGTTTGGAGCGCGGAAAAGAAAAATAATAATACGCTTGTTTTTCACTATACCTCCCCCCATATGGAGGGAGGTTTTCCTGGGAACCTGGATGTGAAGGTCACCTATTCCCTTACTTCAGAAAGAGCTTTAAGAATAGAATATGAAGCAGTCACAGACCAGGCTACACCGGTCAATCTTACCAACCACGCTTTTTTTAATCTTAACGGTGAAGGAAGCGGAAGGATCCTGGAGCATAAACTTCAGATATATGCTGATAAATATACACCGGTAAGAGATGGGCTTATACCTTCGGGAGAATTAAAAGCTGTAGAGAATACTCCATTTGATTTCACAGAGCCTTACACTATTGGTGAGAGAATAAAAACCAAGAATGAACAACTTGAGTATGGGGGTGGTTATGATCATAACTTTGTACTCAACAAAAAAAGGGTAAAAGCTATGAATCATGCTGCTACTATAACTGGTAACGAATCAGGCATTGTAATGGATATTTATACTGAAGAGCCAGGACTTCAATTTTATAGTGGGAACTTTATGCAATCTAAGAATATCTTTAAATCAGGGGCTAAAGATGATTATCGAACAGCTTTTGCCTTGGAAACACAACATTTTCCAGATGCACCCAATCAACCTACTTTTCCGTCAATTATTCTCAATCCAGGTGAAAAATATCAGACGGTTTCGGAATATAAATTTACACATAACAAAAGATGACTTATAGCCATTAAATTCAAGTTTTTAGGATTTTATATATTTTGGTTGACCAATAGATAATTAATGATATGGGTATAAGAACTATTAGGGTATTAGTAATGATTGTAATTATTCCTTTTTTACTGGGATCTTGTAAAGAAGCATCAAAAGAGAAAAGGGATATGGTTTCAACAAAAGAAAAGGATTCCATTGCTTTTAATGTGATAAAAGAAAAACCTGGTGGGATTGAAGTTCCCCGAGGAATGGTTTGGATTCCGGGTGGAAAACTTAACCAGGGAGCAGTAAATGAAGATAAAATGGCGATGGCACACGAAAAACCCACCCATATGGTAGCTATAGATGGTTTTTTTATGGATAAAACCGAAGTGACTAATGCAGAATTTCGTGAGTTTGTTGAAGCAACCGGTTATGTTACGGTGGCTGAACGTAAGATAGAGTGGGAGGAAATGAAAACACAACTTCCTCCAGGAACACCCAAGCCTCATGATTCTATATTACAACCCGGTTCGCTGGTATTTAAAAAAACCAAAAGCAGTGTTCCTAATCTTTATGATTATTCCCAGTGGTGGGAATGGAAAATTGGCGCCAATTGGAGACATCCACAAGGCCCTGGTAGTGATTTGGAAGGGAAAGATAATTATCCGGTTGTTCATATTGCTTTTGAAGATGCTCAGGCTTATTGTCAGTGGGCTGGAAAAAGACTACCCACTGAAGCAGAATGGGAGTGGGCAGCTAAAGGTGGCTTAGAAGGTGCCCGTTTTTCCTGGGGAAATAATGAAAAAGTACTCTCTGAACATGCCAATACTTGGGAAGGGGAATTTCCTGCAAAAAATACCAGGAAAGACGGCTTTGAAAATAAAGCTCCTGTAAAAAGCTACCCTGCCAATGGCTATGGATTATTTGATATGGCGGGAAATGTTTGGGAGATTACCCAGGATTGGTATAATATTAATTATTATAAAGATCGAAGTACAAAAGGAGTAGCAAAAAATCCCCGGGGAGCTGAGGAATCTTATAACCCTAACAACCATCCAAATATGAAGGAAAAGGTGATTAAAGGTGGTTCTTTTCTTTGTAATGCATCTTATTGCGCCAGTTTTCGGCCATCAGCACGGATGGGAAACTCCCTGGACTCTTCACAGGAACACTTAGGATTTAGAACAGTGGCTGATCCAAAGATGCTAGAGTAGATTTCCTGGATCTTAACGGAGTGGCAGCCGGTTATTATGGTAAGAAGTCAGGATAGAGAATTAATAGAATAGATATAGTTTATGAAATGAAAAAAAATGTAAGCCTCTTACTAATGTTTCTCTTTCTTTTTCAGGCTTTACAATGTATTGCTCAAGAGGAGAGTGTCCTTGATAGTATTAAATTTTTTAGACAGGGAGTTTACAGGCCTTTATTCGAGGAATCCCAAAATATCCTGTTGGCAACATTCAATCCAAAAGAAGTGATTGAAATGTCCGCAATGTACCCTACCACGCATTATTTAGATACCCGTGCCATTGTAAATGTAATCGGGGATAGGCTTTCAATAAAATCCAGTCAAAAGACGAAAACCAGTATTTGGTTTGGGGGATTTAATCCCTTCGCCACTTATTTAATTGATGTTGCTTCAGTTGAAGGGGAAGGTGAAATTGGTTTGGAATTCAGTGATTCCAAGAGAGAGGACCAATTTTTTATTACAGTCGCTTATAAAAATGAAAATATTATTGATGTACGTCAGAAAATCACAAAGGCCGGAAAAGTAGTCCAGGATACTTCCATTGCTACATCCAGTCAAAAAACACTGGAAGGAAAACTTATTGTGCAGATGTTGGGTAGCGGTGTAACACTTTATATCCAAAATAAAAGAACTTCACCTGAACCAATTGGACAGTCTGATTTTAGTAAACATATAGATTTGCGAAAAAAGAGGTATATCCGAAGGTTTCAGTCAAAGCTTTACAGCAGTATACTAAAAGGAGAGGTAAATGTATCAAAAGCCAGGTCTGTACTTGGAACCGGTATAGGTCTTGCGGATATCCGGGCAATTACTTATGAGGATGGAGAACCCTTACTGGATCAAAACCGATTATGGTATACCATATCTATAAGGGGCAGGGCATTACCTCACCATATACAAGGGGTCTTTAGTCTAAATCCCACGGTTTTTGATATAAAATTCGAAGGTGTAATTCTTTTTGATAGAAATGACGGGTTATTGAGAAATGAAATTGCATCACATATTTTTTTTGATAGAAAGGAGAATATGTGGCGTGGGATAACGACGGGTTTTAGTGCTTTCGCAAATCCAGAAGAAGAAAAGCAGTTGCTAACGGTAGAAAGTAAAAGAGATCCTCGGTTCGGGTTTTCTATAATGAAAGCAAAACCATTTGGAGTGGCAGGAGATATTGAGGATCCGCATATTTTGTATGATAGTAAATTAGGGAAATGGCTAATACTTGCTAGTAAAAATTATAATGGATATAAAGCGATTATGATGGAATCGAACTTTTGGAACAAAGGGTATAAAATTATTTCAGGCCCAGTCAGTCATAATTCTACTGGTACTTCTATTCAAAAAGTAGGTGGCGTACGGTATTGTTTTTCAGGAAGTGATGAGCGTGAAGTATTTATATACTCCTATCCTGATCTGAGGGAAATAGGTACTCTAAATATAAACCAACCACCTTGGAACGAATATTCGGGTACTAGGGTTTGGCCAAATGTCGTTGAATTGCCCGAGGGCTACCCCTTTAAGTATGTAGCCTTGATGATGGATAGAATTAATTACCCGGGATTAGAAGGACCACATTGGTCCTATGGAGCTTTATACCTCTACCATGGCAGTAATACTGGAAAGACGAATTAATAATTGCAACTATTACCAGGCTTTAAATGATTAGAGAAATATAAAAACTGTTTAAAAATTAAATAAAAATGAGTAATTCAAAATTTATTCTAAGTGTATTGTTGATCCTTGGAAGTTTATCAATTGATTATATATCTGCCCAGGAGGAGGATTCAAAACCCAATATTTTACTTATTATGGTAGATGATTTAAAACCAAATTTAGGAACTTATGGGGATACTTTAGCAATCAGCCCTAATATTGATAAGTTGGCCGGAGAAGGAATGCGTTTTAATAACGCTTATAGCAACCAGGCCGTATGCGGTCCTTCACGGTATAACATTCTTATGGGATCACGTTCCACTAGCACGGGTTTATATAATTTTGGTAAAGAATTCCGGGATGTGATTCCCAATGCAGTAACCTTGCCTCAACACTTTATGAAATCGGGTTATCACACGGAATCAATGGGGAAGGTTTTCCATATTGGACATGGAAACACCAATGATGAGGCTTCCTGGAGCATTCCCCATTTCAAAGAGAAGGTCATTGAATATGTGGATCCCGAAAGTACTGGCAGACAGCTTACTCGGGAAGAAGCCTTTTTTGAAAATACCAGGTTGTATATTGAAGATACACCTCCTAACGATGAATTGCCAAGAGGAGCTGCCTGGGAATCTCCTGATGTCTTGGATGAGGCTTATGCTGATGCACGTGTTGCGAACCATGCTATTAATCGTTTAAGAAAATTAAGTAAGAATCCTGATCAACCTTTTTTTATGGCTTTAGGATTTGCACGGCCACATTTGCCATTTAGTGTTCCAAAGAAATATTGGGATTTATATGATCCCATGGATATGCCTATGCCGGAATACGAAAAAGCACCGGAAGGCTCTCCTGCCTTTACAAAGAAGCGAGATCACGAGATGTCCCAATTCTTTCCTGTTCCGGTAGGCAAGGAAGTCTATGATGATGACTTAAAACGGAAGTTGATCCACGGCTATTATGCCAGTATTAGTTATATGGATACCCAGCTTGGAAAAGTGATGGATGAATTAAAAAGGCTGGAACTCGATGAAAATACCATTATAGTGCTTTGGGGAGATCATGGTTGGCATTTAGGTGATCATGCAATATGGACTAAACATACTAATTTCGAACAAGCCAACCATATCCCACTAATTTTTAAAGCCCCCGGAGTAACCAAGGCGGGCAGTACTACGGATCAGTTTGCGGAATCGGTAGATGTGTACCCTACCCTGGCAAGTCTGGCCGGGTTGGAAAAACCTAAAGGTCCTCAGCCCATAGATGGAATAGACCTAACCCCGGTATTAAAAGATGGATCAAGGGAAATTAAAGACCATGCTTATCATGCATTCCCAATGGGTGGATATTTAGGGGAAGCCATACGCACTGAACAGTATAGGATGATCCGATGGACACCAATGCGTGATACTGAAAAAGAAGTACTTTACGAATTGTACGATTATGAAAATGATCCCAAAGAGACTATAAATATTGCTGAAGAGAAACCTAATGTAGTTTCAGAAATGACTAAAATACTGGAAAGGTATCCTAAAGCAAAGAATCGGTTATAGTGAAAAAAGAAGTCAGTAAACCTAATTATATGAATTT
>Ga0207891_1001309_pt1 | contig 11759 bp, 9 predicted proteins | sample LinPmetageLP50_FD_184061 | JGI IMG/M metagenome (GOLD analysis project Ga0207891, IMG submission 184061) | Marine viral communities from the Pacific Ocean - LP-50 (SPAdes) | ecosystem: Environmental > Aquatic > Marine > Oceanic | place: Pacific Ocean | collected 2011-08-27 | reverse complement strand
AGATGGTGCCCGAGGCCGGACTTGAACCGGCACGACTTGTTAGTCGAGGGATTTTAAATCCCTTGTGTCTACCAATTCCACCACTCGGGCATCGAGTTTGCTAATTAAAGCGTGTGGAGTAAATTATGTGGAGGCGGAACCCGGAGTCGAACCGGGGTAAACGGATTTGCAATCCGGTGCATGGCCACTCTGCCATTCCGCCTTAACGCTTCCATATAATTTGGAGCGGCACACGAGGCTCGAACTCGTGACCTCGACCTTGGCAAGGTCGCGCTCTACCAACTGAGCTAGTGCCGCATATAATAAATTTTTATCAAACTTTTAATTAAATTGGTTAGTAATTAAAAGTGGTGCCCGAGGCCGGACTTGAACCGGCACGACTTGTTAGTCGAGGGATTTTAAATCCCTTGTGTCTACCAATTCCACCACTCGGGCATCGAGTTTGCTACTTAAAGCAAGTGGATAAAACTAATATGGAGCGGCACACGAGGCTCGAACTCGTGACCTCGACCTTGGCAAGGTCGCGCTCTACCAACTGAGCTAGTGCCGCATCATATTAATTCTACTATTACATTTTAAAAGTTATATGTTGGTGCATATAACTAAACCACAAAGTGGTGCCCGAGGCCGGACTTGAACCGGCACACTCTAAGAGCGAGGGATTTTAAATCCCTTGTGTCTACCAATTCCACCACTCGGGCATCGAGTTTGCTATTTAAAGCGTGTGGAGTGTTGATTGGAGGCGGAACCCGGAGTCGAACCGGGGTAAACGGATTTGCAATCCGGTGCATGGCCACTCTGCCATTCCGCCCCAGCACTGGGGTTATAACCTTAGATAACTTGGAGCGGCACACGAGGCTCGAACTCGTGACCTCGACCTTGGCAAGGTCGCGCTCTACCAACTGAGCTAGTGCCGCATTTCGTTATCTTGGGGGCTATGCCCTCTCAACACGGACGCATTCTACAGAGATTATTAAACGCGTCAATACAAAAAATGCTAGTTTTGAACTGTTTGCTTGTTTTTTATCTAAAACGGTGCGTTATTATACATTTACAGTTAATTTTTGGTCAATTCACTCCATGCAGCGTTCAAATATTGCAGCATAGAACTCAGGGTCAAAAAGGTTGCTATATAGAGTAGCCCAAAACTTAAATAATTCATCCAGGTGTCATATTGCCAAATCAAACCAATGATGGCTAACATTTGTGCGGCAGTTTTAATTTTTCCCATATTAGATACAGCTACATTGCCACGCTTGCCCTGCTCAGCCATCCATTCCCTTAATGCTGATATAACTATTTCTCGACTAATAATAATAAGCGCAGGAATGGTCATATACATTGACTGATATTGATCAGAGAGAGCAACAAGTGCAGCACACACCATTACCTTGTCTGCAACAGGATCTAAAAAGGCTCCAAATGGCGTTGATTGTTCTAATTTTCTTGCAAGGTAGCCATCAAGTATATCGGTAATTGATGCAAGCCAAAAAATAAAAGCGGCAGCAAAAAAAGCCCAGCTATAAGGCAAATAAAATATCACCAAAAAAATGGGGATAAGAAAAAGTCTAAATGTTGTGAGTGTGTTTGGAATATTCCACATAACTACTTGGATATGTCTTTTCTTTTATATTCGCATGAAGGGCTAGCCCTTGTCATGTAAATGGTTAAATATCTTCTCAGCCATATCAGGGCTGATCCCGGGAACTTTCTTTAATTGTTCTATATTAGCAGCTTTTACCCCCTGCATGCCCCCTAAATATTTTAATAATGTTTGGCGACGTTTAGAACCTACTCCATTAATTTCTTCCAACAATGATTGTGTTCGCTGTTTTTGGCGCTTATTACGATGCCCAGCTATTGCAAAACGGTGAGATTCATCTCGTATATGTTGTATTAGGTGAAGTGCAGGCGCATCAGAATCCATCGGAATTGTTTTACGCCCCCCATCTATGAGTAATGTTTCTAGGCCAGGTTTACGGCTCGTTCCTTTTGCAACCCCGACTAGCAGAGGCATTTTAGAATGAGACCAATTAGAAAAATATTGCTCTGCACGCCCTAACTGTCCTTTACCGCCATCTATAAATATTACATCGGGGATTTTGTCTTCATCCACTAATTTGTTGTAACGCTTATTTAAAGCAAACTCCATTGCTGCATAATCATCACCACCGGTTATACCGGTTACATTATAGCGCCTGTATTCTTTTGTATTTGGGCCTTGCGAATCGAAAACAACGCAACTTGCTACCGTGTTTTCTCCCATAGTATGGCTTATATCAAAACATTCCATTCGCGCTATATCATCTAGGCGTAATGTTGCTTTTAATTGGGCATAGCGTTTATTAATAGAGTCTTGTGTACTTTGTTTGACAGCAATACTGTTTAACGCATTTTTATTTGCTAGTTGAAGGTATTGCGCACGCTCTCCACGTGTAACCACTTTAAGCGCCACTTTACGATCGCTTATTTGCGTCAGTGCTTCGCTTAACGCACTGCTCTCTTCTATTTCAAACGGGAGTATAATTTCTTTAGCAATGCGTCCTGTTGCACCTGGTGCTAAATAATATTGACCTAAGAATGAAGTTAAAATTTCTTGCTCGTTTGAATCTTTGGGTACTTTTGGAAAGTACGTTTTACTGCCTAGTACTTTATGATCGCGAATCATCAATAAATGTATGCCGTTTAATCCATTTAAATGCGCAAAGCCCACCACATCCATTTCTGCAAAGTTACCCGAAATAGATTGTTGCTCCTGCATTTTACGTAGTAGCATTATTTGATCACGTACTTTTGCGGCAAGCTCAAAGTTGAGCTCCGCACTGGCCGCTTCCATTTTTTTTATTAGTTCGGCAATGACTTCATCCGATTTACCCGTCAAAAATTTGCGAACATAGTCAACTTGTTCACTGTAGTCTTGCTCGGTAACTTTGTTAACGCATGGCGCAGAGCAACGCTTGAGCTGATACTGCAAACAAGGGCGACTTCGGGCACGATAATAAGCATCTTCGCATTGACGAACGGGAAATATTTTTTGCATTAAACGCAAACTTTCCGAGACCGCGCCTGCACTCGGAAATGGACCAAAATACTCACCTTTTATTTTGCGGCTACCTCTATGAAACGCTAACCGCGGATGCTTATGGTTCGTTAATAAAATATAGGGGTACGACTTATCATCTCGCAGTAGAATATTATAACGAGGCTGATATTTTTTTATGAGGTTATTTTCGAGCAGTAGCGCTTCGGTTTCGGTGTTAGTCAGTGTGACTTCAATATCATTAATGTTACTGACTAAAACACGGGTTTTGCTGTCGGTAATGTTGGATCTAAAGTAACTGCTTACGCGTTTTTTTAATTGTTTAGCTTTACCAACATAAATAACTTGGTTGTCACTATCAAGCATGCGGTAAACACCGGGCTCGCTTGATAGCGTTTTTAAAAAATGTACGTGATCAAATTCAGACATATAAAAGGGTTAGTACGACACGTCTATGTCAATCATCTTATGACGGATAGCTAAATGTGTAAGTTCAACATCCCCACCTACATTTAATTTTTCAAACATACGGTAACGATAGCTATTAACTGTTTTAGAACTGAGGTTTAAGCGCTCTGCAATATCTTGTGCTTTTTCACCTTTGGTGATCATAAGCATTATTTGGAGTTCGCGCTCTGATAAACTCTGGAACGGATTTTCGTCTGTACGACCAGTAACCTGTGCCAGTGCTATTTGTTGTGCAATTTCAGGCGCAATGTAGCGTTGACCTGCATGGACTGAACGAATAGCACGAACCATTTCATCAGAGCCAGCTCCTTTGGTAAGAAAGCCGTGTGCACCAATTTGCATTACTTTAGACGGAAATGGGTCTTCGCAATTAACAGTAAGAACGATAATTTTTACGTCTGGGCAATAGCGACAAATCTTTTTAGTTGCCTCTAATCCACCCATGCCAGGCATATTCATATCCATAAGTACAATATTAGGTGTGTGCTGTCGGCAAAACTGAACAGCGGCTTCACCGTCTTTTGCTTCACCTACAACTTTAAACCCACGCACATCATCTAATATGCGTCTGATCCCAGTTCGTACTAGTTCATGATCATCAACTAAAAGTACATTAATCAATGCAATACCCTCATTAACTCAACTACACACGTCTAAATAATTTGATTTGTCACATTAACACAGTTAAAGCGAAACAATAACTAATATTATCGATCTCACTCAGGCACGTTAACTAAAGTTAAAAGTACTGAAATCAATGTGCCCAGCGATTTAAGAGGCTGACTTTTCACTAAAACGGTCAACCCATAATGCAATAATACCATCACCGGTAACATTACATGCCGTACCAAAGCTGTCTTGAGCTAAGTACAGTGCAATCATTAATGCCACAGCTCCTTCATTAAAGCCAAGCATGCTTGTCAGTAAGCCAAGCGCCGACATTACCGCGCCACCCGGTGCGCCTGGCGCTGCAATCATCACAACACCGAGCATAAATATAAATGGCAACATGCCCATTAACGATGGCACTTCCATACCTGGCGATAAAAACATAACGGCCATGGCACACGTAACAATCGTAATTGTTGAACCCGACAAATGAATGGTGGCACATAAAGGTACAGTAAAGTTTGCTACGTCTTCTTTAACATTATTTGCTTTACTTGATTGCAACGACACAGGAATAGTTGCTGCACTCGACATAGTACCTAATGCAGTAAAATAAGCCGGTAGCATATTTTTAACTAATTCAAGTGGATTACGCTTCAATAAAATGCCTGTTGCAATATACAGAACACTTAACCATAGCCAATGCATTACAAGGGCTGCAATGAGCACCACGCCAAATGTTTGCAGCGTATCAACCACTGTGCCTGCTACAGTCATTTCAGCAAATACACCGGCAATATAAAACGGTAATGCCGGAATAATCACTTTTGACAATAACGCATCTATTACATCACGACCCTGATCCGATACTTTTTTTAATGTGTCTAATTCAAGCTGGCTCATACCAATACCAAATATGAAAGCCGTAGCAAGCGCAGTCATCACCCCCATTAATGGTGGGATTTCTATATCAATAAAACTGCCTATTTCAGTGGCTACTTCAGCTTCGAACGTAATACCCCCACTTAAAAATGGGATAACAGCACTGACTAATAAAAATGCAAGCGTGCCGGCGATAACGGTAGAGCTATACGCAAATCCAACCGTTTTACCAAGTAAGTGGCCAGAACCTTTAGGAAGCCCTGCAATACCAGAAGCAATAAAAAATAGAATAATAAGAGGAATAGTGAAGGAAATAATTTGACCAATTAACTCTTTAACCGTAAATAAGAGTTCAACACCTGTCAAAGGCACATAAAAGCCTACCAATATACCAGCCACAATGCCGGCAATTAACTTTAAGATTAACTTCATTTTTATTACTCAATTATTGTTAGATAAACGTTTTTATCATGTTTTGATTGGCTTGTGTCATAAAACCGCTGAACTAAAGTTTGTTTGCATAAATAATCATCAATAAAAAGTGCATTTGACCTCGGTAAAGTATCATATTCAAAAATCACTCAATTTATTAGCCGTTAGGCCGCATGAGTGTCTGCGCCTATTTAAATATTTAAGCTTCTCTTTATTTTATTTATAGGTAAAAAGCCGACATAACAAACAAAAGCGTCTTATCATTAAATTTAATGTGCGTACCTAATAACAAAAGGCACAGCTAATATAGATTTTTATTTCACTTAGTTATAAGCTCAATAGATATATCTTATAGCCAAACTTTACTTTTATTTTTTTAAACTCTCAGTAAAGTGTCAACATATAGTTAGTAGCAAAGGCTATTAGCACGTTGATCAGATTGTATCCAAAGGAACATTATGTCTACTATTTTTGAAGATAACTCACTTAGTATCGGTAATACACCACTGGTAAAACTTAAACGTGTTACAGGTGGGAATGTATTCGCTAAAGTGGAAGCGCGTAACCCAAGCTTTAGTATAAAATGCCGCATTGGTGCATCGATGATTTGGGAGGCTGAAAAAGCAGGTCAGCTAACTGAGGGTAAAGAACTTATCGAGCCTACATCTGGTAATACAGGTATTGCATTGGCCTTCGTTGCCGCAGCACGTGGTTATAAACTAACGCTTACTATGCCTAACACTATGAGCTTAGAGCGTCGTAAACTTCTAAAAGCGTTGGGTGCTAACCTTGTGCTTACAGACGGTGCTAAAGGTATGAATGGTGCAATCCAAAAAGCAAAAGAGATTCAAGCCACCGATCCTGAAAAGTATATCTTGCTACAGCAGTTTGAGAATCCAGCAAACCCAAAAATACACTTTGAGACTACAGGTCCAGAAATTTTTGATGCTCTTGACGGAAAAGTAGATTACTTTGTAGCAGGCGTAGGTACTGGCGGGACTATAACAGGTGTCAGTCGTTACCTTAAAACAGAAAAAGGTCTAAATGTTAAGTCTATTGCAGTTGAGCCAACTAATTCGCCAGTGATCAGCCAAACACTTGCCGGTGAAGAAGTTAAGCCAGGGCCACATAAAATCCAAGGTATTGGCGCAGGATTTATCCCTGGAAACCTAGACATGAGCCTAATAGATGCTGCAGAGCAAGTATCTAACGAAGATGCAATTGCTATGGCACATGAGCTAATGAAAAAAGAAGGTATACTAGTGGGTATTTCATCTGGCGCTGCTGTAGTGGCAGCAAAACGTATTGCTGAAAAACCAGAAAATGTCGACAAAAATATTGTTGTTATTTTACCAAGTGCCACTGAACGTTACTTATCAAGCCCACTATTTGATGAGGAATTTAGTGACCAAGAGCTTGTTCAATAATCATAACTAACCATTTTTTGAAAGGATGCTTAGGCATCCTTTTTTATTATTTACTCTGCAATATCTTTTTATTTACCTTCCATGTCTTTACATATTAGCTAATTCACCACACACTTAAATAAAACTAACTAACAAAAATTAACATGAAAAAAATAACCTATTTAGTCAGCCTTATTCTGTGTTTGTTTTTAGTTGCCTGTAGCGATGATGTAAAAAAACTTGGCGATTCACCCGGTGACACTGCAACAGCCTACTTTGATGCCTTGTACAATCAGCAAGACCTTCAAAAAGCAACAACCATGGCAACACCCAACCTTACGCGAATCATGAAGTCGTACGGTACAGCTAAACAATTTACTCGTAACTTAGTTAACATGCAGTACGATGAGGTTATTATTGAAGTCGATATGACCAATATGAGTGTACGCGAACAGTATGGTGACAATGCTAAAATAAATCTTATTTTCACCGGTTATTTAAATGGTAACAAAATAGATGATATGCGTAGCGTAAAAATGCTACGTAAAAAAGGTAAATGGTATATCGACAAAATAGTTGCCGACCCATACGCACGTTAATCATTATATTAAAAAAAGGCCTTACACATGTAAGGCCTTTTTTATTTACGGTTCAAATAATTAGCTACAACTCGCCTTGCTGAAAGTTATCAACCGCTATTGCTTGCTTACGTAGCTTATTAGCATGGTGCATAGCATCGGCATCGGTTTGCGTTACTAAATCATTGTCTAATGCAAAGTTAATCGCACCTTCAATATCGAGCGTTGCAGGAATATTACCCTTGCGCTGCCATTGTTTTAAATCTTTGAATTGAGCCTGCATATCGTGCATAGCTAAAAATGCATTTTCCATTACCCCTGTACCTGCGTTTTCATCTACATAACACAAATGAGTTAAGCGATTTCTAAACACACCTGGTTGTGTCATATGCTCGCAAATACGTTGTGCAATTTCATCGCTTGGTTTTTCGTAATGATTGCCAATTGGAAATACAATACGCTTAAGCACAAAATTAATAAATGGGTTTGAGAAATTTTTGAAAAAGCCATCAAACGCTTGGCCAATTTCAAATAACGATGTTTCTATCGCATATTTAACAAAAGGTAAGTCTGCTTGTTGACGACCTTCGTCTTCGTAGCGTTTTAAAACAGTAGAAGCTAAATACAACTGGCTCAATACGTCGCCTAATCGGGCAGATATCATCTCTTTGCGTTTGAGCTCACCACCTAACATTAACATGGCTACGTCAGTACAAATAGCCAAGCCTCTGCTCATTCTGCTTAGGTGCTTGTAGTACACTGCTGTTTCGCCGCCAACAGGCGCTTTTGCAAAGTAACTACGTGTTAAACCATGTATAAATGCCATGCTGGCATTACTTACCGCAAATAATATATGATTCATTAATAAACCATCAAATTGATTCAGAGCAGCATCGTCGTCTTCAAGTGCAGCGGCCTCCATTTCTTTTAGAACAAAGGGATGACAACGGGTTGCTCCTTGGCCAAATATCATTAAATTTCGAGTTAAAATATTTGCGCCTTCTACCGTAATAGACACCGGTATTCCCATATAACCATGTGCCAAATAGTTATTTGGCCCCACCTGAATGCCTTTGCCTGAATGAATATCCATCGCATCATTCATGACTGTACGACCCATTTCAGTCATATGGTATTTGGCAATAGCAGTGACAACCGAAGGGCTAAGCTTTAAATCGATTGCGCCAGCCGTCATTAACCGACATGACTCTAGCGTGTAAGTTAAGCCACCAATGCGAGCAAGCGCTTCTTGCACACCTTCAAATTGCCCAATAGATACACCAAATTGCTGGCGAACTACGGCATATGCTGAAGTCATTTTAGCCGCTAGGTGACCGGTTGCAGCACTTAAAGCCGGCAGCGAAATACCACGCCCTGCACTTAAACACTCCACCAGCATGCGCCAGCCACGCCCCGCACACTCTTGCCCACCAATAATCCAGTCAAGCGGAATAAACACGTCTTCACCATAAGTTGTACCGTTCATAAATGCCATATTAAGTGGGTAATGGCGCTCACCTGTTTTAACTCCTGGGTGATCGGTTGGAATAAGTGCGCACGTAATACCAAGCTCTTTTTCGTCTCCTAATAAACCATCGGGGTCATACATTTTAAAAGCAAGGCCTAATACTGTGGCAACGGGTGCAAGGGTAATGTAACGTTTTGACCAGTTTAAACGAAGGCCAATTACTTCTTCACCATTGTGCTCTCCTTTACAAACAACGCCAGAGTCTGGAATGCTACCGGCATCAGAGCCTGCTTCTGGGCCTGTAAGTGCAAAACATGGAACATCTTCACCATTAGCAAGCGTTGGTAACCAGCGATCTTGCTGCTCTTTAGTACCGTAATGCAGCAATAGCTCACCCGGCCCTAAACTATTTGGCACCATTACGGTAACCGCCGCAGTTAAACTCTTGGTCGAAATTTTTGACACAATGGTTGAATTAGCAATCGCCGAAAACTCTCGCCCTCCAAACTTTTCAGGAATGATTAATGCAAAAAAACCTTCTTTTTTTAAGTAATCCCACACCTCTTTTGGCAAGTCTTTATCTTTTTGCACTATTTGGTAATCATCTAGCATCGCCATTAGGGTCTCAACCTGATTAGCCATAAATGCGTTTTCTTTTTCGCTCAATTCTGGCTTTGGAAAATTGTGTAATTTTTTCCAATCAGGGTTACCACTAAATAGTTCTCCATCCCACCAAACATCGCCAGCTTCCATAGCCTCTCGCTCTGTTTGCGAAAGCGGTGGAAGTACTTTTTTAAACATTTTAAACGTGGGTCTACTGATCAGGTTTAAGCGGATATCTTTAACCGCAAAAATAACCACTATAACAACCAGCAAAATGATAAATACCGACATGCCTACATTCCTTTAACATTAGAAATTAATAACCTAAGTATGACCCATCTTAGTTTAAATACAATCATTGCAAATACGCTGTCTACTAAGCCTGTAAATTAGGTAATAAAGAATAAACTAGTCTGTAATTATTAATTTTGATATGGGTAAAGCAACTAACAAATAAAACGTATAAGCCTTATCAATACAAAAGCCCGCTGCATGAGCGGGCTTATATTTTAATTAAGCTGAAAACTTAAATTGTGTTATTCATTAAAACTGAAAACGCATGTTTGCAAAGTAAGCATCATTATCAGAGTCATCGGCATTGTTCTCGTAACCTACTTTAAGGCCAATATTTTTGTTAATGAAGTGCTGAGCACCAAAGCTGTAGGTATCTTGTTTATCGTAGCTTGCAAATACAGAGGTCGCTTTTGAGAAATAGTAATTCGTTTCTGCCACCCATTGGTTTTCAGCATCATCAATGCTTTCGTATTTACCTTCAAATGTTAAGTAGTTACCTTGCTGTAAATCAATAAAGTATTTAGCAGCAACGGCGCGGTAATCAAAATCATCATCCGCAGTAACAGTTACACCAACGTAATCGGTACTGTTAAGCATATGGTTATACGCTAAATCGAATAAAGCGAAGTCTTCGCCATCTTTATTTTCAACTAGCGTCACTTTTGCAAGCAAATCTGGGTTAAAAAAGTAACCGCCTGAAATTGTATATGCTTCGTTATGATTGCCAACATCAAGGTTTGTGTATGATGCACCAATAACAAATTCATTAATAAAGTACTCACCACCAACTAACGTTGTATCGCTAAAGTCGTCATCAGCGTATGCGCCGTAAATGTTGCTTTGTTTATTAATGTATTCAAATTGGTCGTACGGGCCTAATGTTTTTTTAGGTGATAGGTAATAAATAGAATCTACAGCAACGGTATCGTTATTGTCGCTGTCTTTGTAACTTAAGTTACTGATTGAGTTATAGCTGTCTGCAGCAGCCGCAGTGCTAGATAATAAAATGCTTGAAATAATAACTGCTAATTTTTTCATTGTAAGACTTCCCTATGTACATTGCGTTTTATGCTTTAGCTAAATTACTAAAGTGGGCACATGCTAACGCCGAGAAACTGAATGAAAACTTAATTAAACCATTGTATTTGTTGAGTTAATTGTAAGTAGGTGTAAGAAACTGTAAAATTAAAGTAGTTGCAACATTTAGTCAACAACTACTTAAAGTAGTTGTACGATTATAGAGCGTGTTGGCTAATTACTCTATAAACTTCATTAATGTTATCGCCTGCTTTAAACTCTTTTGTAAGTGGCGTTGGGTCAGAGCCAATCCAAATTTTAAGTTCAGCATCCAAATCAAAGTGCCCTGCACTCTCTTTGCTAAACTTGGTAATTTTAGAGTAAGCAATACTCACCATTTCCATTTTAGAACCAGTTACACCTTGCTTATCAATTAAAATTAAGCGCTTATTAGTAAAAATGAACATATCGCGAATAACTTTATAGGCTTTTTCGACGTGCTCACCCTCAATTAATGTATTAGCGAGTACTTTTTCTAAATCAGAGTCATCAACTTCGCTTGCGTTACCCATTAATCCGCTTAATAAACCCATTATACTTTCTCCTGTTTAAAAATTTGATTTTCTAATGTATGGCCATTAACCAATTGCCTGTATTGCCAATTATGTTGGTGGCAAAACTGTAATAGTGCAATATCAAGTGCCTGCTCAGATTGTGTGTATTCAATAACATACTCTTTGTGTTGGCTCATATAAACAGAGCTTACACCATTGAGTAACTGTAACTGTTGCTCAACGTTTTCATACATCTCGTTTAGCATTAATGTGTAAAAGTGTTTGTCGGTTTGATTTACTTTTGTTTGGTGCTCACTCAATACGCCTTTATCTAAATGCAGCACTTGGGAACATAATCGCTCAAGCTCAGTTAAATCGTGCGAGCTTAAAATAAAGGTTGCTTCAGAG
>Ga0207891_1001305_pt1 | contig 11811 bp, 10 predicted proteins | sample LinPmetageLP50_FD_184061 | JGI IMG/M metagenome (GOLD analysis project Ga0207891, IMG submission 184061) | Marine viral communities from the Pacific Ocean - LP-50 (SPAdes) | ecosystem: Environmental > Aquatic > Marine > Oceanic | place: Pacific Ocean | collected 2011-08-27 | reverse complement strand
CTGGCCTGGTATTGCAGGTGATTTACTGGCCATGTTCGAAAGTCAGTTAGAGAGTAACTACAATAGAACGCTAGAGCGCTTTTTGGCTATTCAAGCGATGGGAAGCGATACGGCCCGCCAAGATATCAAAGCCATTCGCGGGCATATCAGTGAATACCCAGAACCTGACCAGCACGCACTGAAACAAGGCTTGAGAATTCTTTCTACAGAAGATTTACGCCAAGACATTGGCCGTATAACGGTGCCAACTCTTCGATTATATGGTCGCTTAGATAGCCTAGTGCCTACCAGTGGCATAGATCGTATTTGCGAGTTGCATCCTCAAGCTGATACGGTGGTGTTACCCCACGCAGCACATGCGCCTTTTATTTCTCACCCTCAACAAAGCGCCGATATTTTGTTTAGCTTTGCATCAAGTGTATATCAACAAAAAGCATCGTGACCCGATGCTTTTTTATGTTGTGTTTAGGTGTTGTATAGCGGCTGCAAGTATATACGCGGTATTGTCGAGCCAGTGAAAGACTAGGCGAGAGTGAAGAATATTGCTCGTTTTCACAGCCAGTTAAGTCTTATGAGCGGTACAGACCTTTTCATTTAGTGCAATTTGGTTAATAATTGCACATGAGAGTGTAGAGGTAGTGTATGTCTGGTATATCAGGTGTAAATAGTAACAATATAAATTCGGCGATTTTGTCTGGACAATTTGGTTTGCAGAGTGCCAGTAATGGTATTACGCAGGCTGCGTCTAATATTGCCCAGCAAACCACGAACGCAGAGCGAGATCCGCAAGCAGTTTTAGCCAATGCTGTCACCCAAAGCTTACAGAATGTACGCAATATACTTCCCTCTTCCCAAGATGATGTCACCACTAATCTGTTGTCATTGAAAATCAACAGTATCAATGCTCAGGCTTCCGCCAAGGTGCTTGATGTGGCAAATGACACCATAGGCACCATAATCGATACGTTAGTGTAGGAGTGTAATGTGAACATTGTTACCCCTATCCTCACGGCCATAGCGTACCCTACTGCAAACGTTAATACTGAGTCTGCAAGAAGAGACAATGCATTACGTGAAACTATCCCTCAGTCGGGAGATGCAGAGAAAGGGGCATCGCAAAAAGGCCTAGGTTCGGACAGTGACAAAGCTCGAAATCCGGGACAAACGCCTGCGCCTGTTACCTACGATCGCCCCCAAGTCCAAACTGAACTGCAAAGCGCGTTTGAAAGCGTGTTTGGCGAACAAAAAGACAATGGCTCTGATGAAAGCGCGGGTAAACAAAATGCCCACGATCAACAGGAATCAAGCCAACAGGAATCAAGCCAACAGGAATCAAGCCAACAGCAAGCCTCACAGTCTGAACAGCAAACAGAAGAACAGCAAGAGATAAGTAATTTAGAGGCACGTGATCAAGAGGTCCGTACTCACGAACAGGCGCATGCCGCTGCGGGTGGACAATACGCTGGGTCGCCGCAATACGAATATACCACTGGGCCAGATAACAAGCGTTATGTTACCGATGGTGAAGTGTCTATTGATATTTCTGAACTAAATAGCCCTGAAGAAACCCTTCGTAAAATGCAGCAAGTACGTGCTGCTGCACTCGCCCCAGCTGAGCCTTCGGCACAAGATTTAAAAGTGGCAGCAGAAGCTACCCAAAAATCGTTTGAAGCTCGCAGCGAAATCGCTGAAGACAATGCTACAACATCATCGGTATCGCCTAGCGCATCAGATATCACGCCCCCTGATATTGATGAAATTACCGATAATGCGGGTGTTGAACGCCCTACAAGGGCATTAGACGAAGCTGTTTTACAAGCGCAAACGGTTGAGCAAGATGCTGTAAGCCAAGGATCACCAAGCGCCGCGAGCCAAGGAGCACAAAGTACTAGTGAAGCTTCAAATGAGATTGGTGGTGGTTTTGATACGCGCTCATTAGCATTTGGTGACCAAGCCTTACAAGATGAAGCCAATAGCGGCAGTGACCAAGAAAGCCAAGCCAATTCAGCCCGTATTGGCCGCATCCAAAATTTCTACACGCAAGCCTATACACCAGTACGTGAAGGTTTTTCCGCTAGCGCCTAGGGTTTGGTGCCTATCACTTAATACTTATAGCGCTTATTTAGCCCCGCTTACCGCCCACGACCAACAACATGTATTCTTAACAGCACCACTCTCATAAATACAAACTTCCATTGGATAGATACAAAAAAGCCAGCATGTATGCTGGCTTTAAAATTATAATCGCGCGAGTAAACAATGGCGTTAGGCGTTATTTCTTTGCTTTAGCGAACGCATCGGCAAAGGCATTACCCATAGCACTGTTTTGCTGCTGGCTTTGTCCGCCACCACGCTTGTGGGGCTTATCTGCGCGAGGATTACCACGCTGAGACCCATTAGTTCGTGGATTCCCATTAGACTTTGCGTTAGCAGCGCCATTGCTGTTATTGCTTTTGTCTGCTTGATTCGACGAGGTTGGGGTATCTTCTAAACGCATAGTAAACGATATACGCTTACGTGGTACGTCTACCTCAAGCACCTTAACTTTAACGATGTCTCCTGCTTTCACTACATTCCGTGGATCTGAAATGAACTTGTTGGTTAGCGCTGAAATATGCACTAAACCATCTTGGTGTACACCAACATCCACGAATGCGCCAAAGTTAGCAACGTTGCTCACCACGCCTTCTAAAATCATACCCGGGGTAAGATCTTTAATGGTCTCTACCCCTTCTTTAAAGGTGGCAGTTTTAAACTCAGGGCGAGGATCGCGGCCTGGCTTATCAAGCTCACTTAAAATATCTTTTACCGTGGGTAAGCCGAAAGCATCACTGGTAAATGTATCAGGCGATAAGGTTTTTAGTAGCTCTGTGTTACCGATAAGATCGTTAACCGCTACTGCGGCCGTATCCACAATTTTATCAACCACAGGGTAAGCTTCGGGGTGAACCGCAGACGCATCTAGCGGGTTACTTCCATTTACAATACGTAAGAATCCAGCGGCTTGTTCGAAGGCTTTTGGCCCCAAACGCTCGACTTTCATTAGCGCTTTTCTATTGTCGAAGGCACCATTAGTGTCTCTAAATTGCACAATGTTATTTGCCAGCGTCTTGTTTAACCCAGACACATAACTAAGTAGCGCGGGTGAGGCCGTATTTAAATCTACACCCACAGCATTTACACAGTCTTCAATAACGCGGTCGAGAGATTTACCTAACTGGCTTTGGCTCACATCATGCTGATACTGGCCTACACCAATGGCTTTAGGTTCAATTTTTACAAGCTCGGCTAGCGGGTCTTGCAAACGACGAGCTATGGAAACTGCACCACGTATGGAAACGTCCAAATCAGGTAGCTCGTTTGAGGCTAATTCAGAGGCTGAATAAACCGAGGCGCCGGCTTCGCTTACCACGATTTTTTGTGCACCTAGCTCTGGGTTATTTTTAAGCATTTCCCCGACAAGCTTATCGGTTTCGCGGGAGCCTGTACCATTACCTATACTAATAAGCTCAACTTTATGTTGCTTACATATAGTGGTGAGGGTACGCAGTGACTTGTCCCACTGATTCTGAGGCGCATGGGGGAAGATGGTATTTTTAGCGACGACTTTACCTGTTTTATCAACGATGGCGACTTTCACTCCCGTACGCAGACCAGGATCAAGACCCATGGTGGTCTTAGCGCCAGCAGGAGCGGCCATTAGCAAATCGTTAAGGTTCTTAGCAAACACCTCAATCGCTTCTTCTTCAGCGCGTTCACGAAGGCTACTGAATAACTCAGTTTCCATGTGTAAGGCGATTTTAATTTTCCACGCCCACTGCACTACTTGCGTTAAGAAATCATCGGCAGGACGTTGACGGTGCATAATATTGTAGTGGCTAGCAATAAGGTGTTCACAGTGAGAAGGCGCACTGGCATCATCTTGCTGCGGGTCGGCATCAAGTTGAATATTCAACATGCCTTCGTTACGACCACGAAACATAGCAAGGGCGCGATGTGAGGGTGCATTTTTGTATTTTTCGCTGTGTTCAAAATAGTCTTTGTACTTAACCGCTTCTTGCGCTTTACCGTTTGCTACTGTGCTTTTAATATGTGCGTTTTCAACAAGGTAGTTACGAATTTTACCAAGCAGTGCCGCATCTTCAGCAAACCGTTCCATTAAAATAAAGCGAGCGCCTTCAAGCGCGGCTTTAGTATCAGCCACGCCTTTTTCGGCATTAACATATTCAGCAGCTAATTCGTCGATAGATTGGTCAGGGTTAGCAAATAAGGTATCTGCTAAGCCTTCAAGGCCTGCTTCAATGGCTATTTGACCTTTGGTGCGTCTACGAGGCTTAAAGGGTAAGTATAAGTCTTCCAATGTGGTCTTACTGTCAGCGCCGGTTATATTGCGCTTCAACTCATCAGACAGTTTTCCTTGTTCATCAATAGATTTTAAGATGACTTGGCGTCTGTCTTCTAGTTCACGAAGGTAAGTAAGACGTTGCTGAAGCGTACGTAACTGAGTGTCGTCTAGCCCTTGAGTGGCTTCTTTACGGTAACGTGCAATAAACGGCACCGTTGAACCTTCATCAAGAAGCTTAACCGCAGCACTGACTTGGGAAGTTTGTACGGCAAGTTCTTCGGCAATTTTGTTAATAATCATAATACGCTCTAGGCAATAGCAAATAAGGATGTAGGGGCTAGCATTAGCCTTTTTACACCGCTTTCATTTTAGTTGGAATAACTGGCGGCAATTATACCACCGCGACGGGTCAGGAGAAGCCTGTTTGTATGGTCAGTATTCATGGAAAACGTTTTAACTTTATTACAGTTTATCGGTTGGATCGTACCAGATACGGTTTATCCACCATTCTTTTACATCTGTTTCAGTTTTTACCGTAACATCATCATCTTCTTCTTTCCCCACTAGGGCTCGAGCCATAGGAGAGTCGATAGAAATATAATCTCGACGGCCAAATATTTCATCGTAACCCACAAGGCGAAGTTCTAGCACCTGCCCTTGTTCGTTTTCGATTTCTACCCAAGCACCAAAATAAACTTTATTTTCTTGTTCGGGGCTGTAATCCACTACTTTCAGGTTTTCTAAGCACTTACGTATGTAGCGTACTCGCCTGTCGATTTCACGTAATTTTTTCTTATTATATTGGTAATCTGCGTTTTCACTCCGATCACCTAAACTGGCAGCCCACGTTACCTTTCGAGTGATCTCAGGTCGTTCTTCCCGCCACAAGTGGTCAAGTTCCTGTTTTAACTTTAAATATCCTTTTCGTGTTATCAGTGGTGTTTTCACAATTATTTAGCTAAATTGAAATCTTATGGCTAGTGTATGTGGGTGAATTAATAGAACGCAATAAACAAATGCGTCGAAATCTCCCATTTAAACCACTTTGTGCAAATATTGAACATAAACCTTTAGGTTGTTGTCGCAGTATAAATAACAACCGGCTAATGAGCGGGAAACTCGAATGGAAGATGAAGCACGAAAGGTGGAAAAAAAGCCTGTAGACAGGCGCCGAGCTGAAACTAACAGATCAATGGGCGGCACTATAGCCGGGTTCATGCTGTTTTTAACTGGCGCGTTAATGGTGCTGTACGGCTTACTTGATATTGTAGTACGTATGGATAGCCTAATAACCGCAGGGTATCTCGTGATTGGCTTATTGATGTATAAGCTTGGGCAATATCTGTTAAATCATTTTGCGGTATTTAAAATGCAGCGTGAACGGCGTCGCGCGCCACCACGTCATACTTAAATAGGTTGTCGATAGGCCGCATAAACAGCGAGTTATCGAATGGTTAACTGTCTAATACACCTTCTAGGCAAGGTGTGTGTTTGCTGTATTCGTAGCGATATCTGTGATGCAGCCTTCACTTATACTCGTTCTTTCTAGTACTACCCTTAGTTAACGCATTAAAAAGCCGACACTTATGTAAGTGTCGGCTTTTATTGTTAGTGGCAAACGCAAAAGCGTAACCGCTACACAGCGTTGAAGCGCGGCGTGATATTACTCAGCAGCCGCTTCTTCAACGATTTCTAGCAATTCAACGTCGAAAATTAGCGTTGAGTTAGGTGTAATTGAACCCGTAGCACGTTCGCCATACGCTAAATCAGAAGGGATATGGAAGCGGTACTTCGCACCTTCTTTCATAAGCTGCACGCCTTCAGTCCAACCAGGAATAACTTGGTTAAGTGGGAATTGAGCTGGCTCACCACGCTTGTATGAAGAATCGAATTCAGTACCGTCTAACAATGTGCCACGGTAGTGAACTTTAACGACATCTTCAGCTGCTGGGCTTGCGCCTTCACCTTCTTCTAACACTTCATACTGAAGACCAGAGTCGGTAGTAGTCACGCCATCTTTCTTGGCGTTCTCTTCTAAATACGCCGCGCCGGCTTCAATATTGTCTTGTGCGGCCTTTTGCGCCATTTCTTGTTGCTTAGCACGAAGTACTTCTTCGCCTTGCTGAGCAATTTGCTGAATTTCTTGTGGGGTAAATTTCAGTGTATCGTTAAGGCCATCTTCAAAGCCTTCTTTCAACGCCGCTTCATCTAGCGGAAAGCCCAGTTGCTCTTGCTGTTGTGCGCGGTTGCTCACGAACAAGCCCATACTTGCACCCATAGCGTACGCTTGTTTTTGTACGTCTGTCATTGATTCTGTCGAAACATCGGCGGTTTCAGCGATGTCAGTGCCGGTAGTAGCGGCCTCATCAGAGGTATTTGGCTGACAGGCAAAAAGGCCTAGGGCAGCAATAGTAGATAAGGCAACAAGCGACTTCTGCATAAAACGTCTCCATAAATTTTTATCATCATGCGTCTATGTTTAAACTGCTGCATCCAGGGCAGTCTGCACGATAGTGAAAGATGCGTGATCCATGCTATGTTAAACCTAGCATTCACAAAGCGAAACCTATTTGATTATGTTTAGGGCTCAAATGTTCCCCAGATTATTGTTACTCACCTTATTAATAAGTGGATCTATAGGATGTACCTTCCCTGAGACCACGCCAATTAAACAATGGCGGCATGTGGAAGAAGGGGCCTATGCAGCTGATATATCGCCGGATGGCACTATCTCCGTTGTATCAGGTATCAATAATGGCATCAATGTATGGCAAATAGGCGAAGACACCCCTTTATATCAATGGAGCCATCAAGGGGAAGGCAATAATTTAGTCGTTTCGTTACATATATCAGCCGACAATACTCATGTTGTCACTGCCGACAGAGAAGCGTTTGCGCTGTGGAGCATTGAAACCGGCGACCCAATTGGCTTTTGGCGTATTGACGAAGCGTCTATTCGAGATGTCGCCATCTCGAATAACGGTAATGGCATCTTAGTGGCTCGTTCGAATGGTAAGGTCATGTTTTTTGAGCCTAAAACGCAGCGCAGACTAGAGTTTTTAGGGCATCAAGAAAAAGTGAACTCTATTGATATTTCCCCGAATGGCAAGTTTGCGCTCACTGGTGGCAACGACTATATCGCGTATTTATGGAGCACAGATACAGGGCAAATAATTCATACCTTCACGCACCCTTCTCGGGTAACCAAAGTGGCGTTAGACGACAAAGGCCGTTTTGCCTTTACTGCCGATAGCCAAAGCAAATCACAAGTGTGGAACGTGCAAACTGGCGAGGCCATTAGTGGGCTGAGTTTTATTGCGAGACAAAAAATCTTCACTGATGCTGTATTTTCTGATGATGGTAAGTATTTGCTAACAGGCTCACCATCACGCCAAGTGTATTTATGGGATTTGAATAGTGGAAAGGAAGTTGACGCTTGGCAGGTTGCATCACGAGACACTGTTTCACCGCCAACTGCAGTTGTTTATGGCGTTGGCTTTATGTCCGATGGTAATATTGTGACAGAAAGTAGCAGTGGTCTTGCCGAAGTATGGCAGCGCAGTAAATAGAGTAGATTATGACAGATAAAAATAGCGGTACTGACAGTGTCGCATTTCGGGTAGAACTCGATAGTACGAACAACAGTATTGAAGAGCTCCAAACGAAAATAGCGTTTCAAGAGCATACTATTGAAGCTTTAAACGAAGCGCTGTCTTCGCAGCAGCAACAACTAGATGAGCTTACCTATAAGTTACGCCACGTTATCGACAAGGTTAAGTCAATTGAGCCTTCGAACATGGCCAAAGACTCAGAAGAAACACCGCCTCCCCATTATTAATAACCCGAACCCTAATATTAGCTTTCGAAACATTAGCGAGTCTTGATGTAACGAAAAGGCTTGTTGTATTAGGGCGCAGAGCGCTAGGGCATAGAAAGCTAGCGCGTATCAGGTGACGTGCTTTGACTGTCTGATTCAGTGGTGTTGGTTGAATCAGGCAATGCGGGTTCAGATAAGGTTTCCAGCTCTACCGACTCTTCAATGTCGCCGCTGATTGCTTTGATAAAAGCGTTTTTGATAATGGCGCCCAGCGCACTAAATACATCGGTATCTGGGCTACTCAAATCCCCTTCAATCGGAATGCGAGTAGCGACTTGATCTTCACTTTGGTTCTCAAATATCTCAGTAATAAAAGCCGATAATAGCTCTACGGTACCTTCAAGAAATCCATCGCCATCTCGTTCAATATCGCCCTTCCATGAAAATACTTCCACATGGTGCAAAATGGGTTTTATGTAACCCTTTACTTTTCCATCATCGGCAGCGACTTCGGCAGCCAGCGTAAGTGAGCCAGCCTCTAGGTCGAATGGCGCGTAGGTATCCAGCAGGTTCTTAAAGTTAATTAGTGCCACATTGTCGGCTTGAAGATTGAGATCGAAAGTGGGATTTTGTGTGGCAGGGTTAAGCTTTGCTTTAAGGTTCAGTGTACCTTGCTGGGCAGTTTGTGCGCTCACTGTAGCGTTAGCCACCCGATTGTCAGATAACGCATCGCTATTCACTAGATTCGTGACTTCACCTTGGATATCGTGCAGCGAGATATCAATAACAGGCGAGGTTTCAGGGTTATAAAAACCAATTTTCCCATCTGAAACACTGAGTTTATCGATACTTAATGGGAATAGTTGATTTGCAATGTTGAGCCAATCTTCGTTTTTACCGGCTTGACTGTTATCACTGGTGGCACCATCGACAAAATTAATTTCAGGACGAGTAAGGTTTACAGTACCGCTTGCGGCCCCTTTGATAAGTTGGCTCCAGTTCAATGTGAACTCAACCTTATCGGCGCGAAACAAAGGCTTGTCTACTTGTCCGTTAGACTTGTACAACAACACATGCTCTAAACTATAAGCACCGCGCCATAGCATTAAATCTACGTCACCTACTCGGCCGCTGTATTCACCCGGCTGACTGAGTGTTTTATTGATATACCACTGAGCCGCATAAGGCATGCTCATACGAATGATAATGAGCAACCCAAGTACAATGGCGAGTGAAATAAATAAGTAACGATTTGCGGTTTTCATAAATACTCCTTTCAAAGAGTATTTCAAGATTTATGCCGCCCAAAGTCAGCCTAATGTAAATGTGGTGAGGTTGAATAACTCTTTTCTATCAGTGAGTTAATGTGATGGAAGATGGCGCTTTTTAACACTGCATAATGTAAAGATACGCCGAATGTGGGCGGGATCTTCACAGAATGCGTAATAGTTACTGCTTATGAGTAGTACACTGGCGCTAATGGTAATAGCGTGAACAGTGAAATCAGAAGTGACACAAACGTGATGGATGCAACCGCGAACTAGTGAGGTTTGAAAATGCCAATCACGTTTTCGTTTTCGCGGGTGGCGGCATTCACTTGTTCTTCGGTTTGCGCTTCATTGTAACCACAAGCCACGCACTCTAGCTTTTCTACGTTATTTTCGTAATATAGCGAGATAGTGTCTAACGCTTGGCATTTTGGGCAGGTAGCGCCTGCAACGAAGCGGCGTTTAATCGATTTTTGCATTGCAGCTCTCTTAACGTAATTTACTCAGTATTATACCGTGAAAAGCCATTTCCTGATCAGATTTTGATAGGAATTTGCTATTATACGCGACCTAAATTGTTCCCGCGAAGGTTATGAATGATAAAGCTTACCAACGTATCGCTAATGCGTGGCAGAAAAGTACTGCTAGAAAGTGCATCGGCGCAGGTATTTCCAGGCCATAAAGTCGCCCTTATAGGGAGCAATGGCTGTGGTAAATCGACCCTGTTTTCCTTACTGCGTAACGAAATGTCAGTAGATGCAGGCGACTGTGTAGTACCTGCTGATTGGCGTATAGTGAGTGTTGCACAAGAAACCCCTGCCACCGACAGACGTGCAATAGAGTACGTTATTGATGGTGATAGAAATCTTCGCCGTTTACAAGCACAGCTTCACCAAGCTGAGCAAGATGAAGACGGCGTATTGATTGGTAAAATTCATGGCCAACTAGAGCAAGCTGGCGCTTACGATGTAGAAGCAAGAGCCGCGACTATTCTATCAGGGCTGGGCTTTACCAACGTTCAGCTTACCGCACCGGTTACTGATTTCTCTGGTGGTTGGCGTATGCGTCTTAACTTGGCGCAAGCACTGCTATGCCCCTCTGACCTATTGTTGCTAGATGAGCCCACAAACCACTTAGATTTAGATGCCGTTATTTGGCTAGAAAAGTGGCTGCAGCGCTACGAAGGTACCTTGCTGCTCATTTCTCACGATAAAGCGTTCATTGATAACACGGTAGCGCAAATTATTAGTGTTGAGCAGCAACAGCTAATTACCTATACCGGTAACTATTCTGCCTTTGAAAGGCAGCGTGCCGAACGACTTCGTTTACAAAATATAGAGTTTGAAAAGCAGCAGCAAAAAGTGGCGCATTTAACCTCTTTTATTACCCGCTTTAAGGCCAAAGCGAGTAAAGCCAAGCAAGCGCAAAGCCGCATTAAGCAACTTGAAAAAATGGAAACGCTGTTGCCAGCTCATGCGGCTAGCCCATTCAGTTTTGAGTTCGTACCGCCTGCTGCACTGCCTAACCCCCTGGTGCAAATGGAGCACGTACAGTTAGGTTATGATGACCATATTGTATTGCAGCAAGTGAAGCTTAACTTGGTGCCAGGAAGCCGTATTGGTCTATTGGGGCGAAACGGCCAAGGTAAATCTACTCTTATCAAGTTGTTAGCTGGTGTACATGCCCCGAAACAAGGCGTTTTCGATACTGCTAAAGGCCTCAAGATTGGTTACTTTGCTCAGCATCAATTAGAAACTCTCGACCCTAACGCCACGCCTATTTTGCACTTACAGCGCATAGACGAAAAAGCTACCGAACAGCAATTGCGAGATTATTTAGGCGGTTTTGGCTTTAACGGCGATGAAGCGCTTTCAGCTGTTGCGCCTATGTCTGGTGGCGAAAAAGCGCGGTTAGTGTTAGCGCTTATTGTGTATCAAAAGCCAAACTTGTTATTGCTCGATGAGCCTACCAACCACCTTGATTTAGAAATGCGTCATGCGTTGAATATTGCGCTACAAGGCTTTGAGGGTGCCATGGTGTTGGTATCGCACGATAGATTTTTACTCTCATCGGTATGCGAAGACTTTTACTTAGTAGATAGCGGCGAAGTGGCGGCGTTCACTGGCGACTTAGACGACTACCGCGACTGGATTTTAAAGCAACAAGCCGCCGAAAAAGCCAAAGCGAACAGCGATGCGAAAGCGTTAAATGAAGACGCAAGCGCTGTTAGCGAGCGTAAAATCGATCGTAAAGAAGAAAAGCGCCGAGAAGCAGAGTTTAGAAAGCAAGTCGCACCACTGAAAAAAGCCTTAGAGAAGCACGAAAAGGCCATGGACAAATGTTCAGACGAGTTGAAAACCCTTGAAGCATCGTTATCAGAT